>Ga0315334_10002871_pt1 | contig 10775 bp, 6 predicted proteins | sample M150034915metaG_FD_205555 | JGI IMG/M metagenome (GOLD analysis project Ga0315334, IMG submission 205555) | Ammonia-oxidizing marine archaeal communities from Monterey Bay, California, United States - M1 500m 34915 | ecosystem: Environmental > Aquatic > Marine > Intertidal zone | place: USA... | reverse complement strand
TGAGTCGTGATCAGCACAAACCACAGGGTTTGGCGGGCGACTTACAATCTCAAAACGCATCGATCATGAGTGCTTCAAATCTCACCTCATCATCGCAACCGTTGGACACAAGGCCACGAACGACAGAATCAGATTTTCAACCGGTGACAGAACATCAAGATGTCGCACGCCAGCGTGAACCTTTCACCAATCCAAGGAAAGGTTAAACGATGAATGTGGCGAAACTATTGGATAAACGGCGTGTGCAGTGGACGGAACTGGAAACGCTGTGCGATGCCATGGAAACAAGTGGTCGCACAAATAAATCGGGGGTTGCACACCATCAGGGAGTTCAAGGAATCGCAAGATTTTCAACGCTCTACCGTGCTGCCTGTGCCGATCTTGCACTCGCCGATGCCTACCAACTGCCGCCAGGCACAGTCACCTATCTGCACCGACTCGTCGCGAGGGGCCACAATCAGTTGTATCGTGCTGACAGGTTTGAACCCAAACGCTGGTCCGGAATTGTTTTTCGCGATGCACCTCAACAAATCTTTGCAGATCCCTGCGTGCGTGTCGCCACGATTGTTTTCTTTGGTCTGTTCGCCATTTCGATGTTCCTGGGCCGCAACGATGCGCTGTTTCCTGGATTTGCGGAAAGAATGGTGGGAGCAGAGCAACTCAACCAATTGGAGGAAATGTATGAAAAGCCATTGTCTGGATCGTTCGAGCATTACGTGACGATGTCCGGTTACTACATCCAGCACAACACCGCAATCGGGCTTCGATGCTTTGCGTACGGCATCCTTCTGATTCCCTGCCTTTTCAATCTCGCCTACAACGCAGTGGCTTTGGGAACCATGTTTGGCTTCATGTCGCGGCCAGATACAGTTGGGGGTGACCACTTCTATCAGTTTGTGACGGCTCACGGTCCATTTGAATTAACCGCCATTGCGTTAGCTGCTGCGGCTGGGCTGCGAATTGGAGTCGGCTTGTTTTACACCGGAGGACTGACGCGAGGTGATTCCATTCGCGTCAACGCCTTGAAGGCTGTTCCTGTCATGGCGACATCTGTGGTATTGTTCATTTTGGCAGCATTGACTGAGGGGATCCTTTCACCCAGCCCGGCTCCCTATCTTATCAAGGCTTTGTGGGCAGTCTTCTCATCGGGCCTGATCAGTTTCTACTTCGTTGTGCTTGGATTTCCCCAACCGACGACAAAAGTTGGGACAACCATGCCGATGGGAGATCAGCCTGATGCAACTTGATCAAACCCATGTGGCCATCCGACTTCGGACGTTGTCCGAAATTGGTGACCTTTCGATGGTCATGATTCGACGCTACCCCGAATCATTGTTGATTGGCTTCAGTCTGGGTGCGATCGCCTGGGCCTCTGCAAACATGCTGCTGCTCGCATGGATTCCATGGCAGGAATCTGGATACGGACTTGATGACGCATCGGCGGTCGCTGAAGTTTCTCGGTACATGCTGTGGATGACACTGTTAGTCATTCTTCAGGCTCCCGCCGCCGGTGTGTTTACCACGCTTTATCTTGGCCAAGCCGTGTTCGAAAAACGCCCCACATGGAAGAGTGTCTCACGTGAAGTGGGTCGCCAGTTCATGCGATGGTTCTGGGTCCTTGGTGTCAAGCGTCTGGCGGTACCCACAATGGTCCTGCTGGCGTTCCGTTGGGGACAACCATTGTCGGGACTTTGGGACATCTTTGTACCAATCGTTCTGCTGTTGACGATCACAATTACCCGCGGCAGCCGACCCTTTCTTCCTGAAATACTACTGCTGGAGCAATGCCCACTGCGGAGCAAAACTGAGTCCATGATCACCATGGCACGGCGTTCCAAGTCACTTCATTCTCCCATGAGTAGCGAACTCAGCGGTCGGTTCATTGCGATTTCTCTGCTGCTTTTTGGAATGTTCGGCAGCTGCCTTTACACATTGATCTGGTTCCGCGGCATCACTCTGGGATATTGGAATTTCATGAGTCTGACGGTGCTCCTTTTTTTCTTCCCGCTGTCCCTGTGGTGTGTTGCCGGCATCAGTGTGATCATGCGGATTCTAAGTTACCTCGACACTCGGATCCGACTCGAGGGTTGGGAAGTGGAACTGGCCGTTCGTGCGGAAGCCATGCGTCAGTTTGGTACGGACGAACAACTCAACACAACCCCGTCGCCGACAACGACTCGTGGGCAGGAAGCGGTCAGCAAATCGGCGAATTTGGTTCAAACATCAGGAGCGATTCGATGAGTATCGATTCAGACTCAAGAGCAATACCAACGCAACTGGCCAGGATCTGGCTGTCGATACTGTTCGCGCTCGCTCTGACTGCAACATCAGAAGGACAAGACTCCGCAAATGCGGCAGACGAAGCTTCGCCTACCAGTCGTGCTCTCAGCACCACACCTTGGTTCGACGGCGAGCAAGGCAAACTAATACCCATTCATATTGACACGGTAACTGACGATTCCCTGAATCGTGAAAGCCGCTGGTTGCCGAAGGCAAAACGCGTCCGACAGCCAGCCAGAAACACTTCCAAGACGAAAACGGGTACGACAGGCACGGGTGGGAACTTTTTAACCAAGGGCATCTTTGGCACCACGATGTCCCTGACAAATCTGCTCGGCTGGATCTTGTTGATCGCTATCATTGCTCTGGCAGTCGGTGCCTTATTCTACGCGCTGTCGCGAAGTGAATTCGACTCGGCAATATCATCGAAAACTAGTTCCGGAAAAGTGTCAAAGAGTCCAAATGAGCAAACCCTTGAACGAATGAAGCACTTACCCGCGGAACTACGGCGTACCGATGTCAATCTGCGACATGAAGCAGAGCGTCTGATGCAATCCGGGAATTATGACCAATCGATTATCCTGCTGTTCGGACACCAGTTGCTACTGCTCGATCGGATCGGGATACTGCGGTTGAACCGCGGAAAAACAAACCGTAAATACGTCCGCGAAATACGATCAACTGACTCCGCTGCAGCTAAATGTCTACAAGCCACAGTGACTGCATTTGAACGCTCATATTTCGGTCGCCACAAAATTTCGCAAAGAAAATTCGCAGACATCTGGCGGGCGAACGAACAGCTGGAAAAGAGAATGGACCAACGGCGGGGAGAGGCGGCGTGATGCAAATTCAAATCAAATTTCTGTCCGTAGTTTTTGCGAGCTGTTTCCTGCTAGTCGCCGGGTGCGGGCAATTCTCTACCGAATACGGTAAGTCGAGCGGACCTTCGGCCCACAAAAGCATCAACGGATTTGGCACTCTACGTTCAGCCTTTAAGCATGCCGGATACAAAGATCGGGACATGGGCCGATTAACCAATCGCTTGATGAATGAAACAGATGTCGTCGTCTGGACTCCTCAGAATGACGCGATGCTGAACGACTCGGCAGTAATCTGGTTGGACAAATGGCTCGCCCGAGGAAAGCACACACTCATATACATCAGCCCGGACAGCGGCAGCGAAGCTGAATACTGGACAACCGCTGCTCCACTGGCGGCTCCGGAAAAACGTCTCGAATATCGCAGGCGGGCAGCCAAAAGCAGCAATCAACGCATGATGGCAAGAATTACGTCCCCAACATCCTACTCATACCCCTGGTTCAGCGTTAAACCATTGCCCCTGCCAGAAAAAGCGATTGACGCAAAAGGCCCATGGAAACTTTCGGGAGACGCTGCTACCGACCAACCGACCGCATCGCTCGAAAGTTCACTCGGCCCGGGTACCCAGAAAGTGCCCCCGCAGCATTCCAATTGGACAACCACAACATCCGCGACGCCGGCAACACCCACAACGCCGGCAACGCCCGCAAGCATTCGATACAAATATCGCTCGTTACTCGAAACAACGAACGGCAATTCGTATGTTGGTGAAGTCACATCAAACCTTTGGAGTGATTCTCGCATCATCGTGGTTTCGACAGGCTCCCTCTTGACCAACTTTGGGCTCACCCAACGAGCGAATCAGCAACTCGCGGACAAGATCATCCAGCAGGCAACGCCAAAAAACCGGTCACAACCTCAAGCTAGCTTCTTGACCACCAATGGCAATCCTATCGTTGTTAGCGACGGTCAACCAAGTGTTCCGAAAGCCTCCGGGATGGAACTGTTAACCGTTTGGCCCGTCAGTCTGCTGACCATGCACGGTATTTTTCTCGGCTTGGTGATTTGCCTGATGTTGCTACCCATTTTCGGGAGGCCACGACGCATTTCCTACAATCGGCGTGGTAACTTTGGCGACCACTTGGATGCGGTAGCTGCCCTGATGAAACGAGCCGGAGGCGAAAACTACGCTCGATCAAGGATCAGCGAATACATGAAACGGATGCGAGGTGAAACCTCAGGCCCATGGGTAATTGATGAGATATCACCGCCGACGCCTAGACCGTTGCCTACCTTAATGTCTAACCGATTGTCGCGAGGCAGTTCAGCTGCCACGGCCAACGACACCCAGCCAAACACCGTTTCCAAGCCCCCCGCTTCGCAGGGCCCCACAGCCAACCCGACTGAACCTGCGGACTCCAACCATGATGGGACAGATACTTGAGTAACATTCCCCCAGAAACCAATGAAGCGTTGGCCAAAAAACCGGCCCGGAAAATCGTGAAGTCCGAAAAATTTGCCCCGGTGCAAAAGCTGTATGAAGACATTTCGAAAGAAATTGGCAAACTTTTCGTAGGCCAAGAAGAACTGGTTCTAGGCAGTCTTACCGCGTTGTTCGCTGGTGGTCACGTTTTGATCGAATCAGTACCCGGACTTGGAAAGACATTGTTCGTACGCACCATGGGACGGGTACTCGGCTGTGAATGTGGACGAATTCAGTTCACCGCCGACCTGATGCCATCCGATATCACAGGGGCGCCAGTCTATGACATGCAGCGATCTGAATTCCGTTTCCGCCCGGGACCTGTTTTCACTCAGTTCCTGCTGGCAGACGAAATCAACCGATCACCAGCAAAAACCCATGCGGCCCTGCTCGAAATCATGCAGGAATATCGAGTCACCATCGACGGAACCAGCCATGAGGTACCACGCCCGTTTCTGGTGATGGCCACCCAAAACCCACTGGAGAGTGAAGGGACCTACAATCTACCGGAAGCACAGCTTGACCGATTCATGTTCAAACTCAGAGTGGAATACCCGACAGCGAGTCAGGAAGCAGAAATCCTGAAACTACACAGCCAGCAGGTCGATCTGAACCAGCGACTCAACGAGGAAGTTGGGGCGGTGACGTCGCCCGCACAACTTTTGGAAATGATCCAACTATGCTCTCAGATAAGAATCGAAGAAAGCCTGATCGACTACATCAACGAAATCGTGCGGGCGTCGCGGACGTGGCCCGCTTTTCACATCGGTGCATCCCCTCGTGCAGGGTTGGCGTTGATGCAATCAGCCAGAGCACTTGCCGCCTTTAGTGGTCGTGACTACGCAATTCCGGACGATGTTGTCGACATCTCAATCCCAACCCTGCGGCACCGGGTTCAACTGACCGCAGAAGCTGAAATCGAAGGCCGCACCGCAGACGAGGAACTAACCAGCCTGATTCGTGGCATCGAAGTACCTCGCGACTGACGCGAAATTCAAACGGCATCACGAGACCACTTCGCCTCACCTGAGCAGAGTCGATCCAACGCTGACCTGATTCCTTTCACGCTGACCTGATTCCAAGCAAATCGGGATCAAGGCAGGGAACCGCAGTTGTCCACCGCCCCGTGAACCCCAGCAATCGGTGCTTGGCAGTCGGTCAGGTTGAGTCAGCCAAATCCATTGACCTCTGCACAGTTCGCACCCTGAGCGTGCGTCGACAGTTAGCGTGCGTCAGAAGTTGGCAAGCTCTGCAGTGCCCATTGACGCGCCATGTTGACCTTTTCAGGCTGCGAACCATGCAACATCAGCAACCCTTCAGCGCCTCCTACGATGTCAAAGGCCACCTCAACTTCCTCTTCAGTCAGCAGATTTTTGACCTGATACATGCGAATTTCTGCCAACGTACGCAAGGATCGAGATTGCGGACTACCGACCAAAGCTGCCACGCGACGTCTGGCAATGTCAGGAGTCAGGGCAGGCATATCCATCACAACCGTCTCACGATCAATGAAGCTGAACAGGGAACGAAGTTGTTCCTGCACATACTTGCGTTCATTTTGACGCCCCGCACCAGCCAGTTGCGACGCCTCAAGTGTCCCCATTCCTTTCGACACGATTTCCAGCTTACCAGTGGTCACGTTCATCAGTTTGCAGCGGGAAGTATTTTGCAACGTTGCATTCCGTCCTGCCTTCAGCACCACTTCAAAGTGGAGCAGTAAATCAACATTCGCAACCTTTGCAAAAGGCAGGATTTCATCGACGGCTCCCTCGCCAAGAAAGACAAGCCCCGGCTGCCACATTTCAATTGGCTCCCCAGCATCCAAAAGTAATTCATTGGCTGCCGCACCAACAACGTGGGATGAAACGGCTGGTGCAGCCTGACCATTTCGACCGCCTGCATTTTCAACGGGTGGCGGTGCCGCGGTGACGGTCGAAAAGAGTGGTCCAAAGCTGCCGTTTTCAAAGCGTTTTCTGAACGCTTCTCCAACAACTTGTGCCACCAAACCTAGATTTTTTTCTAATACAGCGGCTGATTTGTCACCAAGCATCTTTCTTGCAGGAATCGAAGGCTTGGCTGCCGCCGCTCCGGCTTGTTGCTGACGCCCCGAAGCTTGGCCGTATCCCATGCCTTCATCCATCTCCATGCCCATGTCTTCATCCATCTCCATGCCCATGTCTTCATCCATGCCCATGTCTCCACCCAAAACACCCAGCCCACCGCCACCCAGTCCACCGCCACTGAATTCATCGCCTCCTCCAAACTCGCCTCCTCCAAACTCGCCACCGCGACCGCTTCCACCGCGACCGCTCCCACCGCGACCTGATGAAGCGAAGCCGCCTCCGCGAGAATTCGATCCCGGCGGGGTCGCGCCCTCCTGGATTGGTTTGGGATCACCAGTGATGTCTCCGCGGACAGACAAGGAAACACCCCAGCGAACATTCCATACTGGCCGCCGGAGCAGGGTGTTGTACTTCACCGTCTGTAACGCAACCAATGCATCTCGCTGCTCAGTGGTCATGTGGCCGAACATGAGCGCGAGAGCCAAGTGCTGATTACCAGCCTTGAATGCGTCTTCTGCATCTCGTGCCAAAAAGGGACCGGACTCGACGACAAGGCCATCGGCAGGTGCAAAGAGTGGCGAAAAACTGACTCGATCACGAAGCGACGCCAAGGTCGCCCCGTACAGGTCCATGGCATCGGCTTGGGGATAAGACAAAGTGGCTCGAGAGCCGCCACCTCTAGCGCCTCCTCCACTGCCATAGCCTCCGCTGCCGTAATCCCCTTCATCCCCCATCTCATCCCCCATCTCATCCATCATATCTTCCATGTCCTCCTCGCTGCCGTATCCCTCATCCCCCATGTCTTCATCCTCTTCCATCATCTCGTCCTCACCGATCAGACCGACACCTCCTGCACCTCCTGCACCTCCTCGCCGCTGGCCCATTTCGCCAGCGATCGGCGCTGACGGACCTGTCAGAATCCCCCCGACCCCAGGGGACTGTGCCATGACACATTCGTTCGTACCAAGCAGGAGCAAAAAACAGGACAAAAACAGGCAAAAGCACGGCAAAAACCCACAATCCTTGGATATTGAGCTGCAGTTCGAATCAGCCTTCACGATCATTTGACAAGGAACAGTCATACGATTTCGATTCTCGAAAGGGAAAGTTGTGGTAGCAATACAGCAATCCTGATGCGATTTAACCGCGGAATAATCACCTGTCGAAGAAGGGATTTCCCGCAGTTAAAAGCAGAAGTTCTTACCAACGGCGAACCTCCGTGCGTATGATAGACTGTTCTCAGGCAAAAGGGACTGCTTTTCTCACTAAACAGATGGGGGGGAAGTCATCAAATTTCCTGAGTTTTTCCCCAGCGGATGGGAACTTTTCAGAGCACGGAGCGTCGAAGCTCGCAAGTCTCCGTAGATTCCGCCTTATTACCCCCAAAAAACGATGGCAAAACCCGTCGCCAGACCGAACAAACGGAGAGGACTCAGGCGACGGTTGTTGATTGAGCATCTGGGGGACCGCCGCGTTTTGGCTGCCATTACAGGCGCCATCTTCGAAGACCTGAATCACTCTTTTCAACGTGATTCGGGCGATTTGGACGCACCTCACCGTCTGGTTTATATCGATGCCAACCAGAACACCGAGATTGATGCCGGTGAGCGGTACGCCATCGCTGACGCAGAGGGCGATTTTGAATTCGATGGTTTGGGTGACGGAACCTACCACCTGCGGCTGTTCAATGGGACAAAAACTCAGTTCCAAACTCATCCGGTCGAAGCAACGCTAGAGGGTCCCACGCTCGACATTTCCAATGCAACCCAGTTGACGCTGAGCGGTCAAACGCCCATCGCTTTGACCGATAATTCGTTGGTTTTCGGGAACTTGGAGTTAGGTACAATTACCGAGCATGTCGTGGGAGACCAACTGTCCAAGTACCAACTCCTGCCTAGCGGAGACCTGCTGGTCTTGGGCGCGGACACGAGTGGTGCCACAGCTTGGCAATTCGACACAGCTTCGGAGACAAGCACCCCAATCAATCTGGCTCAGACCACTCCGCCCACCTCATGGGCTGACATAGCCATCGATGCATCGGGTCGGGGCATCTTGCTTGAGCCAACGCTTTCCCTCAGTAACGGGGAAGGCGTGCTCGGAATCCGCGAGCTGAATGCAACCAACGACGACGCAATCTCCGTATCCGAGGTGTTGCATACGATCCCAGTCGACGCGAATGTCATCACCTCTGATGGCAATCGTTCAGTCTTTGCCTGGTCCGACGCGGGTGGTACACAACTTTCACTTTGGAGTAACGCCACAGCATCCTTCATCGGCAGTTCCAGCACCGTCAGTTCAATAACGACCGACATTCTGGCCTTCGATGATGCTTCGGGAATTCTGGCTGTACGAACAGCGACCGGAGGCGTAGGGGTTTACGACGTGGACGCCAACTTTGCTCCCCTACACACACTGCCTGCGATCACCGGTCCTGTAGCAATCGACGGGGCGAGAGATCTACTGTTCACTCTTTCTCCAACCGACGCAGTCTTGAAATTGATGAACCTGCGTGATGGATCGCTGATCGCTGATATGGCGATCGATCTCTCTGCCATCGGTCAGGTTAGCGCTTTGGCGGTCGGGGACAGCAATGATTCCGTCACGGTGCTTGGGGCTGCCGGGATAACGGAGATTGCCCTTCGCAGAGCCGACGAACACAAAGTCACCGTTACAAACAACACCGACACCGATGGCGTGCTCTTCGGGATTCGTCTGGAAGGATCCAATACTGCCCCCAATTACGATCCGTCCGCACCGACATTCACGACCAAGGAGGATCAAGGATTCCTGCGATTGGCACCCGCCGCTTTGGCGTTCTCAAGCGATGCAGAAGAGGATGAGTATGTCATTCTTCAACGTGGCCCCGCCGGGAATGGCACCGCCATCATCAGCGTCGACGGAAGGACCAGTTACTCGCCCAACCCTGATTTCAACGGGGTCGATTCTGTTAACGTTTCCCTGCATGATGGACGCGATATTTCAGGAATCACAGCAGTGACCATCATCGTCGAAGCTGTGTCCGACCCACCGACGGACATTAGAAGCGACATCGATGATATCGCCGAGAACATGGGGGCTAATCAGGTAATTGGAATTATTGAAGTCATCGATGCTGACGGCATCGGCGGCCTGCCACCAGAAATCACGATCAATGACCCGCGATTCATGGTCAACGATGGGCAGTTTATCTTTGTTGGCGGCAATCTTGATTTTGAAACCGAGCCCACAATTTCCATCAACGTCACCGCAACGGACATGGAAACCAACACAACCATTGAGCGAACGGTTTCTGTCAATGTGCTGGACAGAAACGATCCAATCGAAAGCATTTCACCGTCGACAGCCGAAGTTACCGAGAATAGCGAAGGAGCGTTGATCTGCTTGATTCAGGTGGTCGACCCGGATATCGGCGATACGCACACACTATCAGTGGATGACAGTCGATTTCGCATTTCGGGCAACCAACTGTACCTTGCTGAAGGCGTAGCACTCGATCATGAACAAGCATCGATGATTACGGTCAGCGTAACGGCAGTTGACTCAGGAAACGCATCCCTGACAGCACCGATTCAAATCACCATTCTCGACATCGAAGAACAGCCCGCCACTATTGCACTATCCAGCCAAAGTGTGATGGAGTGGGCAAGAGGAGCCGGTGTGGGATCCGTAACCGTTGACGGAAAAACAGCCAGTTCGCGTTTCTCGGTGTCCGTCAGTGATCCCAGATTCGAGGTCGCCGGATCTCACCTCAAGCTGACTGACAGCGAGATGCTTGAGAAACACGACCAGGATCAAGTCCTGCTCACGGTCAGCGTTAGCGACAACAATGCAGTATTCCAGAGCATCAGCCGAAACTTCACCATCGAGGTGCTCGCGAACGGGGCTCCCAATCACAATCTCGACAATCCTTTTGATGTTGATGACAACGGTGAGGGCACAACGCTCGATGCATTGCTCATTCTGAATTACATCAACATCCACGGCCCCGGAAGTGTCACTCCGGACATCGCCGATCTGTACTACGACGTGAACGGCGACGGACTTGTCACGGCCCTTGATGTGTTACTGCTCATCAATGAACTCAATCGCCAGACGACCATTAGCACCGTGAATAACGGAATATCAGCAGA
>Ga0315334_10002870_pt1 | contig 10776 bp, 6 predicted proteins | sample M150034915metaG_FD_205555 | JGI IMG/M metagenome (GOLD analysis project Ga0315334, IMG submission 205555) | Ammonia-oxidizing marine archaeal communities from Monterey Bay, California, United States - M1 500m 34915 | ecosystem: Environmental > Aquatic > Marine > Intertidal zone | place: USA... | reverse complement strand
ACGATGAGCGTCGAACGTGAACGAGCGTCAGTTTGTCTTGATTCTCGTTTTCTTTCTGATTGTTTCCAACCCTTCGCCGGGCGCCTTGGATTCAACTATTGGGGATGCGGATTCCTCCACCAAAACGAATACTCTTGATGTGCTGATGCTCGGTAATTCGTATACCAGTCAGAACAATCTCGCTTCGAAACTCGATAGCATCTTGGCCGATGGAGGATGGGATACCGAAGTCTCAGCACTGACAAGTGGTGGGTTGAAACTCTACGAACACGAAGATCGAGCTAGGGAAAGTGGCAATCAGTGGGACATCGCACTCAATGAACCAAACGATTTCGTGATTCTCCAAGACCAGAGTCAAGTCCCTTCGTTCCCGACCGACTCTCAATACTGGCAAGACAGTAAGGATGCTGCGATTTACCTCAATCAACGTGTCATAGACTCAGGAGGAAGTACGATTCTATTCATGACATGGGGGTACAAGGATGGAGATTCTAGCAATCAATGGCGGAATCCGGATTACCCATCGATGCAACTGCATTTGCAGCAGGGGTACGAGATGTATCTCGAGAATATATCCACGCAGTCGGAACCGGCCTTCATCGCACCGGTGGGCTTGGCCTACAAGCATCTGTACGACACAGTCGCGGACACGGGAGTTGACCCTAGCGCTGGTTCGACAGCGTTCTCGACTCTGTATTCTGGCGACGGTTCGCATCCTTCGATAGACGGGACGTACCTCTCCGCATGCGTCTTCCACGCTGCGATTACTGGTGAATCGCCGGTGGGACACTCCTATCCTGGGCAGATCTCCCCCGCGCGGGCTCTAGAGTTGCAAGAGGTCGCTGCTGCTACTGTATTCAATGGTACAGACTACCTCTACCCGTTCGAAATCGAATCGCCGGGCATCGAATTCGGTCCGGACTCAGGTTCAATCTTCGACATCGACCCCGGCGATACAATTGGACTCAACTTCAACTTCACCAATCACGCCGGGGTCGATGATGACGCGATTGTCGATATCAGTGGCCCTGAGGGGTGGTCGATTGGGTGGTCGAACGCAGAGCCCTCTGAGGTCGGACATACCTACGACGCCCCCTCCAACATCACCCAGTGGGTGCAGTTCTCAATCACCGCTCCGTTGGTTAGTGGAGGCTATCCTCTGGCCGACTCGCTGCACCAGTTCAGCATGCAGCTCATCAGCGGATCAGACGGCTCGAGGGACTGGTACAACTTCTCATTGGAATACGGCTACCACCACGCTGCCACGATTGACGAAGGCGGTGGCAATGCTTCCCTATCGCCTGGCGAGGTAATCGATCTGTTCGTGACTACGAGAAACCTAGGCAATTCGGTGGTTGACCTCGTAGTTGGAATCGTAGAAGCAGACTCGGACGGCTCGTTGATAGGAGAGCCGGGGATGTCACTCTCCAGTGGCGGATGGGCTGCTATCGTACTCAACAGAGCCCAATTGGACTCCATGGCTCCTAACGAATCCGGCGTGGTGCACCTTCAGGTCCAAGCTCCCGACAGATATCCGGGAGCGCTGTTCTTCGAGGTCATGGTCTGGAGCAGCGCGGCCCCCGAGGACGTGTCCACAGTATCGCAGAAGGTCAGCATCACCCCAAGAACCGGTGGGCTACTGACCATGGAGGCAAGTGGATGCGAAGGCGACACCGTCCCGGGCGATACCTGCCACGGCTTGCTGAAAGTAGAGAACACGGGCGATGTGACCTCGACCTTCTTACTGACGACCACAGTGGGAGCGGGGGCGGAATGGCTAACTGTGGTACTCGAGCAAGACGGGGTCACCCTCGGGCCCGGTCAGTCGATGAGTGGCATCGAAGTCTCCTTCACCGTTTCCGAGGGCACTGCTGCAGACCTGACTACCTTAGTCAATGTCCACCTCTGGCTGGGGGCTTGGTCGCCCAACGCGTTACAATTCGAGATCACTGTGGCCGAGCAATACGATTGGCTGCTTGAGAGAATCTCGTCGAACCTGTCAGACAGCAATAACCTGACTTCGCAGTGGACTCTTACCAACGCCGGCAACGAGCCGGACGGCCTTGTGGTCAATCTCGATGTCAACATGGTCATCGAATTCGGCCTAGTGCCCCCTCTAGGAGCTTCTACTGCCACCGAGAGCAGTAATCCCCGTTCTTTCGAGATTATGGATGTAGAACCGGGTGATTCAGTGGAATTCGGCGCTTGGATGGTAGTACCAACAGAGGCGCCGGTCAAGACCACAGCAATCCTTACCGTCGAGGTCAGATCTATTCGAGATCCGGTTATCGTATTCTCTGCAGAGGACTCGGTCACCGTGCCAGCCGCATTCGTTCCCGGCACAGGCGAGGGTGGAGGTGCGTTCCTGCAGAGTGTCATCGATTGGCTGGAAATCTGGCACGAGTTCATCCTGATTATCATCGTGGTCATCACAGGTAGTATCGGGGTGGCTGTGGCTGTCAAAATTAGGAAGCAGCGTGAGCTTACACTCAGAGGGCCCAACCCTCCTGCTGAGGAGAAGGCAGAGGAGTGGATGTCCAGATTCGAGGAAGGAGGTGGGCAGGCCCCTAGTCTTGTGGAGAGTTCTCAGATAGGGGCTCGGGAATTCGCCGCTGAATTCATCGAGAAGTCTGGTGGATTGTCTGAGAAACCGCGAGAAGGGCCCAGCAAAGAAGTGGTCGAGACTGCCAGCGATGTGTTGGACCTGCATCAGACAGAGCATGATATCGAGTCAGCTACTGAGATGGCAGACAAGATGACACAGGGCGATATGCCGCACCCTAGCAATGTGATGCTTGACCCATCCGAACAGAAGACTCGTAGAGCCATACCCAAGAAGCGTAGAGATGATGATAGCCCGACGGACTACGACTTGGAGTTGTGAGTGGACTGAAGATAGGTGTCGACGAAGCCGGCAGGGGTCCGGTGATAGGCCCCCTAGTGGTATGTGCGCTGTGCATACCTGAGGCAGACGAGAGTGTGCTGCGGGAATTCGGTGCAAGAGACTCCAAGGAGCTGTCGCCGGCAGAGCGTAGTAGAATTTCCAAGAAGATTCTATCAGAAGCCGACAACAGTGAATGGGGAGTTGGACTTGTACTCTGCGAAGCAGAGAGGATAGATTCGAACAGCCAAACTTCCGATCTCAACCGACTCGAAATCGAGCTGTTCGCTGAAGCTATCGAGGCTGCGGCTGACAGCGACTCCAAGGGCACGGTGATGGCCGATGCCTGCGATGTGAACGAGGAGCGATTCACGAACAGGTTAGTATCTCGTTTAGGCAGCGAATGGTCCGAGTGGACGGTGGTGTCGCGTCACGGCATGGACTCGCAAAACGTTGTGGCCGGAGCAGCGAGTATTCTAGCGAAGGTGAAGCGGGACGATGCCATATCGGCTATCGAAGCGCGGCTTGGAATCAGAATTGGCTCGGGCTACCCCTCCGACCCCCTTACTAGAGAGGCGGTTAGGGAACTGGTCTCGGAGGAACTACCGCACGAGTGCCTCAGGTGGAGTTGGTCGACAGTAGCTGACGCCTGGAACGAAGTTCGCGGCGGGCCCGTACCCCTCAGGGCCGTAGACGGCTCTGCATCCCTCCAACCATCGCTCGACGAGTGGTGAGCACGCGAAGCGTGAAATGCTGCTTTTGGGCGGTATCACTCGATATCATGGCTGATTCAGGTGATTGGGGGGCCGATATCGTCGCTGCCGTCCGCAAGTACGCGCTACAGAACGCTGTCGAGTACGCCGGACAGGGACAAGTGGGAAGTGTACTTGGCAGACTGCTCTCCGAGCGTGAAGATCTTCGTAGCATGGCGAAGCAGCTCCGTGGGCTGGTCAAGACCGAGGTTGCCGCTGCCAACTCCCTAGCAAAGAACCGAGGACTCAAACACGTGAGGGAAGAATTGGAGAGGACGGCGCCAGAGGTCCTCGAACGCGAGAAGCATCGGAAGGTGGAGGGTCTGAAGGAACTGCCCGGAGACACCTCCCAAGTTGTCTTGAGATTCGCCCCGAACCCGAACGGCCCTCTGACACTTGGTCATTCAAGGGGGGTTGTAATCAACTCGGAGTATGCAAGGATGCACGGGGGAAAAGTGGTTCTGCGCTTCGATGACACCGATACTAGAGTGAAGCCCGCTCTGCCAGATGCATACGAATGGATAGAGGATGAGTACGAGTGGCTGGCCGGAAGGCCCGCCGATGTGATTGTTAGGGCCAGCGAGAGGATGCCCGTCTACCTAAAGCACGCAGAGCGGATGATTACAGAGGGATTCGGTTACGTCTGCCGATGCAGTGCTGAAAATTTCCGGAGATTCAGGGAGGCCAAACAGGATTGTCCATGCAGGGACAGAAGCGCTGTTGAGAGTCTGTCCGACTGGAAATCAATGAATGACGGTCAGATGCAGGATGGTGAGGCAGTAGTCAGGGTCAAGACTGACATGACACTGCCCAATCCTGCCCTCAGAGACTGGCCGGCACTAAGGATTCAGCACGCACCTCACCCCTTGGTAGGGGATCGGTACAAGGTATGGCCATTGCTAGACTTCCAGAGCGCCATAGAGGATTATGAGCAGGGCGTAACCCACATAATTCGCGGCAAGGACTTGATGGACAGCACTCGCAAGCAAATACTGCTGTACGAGCACTTTGGATGGGAATATCCCGAGCCCCTCTACTGGGGCAGGGTCAAGATTCACGAGTTCGGTGGTTTCTCGACCTCACAGATGCGCACGTCAATAGAATCGGGTGACTACGAGGGATGGGGTGATCTCAGACTTCCTACTCTCAAATCACTACGTCGTCGGGGCTTCAGCGCGCAAGCGCTGAGAGATTTCTGGATAGACCTCGGGCTGTCGCAGAAGGATATCTCGATTTCGATGCAGACCATAGAGTCATTCAACTCCAGTATAATCGACTCGTTGGCCGAGCGGCGCAGCTTCGTGGCTTCTCCTGTCACTCTCGAACTACGAGGGGCGGAAGGGCATCGGGTGCTCGCACCGAGGCACCCTGATGGGGTGATTCTAGGAACTAGGGAATTGGAGTTAACCGCCTCGATATCGATTCAGGCCTCCGATCTAGGCTCAAGCAGGGTCCGACTGAAGGAGTTCGCTGACATCGAAATTAAAGGAGATGTGGCTACAGTTGAGTCGTTCGAAAGGTCGGATGAGAGGCCAATAATCCACTGGGTTCCCACCGAAATCGCTCGCGAGGCCGAGTTGGCCACCCCTGCAGGAGTTGAACTCGTCACACGGACGGGGGTGATAGAGGACTTCGAGTTGGTAGTCGGCAAAACCTATCAACTCGAGAGAGTTGGTTTCGCGACACTTGAGGGTCTGTCGGAAGGCGGTGTTGCGAAGTTGGTTTGGTTGCACGGATAGTTGATTCCGGCGCCGTAGGCGCCGCCTGTGCAATCGCGCGCACGAGGTTCCGAGAGGCGGCGCATTCAAGGGATACAAGCCGGCCACAGAGTCTGATGTCGACTAAGCGACGCCCCAGCGCCTTGGTCCTAGTTACACTTCTTCTGGCCGTGAGCATGTCTCCCTATGCAGTCGTTGGCCAGGACGATGTGACCTGCTGCAACTCGACGAATTTCAACCTCTATCTGATGGGTGAGGCCGATGATGGCACTCTAACTCCCTTCAATGAGGAGCTTGAAAGCGATGAGTCGGATTCCCAATCCGCCCTCGCTACCACATCCTTCAGCGAGACCGTCGTCGGCACATGGGCAGTGATCTGGGGAGCTGAGGGGGACTACCAGAACTCAACATGGGAATTCAGTATACCCTACGAGTTAGAAGATGCAGTTGGAGTCACACTCAACTCCACATTGAAGGTAAAGATTGGAGGCTCTTTCTATCAGGGGGAAGAGGGCTTCGGCCCTATCAATCCACTAACTGGTTCGGGGATTCTGCAAATCAGCGTTGAAGTCGGATCGGGGGGCGTCAACGATGGTGCCCTTCTGGAACTCGAACTCAGTGTGAGCAGTCTCGTCATCGCCCAACCTGGGGACGATGCTGGAATCAGATTCCTCTGGGGTTCAGAAGCGAATGACGCCCATATCTCGGTGCGCTTCCCCCTCGTAGACATCGAAATGAAGGATGCCAGCGTACTAGGAGAACTGGTCTACTTCCCAATCGTCCTCAAATCTGGCTTCGACGACCGGATGTGGACCAGTTCGACGGGGAGTATCTCGGTGCAGGGTGTTGAAGTCAGTCAGATGCCGATTGCGACAGGAGTAGAAGGGGGTGTCGAAGTCACCTTCGTCTGGGAGGTTCCGGATGGATCAGAAGGTGGCAACATCAGAGTGGATTTTCAATTGAAGCCACAGGGTGGCCTCCAGATAGATACCACGCGCACTCATGATATTGTCATCGGTGAAGACACAGGCGACACTGGGTGGTACCCAGCGAACGAACCCCTGAGGACCGGTGGCTCGTCCCTCGATATGGAAATCGAAGCTAAGTGGAACGGGTACGTTGTTGACCGCGAGGTGATGATCAAGTTCGACGGCTCGATGTCTCAGTGGATGCGCTGGGGCCTGGATAACATAGGCAACCAGAGTCTGAGTTCCAACAGCTGGTGGCGCAATCTGAACTCCTACTCAGACTCAGTCCCGTCCGCTGACAAGCACAACGGCAGGGTGGATGATTCCGAACTGCTCGCCCTGCAGGGGCACCTCACTGGATCGGCAACCAATCTCCGCTCGTTCATGGAAAATGGACTGTCGCTGGAGATAGAGGCGATCCTCGGTGTCAACCCGATTGAGCTCGGACCGACCGAGATTACAATCGATATGGGGGGCACTAGGGCCTTCAGCGCCGATGCTGTCACCATCTTCATCGACACTTCGTACAGTTATGATTCGATGGAGGCAGAGAGGCAGGTCCTCGTGGAGTCTTTCGTACGCTCGTCTACTGACGACTACTGGACTGAAATCGAGTTGACAGCCGAGCTGAGATCGACTCTTCTGGAGGACCTAGGGGCCGTCGCAGCTGATGACATAGAGTACAAGCACAGGCGCTGGATTGTCCTCGAGGTGCTGACCGTAGATGAGCCTGAACTCGATCCAGAACTCGACTTCAGAGTGGAGTTTCAACCCTCTGGATTCGCCTTGTACAGCGTGCTCTACGGTGCGATGATGTCAGTTCTGTTTCTTTCAGTAGGAATCGGGATGGCAATGGGGCTGACCAAGCGCAGGTCAAGTGCCCCCGCAGTGGTGACGGTGGTCGCCCTCGGTTGCCTGGCACTGGTGATATACGTCCTGGGCATGCCGATGCCAATTGTCTTCGGAGTCTCGATCTCATCGATCCTGCTGGTGTTCCCGGTGGCTCTGGTATCTCCTAAAACTGAGACCATTCAAAGAATCGGGAGACACAGCACTGGACCTTATATCGACTGCCCCGCGTGCTCTACCAGAGTGCCCGTCGAGTCCGATATCCGCCCGCTCAGATTGGAGTGCCCCAGTTGCAAGAGCATGCTCAGAGTTGAGGAATGACTCCTCGCCTCAGCAGCGAGTCAGCGACTCTCCCTGCAGCGACTGCCGCGGGGACCTCTTTCCACAAACCGGCTGCCGAGGCGATTTGTCCAGCGAGGTCAGTTGACCATCCCGGACCCAAGATGCAATGCCACCCCATCTCCTCGAGTCTTGCAGTTGAGGGAGTGGAGCGGGACAGAGCGGGTCGCATGAGGTGTGAGAGCGCGCGTGCCCGCCCCTCCATATCCAGACTGGACCACCGGGAAGATACTGCGTCGAGAGCTGCTGAGTCGATCCAAGTGTTTCCCGAGATGTTGGGCTCGGGGACCTCGGGCAGGGAGACCACCCTGATGGAACCGTCCTCAACTAGGGCGTCGCGCAGAGCAGTGAACACGGGATCATAGGTCGTATCCAGAGCGGAGTGGAGCCAGTTTCCTGAAATCGTCCACGGCCTGAGGCGGCGAATGCGGACACCATCAGGGCAAATCGCCTGCGCTAGAGCATGGGACTGCACCACAGCGGTTAGGGGGCCCTTACGAGAATCTCCCTGATGCCCTGTTAGGCCGTCAACCACGGTTCCTGCCAGAGACAATTGGGTGGGCGCCAAGGACAGTCTTGGGCCGCTCTCATCGGCTGGACCTAGAATGTGCACCCACGCGCCCTCTGCTGGCGCCTCTAGCCTGAATCGACGGCGGTAAGGAAGACCGGCGTCGACCAAGGCGGCCTCGAGTGGGGCAATAGCAAGAGCCCCCTGCAGAGAGGGGGCTGCAAGAAGCAGTATGGTCGTATTCGAGTTGCGCAACTGGTCGGCTGCCTTTGACAGAATCTCGGATACTGGGGCAAGCGGCTTGGCCTCCAGAAGCGTGCGCATGCCCCTGCTGTGGAGTCGGGGTTCAAATCCCCTGCGCAAGAATCACTCGACCATCAGTCGTAATTGGTCTTGCTTGTAGACCCAGTCATCGTCGAGCCTGCCGGTTTCCTTGTAGTATCTGGCTAGACGTCGAATCTTTGACTCGCACAGCTCTAGTTGCCTGCGATTGTGCAGGTCCTTTGAGTTCCCAGCAAGGTGGTCAATCAGACCTAGGGCTCGGCGCATGAGGTTCATCATGTCCTCAGGATACCTGTTAGTGATGCCGTTCCTAGAGAGAGTCTGAGAGATCCTCTCGCCGGTGACCAGACGCGCGTCAGGTACAGCGTGTTGATCACGAAGGATGGTGCCAATCATCGCAGTAGAGTGCCCCTCTCCGGCCAATCTCACAATCAGGTCCTCGACGTCCTTCTTATCCGTATCTGACCATACAGGTGCCTCACTGACTCCGGGCTTGCTGGAGCCGCTGCGACCCTTGCCTCCGCTGTGCATACGTGACATGTCAGTTCCTCAGGCGTCCGGGCGACCTGCTCCCCCTCTTTAATCGCTGCGTAGACACCCGGAAGGAGGATCACAGCCTGTGTTGGGATCGGGCCAGCCTGCCTGGTCCGTCAGGCCACTCCCAACCTGCGGCTTCGGCGCGCGCGGAGCCGATGAGTTGGCCTTCCTGCATCACAAGGATTTCGTCGCCCGCCCTTATCCCAGACTCCGCTGATTCAACATTGGTCGAGAACAGATCGCCCCTCCACTCCAATCCTGGCTTCAAATTGATTCTCGGTACCGCATCGCAAGCGTCGAGCAGCGGCAGAGATGCCTTGGAGAAAGCAAACCTGCCACTTCTAGGATTCCACTGCGCGGTCTGCTCGCCATCCCTCATGATGGTGAAGATGGGGGGGCGGCCCTGCACCTTGGACTCCTCCAACCAGGTATCGGTGCCGTGCTGGAATCGTGAGAGAGCACGTAACTGAGCCATCCTGTGAGCAGGTCTCCTCGGGCTCTTGAGGCTGAGTTCTGAGCTCACTCGTTCGACTTCCTCCTGCAATCTCGATAGCGCTTCTGCCGAACCAGCTGAATCTCCTTGACGTGTGTCTACCAAATCCGCTCCGACGAACTCGATGTCTACACCCGAGTGGTTAATCACCCTAGAGTATCCAACTCTGGATGCAAAGCGGGTTGTCATGTCGCGAATCACAGCTAGTTCGTCGGCATCCCATTCACCGGTAACAGGGATGTCGTAGTTGGCCGCGGGCCAAATCTCCTCCAACTCCCTCGGAACCAGCCCTAGGGGGGCGGTGACCACCACCTGATGCACCGCATCGGAGCCGATAGTCCTCAGGAATCTCCTGTGACTCTGTGAAGTGCGGTATGGCTTCACAGCCGAGCAAGGCAGCAGCAACAGCACCTTTCTTTGATGCTCTGGCGGCTGATGCTGGTCGGCTACTCTGGTGCGCCAGTCGTGAATAAGAGCGTCATTTCGACTTGAGTACGTGTGACATCTCAGCCTGTGCTCATGCCCGACCACCCTAGCTAGGCCAGAACGATCTCCTCCATACCCTCTCATCAAGGCGTCATGGCGGCGTAGGCGCTCCACCGAACGTGGACTGGATGCGGCTTGGCGCTCGGTCAATTCGCGCAAAGAGCCATTCCGGATCGCGGATCGGGTGGCTGCGATGGCGCGAGACCATGCAGTGCACTGAGTCTCCATGTCGGCGCTTTCACCGAGCGTGATCTCTGGCAGCCTCGGCCCGTCCTCAGTAAGAATCACGCCCAGAGAAGCGGCTCTTCTCGAACGCGTCGTGTCGAACAAGTCGACCCCCATCCAAGAGAGTAAGGCGCAGTTGTCAGGACCTGCTATCCCTGGGGCCCAAATGAGAGACGTCGGAAAGCGCACCCTGAGCGTATCGAGCGCCTCAACAAGCATCCCGGGTCGCTCGGCTAGCTGCACTGCGTCTACTAGGGCTATGACTGAAGGTTCCAAACTAAGGTCGTTGAGACTCTGGTCGTGGTGCATGGACTGCCATGAGACGGGCAGCAGCTGGGAGCCGTGACCGGACTCTCCAGAATCGGCTTCAGCGAGACTCGGAGGTAGCGATAGGCCCTCCGATGCCTGCCATGTGTCCGTAGAATCGAATGGGTAGCACATCTCCCCCCTAGTAGACATCGAAATGGATGCTGGTACGGCGCCTAGGCTCCTCGAGCACGAGAACGGCGCCAGAGACGGTTCTATTTCTGGGTCCTGCGGGCCCAAAACTAGGCCAGGAGTCCATCCGACGGGTTGGTTCCTGTCGCCTAGTGGCATCAACCTCGCGAAGCGTTGTCTTGCGGCCACACCGCGAGCCAGTGGACGTTCTGCCATACCCTCTCGCACGACGCGGTTCGCTTGAAGGATTCTAAGGTGCAGCGGGTTCGGCCCCACGTGCGAGGCGTGAGAGCGGGGCTG
>Ga0315334_10002869_pt1 | contig 10777 bp, 6 predicted proteins | sample M150034915metaG_FD_205555 | JGI IMG/M metagenome (GOLD analysis project Ga0315334, IMG submission 205555) | Ammonia-oxidizing marine archaeal communities from Monterey Bay, California, United States - M1 500m 34915 | ecosystem: Environmental > Aquatic > Marine > Intertidal zone | place: USA... | reverse complement strand
AAGATGTTATGGGATTTGAAAATTTTCTGTCATTCGATGACACACAAATTCACACAGAATACTCTGCTTTGATGAGTAAGGTGATGAGTAACGGAAATGGTCGAATTAAGTTCCCAATCAATGAACCCGCAGAGGGAAAGAAGAAATCTCAGATTGAAGAATATCTGGATTTTTATGAAGGCCCTGGAGTACAGCATATTGCCGTTGCTACTAACGATATACTTGCAACTGTTAGCGAGATGCGAAAAAGAGGTGTTGAATTCTTAGGCACTCCTCCTGATGCGTATTATAATGAAGTACCTGATCGCTTATTAGCGCATGATCACACATTGAAGGAAGATATTGAATCCCTTAAAAAATTAGGGATAATGATTGATGCAGATGAGGAAGGTTATTTGCTGCAAATCTTTACAAAACCCATTGAGGATAGGCCCACTTTGTTTTTTGAAATAATTCAAAGAATGGGGGCTAGAGGCTTTGGAGCTGGGAATTTTAAAGCTTTATTTGAATCTATTGAAAGAGAACAAGAAAAAAGAGGAACTCTATAAGCTAGAATATAACTTGCTCAGAATCAAAATTGGGAACTATTTTTAACGGGTTTAAATCGTTATTTTTGGAGCAATACACGAATCATTATGACACGAGAAGAAATACTTAAAGCAATCGACGAAAAGTATGAATTGCTAGGGCAAAATACAGACACCCATCTCACCGGTTTGCTTTACGCCGAACCAACTAAATACTGGGACTATATTCAAGTTGATGCCTTACTTGGTCTTCAAGTACAGAAAACTACATTGAAGGATGAAATGGTGTTTATAATGTATCATCAGATCAATGAGCTTCTCTTTAAAATGATCCTTTGGGAGATGGAACAAATTTCTGAGGACGAATCAATTTCAACAGAAAAATTCACAAAACACCTATATAGAATTAGTCGTTACTTCGACATGTTGTCTAATTCATTTGAAATAATGGGCGACGGAATGGATGTTGATCAATACATGAAGTTCAGAGACACGCTCACGCCTGCAAGTGGATTTCAGAGTGCCCAATACAGGAAAATTGAATTTGCATCCACTGAGCTGATAAACCTGATTGACTATCGATTCAGAAAAACAATAGACCGGGATACGCCTTACACCCACGCTTTTGATCACTTATATTGGCAAGCTGCCGGCACAAACCGAGAAACGGGTGAAAAAACGAAACTAGTGACCTACTTTGAAGATAAATATAAAGACGAATTTATTGGGTTCATGAAAACGTATAATAAAACGAACTTGTGGACAAAGTTTAAAACGCTGAATGAAGAGGAAAGAAACAATGTCGACTTGGTAAATGCAATGCGGCATTACGATCATACCGTAAATGTAAAATGGGTGATGCATCATTTAAATGCTGCCAGAAAATACCTAAATAGTGGACAAGAAAGTGTTGATTCAACCGGAGGGAGTGAATGGCAAAAGTACATGCACCCCAGATATCAGAGAAGAATCTTCTTTCCTGAATTATGGTCGAAGCAGGAGCTAGAACAATGGGGAATCGATAATCTTGAATCTTGTCACGTACTCTCTTCTGTTAGCCCTGAGTAAAGCGGGCGTCGTAAATTCTTAATTCATTACCTTTGTCAAAACGAATAGCATGATAGAAGTCGGAATAATTATGGGTAGCACATCGGATTTGCCAGTGATGCAGCAAGCAGCAGATGTTCTGGATGAATTGGGTATATCCTATGAAATCAACATTATTTCTGCGCATCGAACACCAGAATTAATGTTTGAATATGCCAAATCCGCTCATATCAATGGTCTAAAAGTTATAATTGCAGGTGCTGGCGGTGCCGCACATTTACCCGGTATGACAGCTTCTCTTACGCCTTTACCCGTAATTGGGGTGCCCGTAAAATCTACGAACTCAATAGATGGATGGGACAGTATCCTATCTATCCTTCAAATGCCAAATGGTATCCCAGTGGCCACAGTAGCCTTGAACGGAGCAAAAAATGCAGGTATTTTAGCGGGGAAGATAATCGGCGCATCAAACCCTGAAGTTCTGTCCAAAATGATTAAATACATGGATGTCCTCAAGGATAAAGTTCAGCAAAGTGCTGAAAGCTTAAAATAATTAATCGTATAACAAATATTTTTTTCGCACCAGTTTAAATTGATCTAATCCAATTCGCCAGGTCTTTCTAATTTCATTTTCTGTTTTACCGGATTTTATTTGAAAGATCAGTTCATTATTCCCTGCCAAAAGGTTAAAGCTTTGTTTGCCATCCTTAAATAATTTAGCGTTGAGAAGTTCATATGAATTGAGAACAAAACTGAGATCCAATTTATTCATCCGTGCATATTGCTCCCCAATCAATTCATATCCGTTGCACAATTTACCATTGTGTTTCGGCGATTTAGAACCATAGCCCGAAACTGGAGTAAATTTGAACCGCGTTTTTGGAAAATCAGGATGACCGTATCGTTCAAATGGATGTTCTGTCCCTCGCCCAACAGAAACAGTCGTGGCTTCCAATAAGCACAAGCTTGGATACAATTGTATTGCAATGTCCGAGCGAAGGTTCGGCGAAGGTGCAATCGGCAAGGAATATGGTTTATCGTGCCTGTAATTAGTGCATAAAATAACTTTTAAGTCGCATTGCGCACCATCCTTCAACCATCCTTCACCATTGATCATTTGCGCATATTCACCTATTGTCATGCCATGCACTATCGGTACAGTATGCATTCCAACAAACGATGTGAAGCTTTTTTTCAAAACAGGCCCATCCACATAATGTCCGTTCGGATTCGGCCGATCTAAAACGATTAATGGAATATTATTTTCAGCACAAGCCTCCATTACATAATGAAGAGTTGAAATATATGTATAAAATCGAACACCAACATCCTGAATATCAAAGAGCATAATATCAATCCCTTTTAATTGTTCTCTTTGCGGTTTTTTATTGTTACCGTATAAAGAAATCACCTCCAAACCAGTTTTATGGTCTGTACTATTCCCTACTTTTTCACCCGCATCAGCATCCCCTCTAAATCCATGCTCGGGAGAAAACACTCTTTCAATATTCACACCCAAATCCAAAAGTGAATCAACAAGATGCCTTTCAACGATCATTGAGCTTTGATTCCCAACTATTCCAACAGATTTATTCAATAGCAATGATACATACTGATCGATATTTTGGGCCCCTACCTCTATCCTCTCAGGATCAGTACCAATAGGTTGCACCATGCAATTTTTATTTTCCTCTAAAGCTCCATGACCACACGAAGAAATCAAAAAAATAAAAATGCTTTTAAGCCACAAAACCTTTGTGTACTTTAGTTGAAAAGTAAGATCCAATTTGGCATTCGAATATTTCATATCCAGGAAAACTCTAAAAAGTGTCGTGCAAGGTAAGAAAGTTTCCAAGCCTATTGTGCGCATATCAATTATAAGCATTGCTCTGGCAGTAATAGTTAACTTAATTACTATAGCTGTTGTAACAGGGTTTCAACAAGAAGTGCGCCAAAAAATAAGTGGTTTCGGTTCGCATATCTTCATAATGAGTGCCGGAGAAAACAGCATTTATGAAAGCGAGCCGATTCTTAAAGACCAGGGTTTTATAGATAATTTAACCAAGGATCCGGCAGTTAAAACAATCAATCCAGTAGGGTATAAACCAGTTTTGTTTCAATCTGAAAATACGGAGATAAAATACACGTTAGCCAATGGGAAAGACACTGCAGAAATGCAACAACAAATTCAGGGTGCAATAATCAAAGGCGTTGGAAAAGACTACGATTGGGGGTTTTATAGATCGCATTTACTTGAAGGAGAAATCCCAGATTATGAACTTGAAAAAATGAAAGATCATATTGTTATTTCAAGTTCGTTATCAAAAATATTACATTATAATCTTAAGGATACCGTTTCCGCCTATTTTGTTAAGAATATTCCGGTCAAAAGACATTTTATCATTTCGGGTATTTATGAAACAGGACTGGAAGAATTCGATCAAAAAACAGTTCTTGGTGATCTTAAATCAATTCAGCAACTTAACGACTGGGGGATTACCGCCTCAATCGAGGTTTCCGATACAATGGTTAATGAACAGCTGATTATTCGCGGTATTGTGATCGGAGGAAATGGCAATTTCAGATACGATTGGGGAAGAGGATATGAAACCTACGCAGGATTCACTTTGTGTCCAAATAGAGATACCACGATACGTTTAATTGCTTCCGATTTCTGGACGAATATAAATGCAGGATATGACCAGACACATCTTCCGGATACAGCATACCTCAAAGTAACTGTTACAGGTCAAGGCAACAGCTCATGTGACTTTAAAATGAACAGCATCAACGAAATTAAGCGCAATTATCTAAACGAAAGCGGATCGAAATATTCAATTTCGGCTTCTCAAAAAGAAATAGTTTTTGAATTTACCGATGGTACAGGAAGTGCACACAATTATGTAGGCGGATTCGAAATAATGCTGAATAATTGGAACGAGCTCGATGAAGTAATAGCAAGAATCAAAAAGAAAATTGACTTTATACCAACTTCTAATAATGAAATATTAAAAACAACAAGTATTAAGGATAATCAGGAGGATATTTTTGTGTGGCTGGGCTTCTTAGACGTGAATGTATTCATCATACTTGGTCTAATGGTATTAATAGGAATAATAAATATGGGATCCGCTTTACTTGTGCTCATTCTTATACGAGCGAACTTTATCGGCATGATGAAAGCAATGGGCGCAACAAACTGGAGCATCCGAAAAATATTTTTAATTCAAGCAACCTTTCTTATAAGTAGAGGTATGTTATGGGGCAATATTATTGGTTTGGGTATTTGTTTGATCCAAAGTCAATTTGGTTTTTTCACCTTAAATCCAGAAGTCTATTACTTATCAAAAGTTCCTATAGAATTGAGCTTTATGCACTGGCTTTTGTTGAACCTTGGGACCTTGATCATTTGCGTCATTTCTCTCATTGTCCCAAGTGTTGTCATTACACGCATCAAACCGGTAAAGGCAATAAAATTCAACTAAAAACCCCACTCAATTTCTCAAGCGGGGTTTCATTTAAATAGTGAATAATTACTCCGTATTCAGCTTGACAAACTGGTACGGAAAGTACTTTTCTTTATTTGCAGAATCGTCTTCATAAGCAGGGCCATCCACTTTCGAAGAAATAATTACAACATTTACTTTCCCCTTGTAATCTCCTTTCTTTTCAAAATAGGAAACCAGGTCATATTTCATGTTCTCAGCCCTGATCTGCGCCAATTTTTCGTTGGTACCATAAGTTTTCGTTGGCACCATCGATGCCGATGAAACAATATTTATTGTGATGCTTTCGCGACCGTCTTTTAGCTGTGCAACGATATCCTTTACAAATTTCTTAAGCTTCCCTTTTGATGTTGAGAGCTTATTTTTGTTATACGTAAAATTATGTTCAAACTCCATGTTTTCGTATTCTACTACTACAACCGGATCCAGAACCAATGGCGGTTCATCAACAACACAAGTGCTTGTGGCTGTCTGGCCAACAGCATCCGTAACAGTTACAGTATACTCTCCTTTAACCAATCCCGATAAATCCTCGGCAGCAGAAGCATTTGACCACTCAAAAGTAAATGGAGGAGCCCCCCCCTTAAGAACAAGGTCAACCGAACCATCCGCAGCCTGATATACTGAAGCATCAACCCCCGTGCAAGATGCAAACAATGGTGGTGGTGTATAAATATCGATCATGTATATATCACTTCGCTCTGCTTCTCTGTTACTGGACCAGTAAGCCTGACTTCCAGAATGAACAAAATATGCATCAAATTTGGGTGAATTGATCCTAGAACCTAAATTTATTGGCGCTGACCAATTGGCCCAACCGCCTTGATTTACACAATAATAAATATCAGCATCCCCTGAACCGGGAAAACCATCACTAGAGAAAAATAAAGTATCGTCATCTTTTGATAAAAAGGGAGAAATCTCATATCCAATAGAATTAATCGCACCTCCCATATGCATCGGTTCTTTCCATGTATCACCTTCTTTTAGGCTCACGTATAAATCTTCTTGCCCCACAGATCCAGGACCCAAATAGGAAATGATTATTGCATTCTCCGATGCGTTCATATGAAAGCCATAAAATTCTCCCTCTATATCAAGCCCTGCTACCTCCATTTTTTTTGGTGAAGACCAATTGGTACCACCACCTTTGGAAACAGCAATTCCTTTCTCAACATCCTTCTTTCCATCATAGGAATTCAAAACATACATTGCTGTTCCTCCAGGATTAATTCCTACAACCGCATTGTTGAACTTGTTATTAACGCCCTTTAATCGTGCGCAATTACTATAACCCCCAGTTTCATCTTTTCGGCTATACCAAATATCCTGATCTGTCTCACCGCCTTTATTGTTTTCATCAAAAGTTCTCACAAAATAAAGTATCGAACTGTCTTGAGAAAAGACAGGTATGCTTTCTTCAGCGTCAGTGTTAATACTTCCTTGCACTTTTACCGGATCAGAATGATCCCAAAACTGAGCATTTGTAATGCTACAGAATCCAATAAATAGAGTTGTTATAAATGTTTGTTTTTTCATGCCTTTAATTTATCTTCCTAACATTACACCTAAAATGAGTTCATGACCTCCTGAGCTGTAATTATTAAATTTTGAAACAGAGTAATCAAATGAGTATCCTAATTTGAACCTTCTGCTAATATTTAAACCGGCCATTGCAACAATCGCGTCCTGATTTCTATACGTTAAACCCATCCACAACCACTCTTTATATTCAAATTGCAAAGATCCTTCAATAGACAATGGAGCAGGCCCCATATATTTTACTAATACGGCAGGCGTCAGACTAAGGTTATCATTTAATCCGATTTTATATCCAGCTGTTGCATAAAAGTGCATATTCGGATCAAAATTAACCGTTCCTGAACCAAAGCTTACATAATCCCTTGTTAGTTGATCTGCTGCTATTCCAATGAACAATCGATCGGAATAAAAATAGACTCCCGCTCCAACATCCATTGTATTGTTATTGGTTTGCTGAGAATATGTATCGTAAGTAGGGTCTGTTCCAACCCCTGTCATCATGTTTAGTGTTTGTGCTCTGTCTTTTAAGAAAGCCCTGTTCGAAACACCCACATTCACACCAAAAGATAAATTATAATTCTGAGCAACTGGTATATGTAAAGCATATGTTCCTGCAATTTTTAACTGTCTGTATGCTCCATATTCATCAGCAAGTAGAATTCCACCTACCGCATGTTTGAGTTTTCCAGTTTTAATTTCCGGGTTCCGAATCGGTCCGTTACTTGTTCTTAATGAAGGGTTATACTTTACTTTCGGCCTCTTTGATAACACTGAAGACGCGTATAAATAAGATGTCTTTGGAGCATTCTTAAAGCCCAACCACTGCATTCTACCACCAATAGTTATGTCTAGAAAATCATACATTCCAGCAGCTCCAGGATTAACCATATATTGATTCCTTAAGTATTGGCTGAATTGTGGCATTTGCTGGCCATAAGTCACCGTAGCTATTCCGATTGTTATAATTATTAATATGTTTCGCATTATCACTCTCTTTTAATTATAAATTATAGAAACCGTTCCTGTTTCTGAATTATTATCATGGTCTTCACCATTAAATTCTATAATGTAATAATAGGACCCGATAGGCAACAAATTGCCTTCGTATTTTCCGTCCCATCTATTCTGGTTGTAGGCTCCTTTATTGGAAGTGAACAGTAAGTTCCCCCATCTGTTAAACAGAAACACCTGATTATTCGGATATGCTTTGTCTAACTCTAATATCTCCCATTCATCGTTTACCAGATCCCCGTCCGGAGTGAACGCAGTAGGTATTATGACGTTACATTCGTTAACTGTAATTACCACCTGACTTGAAGGCCCCTCACAATTGTTAAGTGTTTCAGTCACATAATAGGTAGTTGTTCCAATTGTATTCGAAGGATTCAACGAACTCCCTGTAGCGATACTCGTGGTTAATCCCGGGTCTGAATACCAGGTAAACGTTCCATTGCCACCCGATGCAGTCATATCATCAAATGAAATGGTTGTACAATACTCAGCATCTGTACCTGCAATTGGTGCGGAAGGAACCGGGTTTATTACGATTGTTTCGGTTCCGCTAGCTGCACTGGTGCAATTCGCATCTGACACATCAATTAACTCATAAACACCAGGAGCAGTACCCAATGAAATCGGACTTGCTGGACCGCTAGCACTTTGAGCTACTCCATCCAAAGTGTAGTTGATCGTCCAATTTGCAGAGCCCGTAACTTCAACAGTTATATCCGCTATTGGATCTCCTTGACAATACGTACCTCCACCTGTCATATTGAAAGCTGTTGGCGAAGGATTTATAGTAACATTAAAATTCGTGTTGGATGAGCAAATTCCATTTGCATCGTACACCCAAACAAGTTGAGAAGAGGTAATTGGACCAGTGAAAGGAACACCACCATTCGATTGTGAGTCGTTATAATAGGACTGACTCCCTGTTAAATTCGTACCGGTAATAACAGGTAAATCAAATGTATCGCATGCAACAACGTCAGCTATTGGATCGAGTATTGGTGATAATATTACAGTGATAGTTGTAGTGGCCAAATTCGTACACCCGTTTATATCTGTAACAAGAACATCAAACTGTTCTCCGTTTACAGCTCCCGTTACTATTGGTGATTGATCGGTATTAGAAATAATTGTTGCTGAACCAGAAGTATTCCACAACCACGATATAGCATTTCCTCCGTTTTCGTTCAAAATAAACGAGGAACCCGAACAAATAGGACCATCATTGGTCGCAACCACTGATGGTAATTGGTTTACAGTAGCATTTACTGCCTGGATAACAGAACAGCCATTCAAGTTTGTTAATTGTATGTAATACGTTCCAGTAGTTCCAATTGCCGATGGACCTGTAAGTGGTAAAGTTGCCGCCGCATCCTGCCAATAAGAGAATGTTCCTGCTCCACTACCCGCCGTCACGGCAGCAGCAGTTATATCTACTGTACCTGGAGAACATACTCCGGCAGGATCTGTTATTATTAAATTTGGAAGTGGATTAATGGTAACATTTACCGCTTGTATCACCGAACAACCATTCGCATTCATTAACTGTATATAATAAACCCCTGTGACAACTGCTGACCCCGGTGTTCCAAATGGTATTGTTGCAACCGCATCCGTCCAATAGGTAAGCGTTCCTGCATCACTTCCTGCTGTTACTGCCGCTGCTGTTATGTCTATAGTTCCTGGTGAGCATACCGCTCCAGGATCCGTTATAACTAAGTTCGGAAGTGGATTAACGCTAACATTTACCGCTTGTACCACAGAACATCCGTTTACGTCCACTAATTGTATGTAATAGGTTCCTGTTGTGGCTACTGCAGATGGAGCGCCTAACGGGATCGTTGCTCCCACGTTTGCCCAATAAGTTAATGCTCCCGCATCACTTCCTGCTGTTACTGCAATCGCAGTAAGATCAATGGTAACAGGCGAGCATACCGCCCCGGGGTCCGATATCACTAAATTCGGTAAGGCATTGATCGTCACAGTTACCGCTTGTATTACAGAACATCCGTTTGCGTCTACAAGTTGTATGTAATACGTACCTGCTCCAACAGCTGATGGTGTTGCCAGTGGTGTTGTTGCTGTGGCATCCGTCCAATAAGACAATGTTCCGGCATCACTTCCTGCTGTTACTGCCGCTGCTGTAATATCTACTGTATTTGGAGAACATACACCAGCAGGATCGGTAATTACCAAGTTCGGTAATGGGTTCACTACAACATTTATAGGTTGTATTGTGGAACAGCCATTTACGTCAGTTAACTGTATATAGTACGTTCCAGTTGCTGCTACAATTGCCGGTGTTGCCAGTGGTATTGTTGCACCAGCATCCATCCAATAAGACAATGTTCCGGCATCACTTCCTGCTGTTACCGCTACTGCTGTAAGGTCTACTGTGTTTGGAGAACATACTGCTTCGGGGTCGGTTATTACCAGATTTGGCAATGGGTTAATCACAACATTTACTGCCTGGATCACAGAACATCCGTTTGCGTCTGTAAGCTGTATGTAATACGTGCCTGTAGTTGCCACTGCATTCGGAGATCCTAATGGAGTTGTTGCAGTAGCATCCGTCCAGTACGAAAGCGTTCCGGCATCACTACCTGCTGTTACTGCTGCCACTGTAAGGTCTGCCGTGCCTGGCGTACAAACCGCTGCAGGGTCTGTTATTACAAGGTTTGGCAATGGGTTGATCGTTACAGTTACTGCCTGTATCACAGAACATCCGTTTGCGTCTACAAGCTGTATGTAATATGTTCCTGCTCCTACTGCTGATGGTGTTGCAAGGGGAGTTGTTGCAGTTGCATCTGTCCAGTAGGTGAGCGTTCCAGCATCACTTCCCGCTGTTACTGCTGCTGCTGTTATGTCTACTGTATTTGGAGAGCATACTGCTGCTGGGTCTGTTATTACCAGATTCGGTAAAGCATTGATTGTAACAGTTACCGCTTGTATTACAGAACATCCGTTCGCGTCTACAAGCTGGATGTAATATGTTCCTGCTCCTACCGCTGATGGTGTTACAAGTGGTGTTGTTGCTGTAGCATCTGTCCAATACGAAAGCGTTCCAGCATCACTTCCTGCCGTTACTGCCCCTGCTGTAAGATCTACTGTATTTGGAGAACATACTGCCGCTGGGTCTGTTATTAC
>Ga0315334_10002867_pt1 | contig 10778 bp, 13 predicted proteins | sample M150034915metaG_FD_205555 | JGI IMG/M metagenome (GOLD analysis project Ga0315334, IMG submission 205555) | Ammonia-oxidizing marine archaeal communities from Monterey Bay, California, United States - M1 500m 34915 | ecosystem: Environmental > Aquatic > Marine > Intertidal zone | place: USA... | reverse complement strand
TGCTCAGATGATGTCAAAGCATTTTATGAAGAAATAGGATTCAAATATCATTCAAATGAATTAAGATTTAATCATATCTAGAAAAATTGTTTTTTTGGACGTTTTTTTCGTTTTAGAATCAAAGATACACCAACACCCATCACAGGTGCAGATAATATTATGAATAATAATGGCAGATATTTCACAGAATCTGTAACATAACTATCTCTAATTGAATCTATCATTGAATATGAAACAACATTACCTGCTAGTAAAATTATTCCTCCAATAATTATCAAAGAACCAATTTGTTTGGAACCATAATTTCGAGACATGATAAAAGCAACTGCAGCTAAAATTCCAGCAGGAGCAACACCAATTGAAACAAATTGAATTAATTTTGGATCGGGTGAAAAACCTTGTGCAACTACAGCATCTTCAGGAATAGTATTCATAAAATTATAAACTGAAATCATCTCACCAGCAAACATTGCAAAAAGACCCACACTAGTAATTGCAAGCCATTTTTCAATTGCCATATTGTTAGCTAATTTTAGTTGATAAATAAACCATTCAAAAAATCAAATAATACCAACAAGATTAGCTAATTCTTTTCTACATGCAGCTCCAAGTTTTTCAGCAGCTTCCTCAGGAGAAACATCATTCAAGAAAATACCATATCCACGTTCTAATCCAGACCAAGGTTTAGTAATTGGGTAAACTTCAATATGCCAGTGAATTTGTCGAGTATTTTTCTTTTCAGGAGAAAGATGAAAGACCAAATTGTATGAAACATTTTTGATAGTATTTGTCAATCCACCCAAAGTTGCCCTTAAAATTAACGATAAATCATTAATATCCTTTTGAGTGATTTTTGAAAAACTAGTAGTATGTTTTTTTGGAGAAATCCAAAACTCATAGGGATAAGAGGGAGCCCAAGGTGAAAAAGCAATGAATCCATCAGTTTGAAGAATTTGTCTAGGCCCACTTAGTTCCTCATTTATGGTTTGACACATATAACAAACACCCTTTTCGTTCAAAATCTTATGAGATGCCTCAGCTTCTGCATCAATAATAGGAGGGATTGTAGATAAAGTAAGAATGTTCAAGTGAGGATGAGGATTTGTATTTCCAGCAAGATCACCATTATCACCATAAATTGAAACGTATGTTACGCCTTTTTGAGTATAGAGCCATCTCAGCCTATCTTGAACCACAACTAAAACATTAGACCATTGTTCAGGAGCAATCGTTGCAAACGTATCTTTTGTATTTTGAGATGCAACAATTACATAATGATATCCATATGCAGGTTCACTGTAAAACGGTTTATCACTGTAAGAGTCTTCAGTTTCAGTTGAAACAATAGGATTTTTACTTTCAAAAACTCGAATAGACCAACCTTCAACATAATCATCTTCGCTATCCTGAAGACGTTGTAACATACCATCTTTTTCAACAAGAGACAAAACAGAAAGACTAGTCATAGATTCATTGCCAGGAGAAAAAGGATTTTTTTTAGAATCAATTTTCTTACCGTCTTTTTTAGAAACAATCATGAAACGCTCAGAGACATAATCTTTGCGCATATCACCCATAATGGTAATTGAAAGTAATTGTATGTTAAATGTTTTCTTAAATTAAATAAAAAGAAAAAATAATAATCTAACAATAACATTTAGAAAGAGAATTTTTAATTGTAAACAAGTCTTTGAAATTATAGTTTAAGAAAAAAATGATCGCATAAATATTGCAAGATTTAAAACAGAGATCAAAAATTCAAATAAACAGGGTTTTAGATGGATAATTCTAACGTACACTTGATTTATGTTCTCCTAGATGGAGTAGGCGATCTCCCACATCCAGATTTAGATGGAAAAACACCATTAGAAGCTGCAAATACACCCACGTTAGATAAAATTGCAAGTAATGGTTCAATTGGTGAAGTTATCTCAGTAGGAAAAGGAATTGCACCAGAATCAGATATTGCAGTTTTCAATATGTTAGGTTACAAATTTGAGCATTCAGATTATGTAGGTAGAGGAGTTATAGAAGCAATTGGTGTCGGAATTGATTTCAAAGATGGGGATTTAGCATTAAGAGGTAATTTTTCAACATTAAATGAGGACGGAGTCATCATTGATAGAAGAGCAGGTAGACAGATTGAAAAAGAGGATGCAAATGGAATTGCAAAAGAATTAGAAGAAAAAATAAAATTTTCAGATCCAGATACAAAAATAATGGTTGCGCCAACAATAGGACACAGAGTAACAGTTAGAATCAGAACACCATCTCAAAAATTATCATCAAAAATAACAAATACAGATCCAGCATATAGTAACATTGGAGGAATGGGCGTAGCAAAAGCAGTTGGAGACTTCTTAAAAATTGAAAAATGTTTACCGTTAGAAGATAAAGAGGATTCCAAATTTACAGCAAATTTAGTTAATGAATTTTCAGAACAAGCAATAAAAATTATGAGAGAAAGTGAAATAAATAAAAAACGTCAAGAACAAAATAAAAAACAACTAAGTTGTATTTTACTTAGAGATGCAGGTAACAAATATCCAGATGTACCACCAATTAATGAAAAACATGAAATGAAATTTTCATGTATAGTAGATATGCCAGTAGAGATTGGAATTTCAGAAGTTCTTAAAATGAAAGCATTTGAAGCAGGAGGATTAACAGATTATGAAGAAAAAGCAAGAATGGCAGTAAAAGCAATGGAAACACAAAATGCAATATATGTTCACCTTAAGGGACCAGATGAATTTGGTCATGATGGAGATGCCATAGGTAAAATGAAAAACATCGAAGAGATTGATCAAAGATTTTTTAAAACACTTATTGAAAATATTGATTCAAATAAAATTACAATAATTATTTCAGCAGATCATTCCACCCCATGTATCAACAAAGGTCATAGTGATGATCCAGTTCCAGTAGTAGTTTCAGCGGATTTTATTAAAAATGATGGTACAACAAGAATGACTGAAAAGCAAGCAAAGAAAGGTAGCATAGGATTACTACAAGGTTCAGAAGTAGTTACAAAATCTTTAGAATTAATTAGATCTCAAATAAAACCAAATCATTAATTTTTTGCATTTCAATTGATTTTTTTCGAATTCTTTCAACATCAATTGAATGATACATGGATGGGGACCTCCCCAATTTTTCCAAAGCTCTAGTTAACAGTGCAACACCAATGCTTAATTCATTTGCCTGAGCATGAGCATATGCAACAGCTACAAGTATAATTCCTTGAACCAATTCCTTTTCACGACCAAAGCATTGTTTCCAAACACCTTCAAAGGCCTCATGACATTCCCAAAATCGTTCACTATTAAAATAAAAAATACCATCTTTGATCCCTTGATCCATTTCAATCTTTTCTTCAACTACATGTCGCATATTATCTAAATCCCCAATAGAAGATAATTTGTCTACAAGTGTATCGACATCTTTTGTTTCAATAGCCACATCAAATTCAATAAAGGTTGTAGCAATTCTAGCAAGTCTGATATGTGCATTCATTTCAGAAATCAGATCTCTAGAACGATAAAGTATTTCACGAGAATTTATTGGAATATGTTTTTCATTTTTTAAATGAATCAAATATCGCTCCATACCATTAATTCATAGTATTTTCTTAAATTTCTTGTGCAAATTCAACTAGGTTTATATGAAATATCCAAAGGATTTTTGATACATGTCACTTATTCAGACACTTTCAGATGTCAATAATACCTTCTTATCAAGAAGAGAGTTAACTTGTGATTTTGCAGGATTGAGTGGAAAACTCAAAAGTCTAGAAGCAGTAGACATGATCACAAAGGAATTCAAATTAGATGGAAAAATTGTAATTCCAATGAGATTAAAAACACATGTCGGGATGGTAAAAGTAACAGGAACTTTCTATGTATATGATGATGAAGTATTAGCAAAAAAACACATCAATCCAACTATCATTTCAAGGTTAGAAAAAACTAAAGCTAAAGTTGCTGAAGCTGAAAAAGCTGAAGTGCCAGCAGAGGAGAAAACAGCTGAAGTGCCAGCAGAGGAGAAAACAGCTGAAGTGCCAGCAGAGGAGAAAACAGCTGAAGTGCCAGCAGAGGAGAAAACAGCTGAAGTGCCAGCAGAGGAGAAAACAGAATAATGCCTGTAGAAAAAAAGGGCAATAAAGGTTCCAGTCCAAAGGTCTATGGATATTTCAAAATCGATGGTGACAAAGCAACTAGAATTAAAAAAAATTGTTCAAGATGTGGAAAAGGTGTATTCATGTCAGAGCATAAAGATAGAAACACATGTGGAAAATGTGGATTAACAGAATTTAAGCAATAGATAGTGTTGGTTAATACAAGTAACTCTATTGTAGAGTGTAGAAAATATTAGATGTTTAAAACTTTTTGAAAGTTCGGATAGATCAAAACATACAAGAAAAAGTTATGTTTACCATTTAGATTTATTTTTAAAAAATGTTTGAAAATATTATGAATCATTGATGATGTTATCTGATTCTAAATTACAAGAAACGTTAGAAGATTATATGATGTGAGAAATAAAACTAATTGATAGAAAACCAATACCACATCGGTGGAATAACCAACCTCAATGGCTATCTTGGTCGTGCCGAAACAAAGACCAAGGCAACTAAGCACTACATGAAATAGTGTGGAAGGCTTCTGCATAGCCTATTGTGTAATGTTTTGGAATTATTCGGTTTACTATCAAATCAGATAGAATACTATGGAATTAAAGGTTAATTTTTGAAATATGATCAGTTGTTTATTTTTTATCTAATTGATAACAATAAGTAAGATATAGAAAATTGCCTTAGTAAATTCATTGAGATGAGCAAATGAAGAATAGATTAGAATCTAATCTTTGAACTTTTGTGCCAACATCCTTATTTTTTTAAATCTTTGATTAAACGTTTTTTTGATTTCTTTAAATTCTTCCTGACTGATGAAGGATTCGGCTAGCCTCTCTTGCCAATAATTTTCCATCTCTTTTTCTAAATTATCCTCTCCAAGCAAATTTCCATACATCTTGACAAAGTCTTCATCAGGAATATCAGGATATTTTATGAGATGTTGAACGAATTCAAAAGATGTCCATTCTATGTTAGAATCATCTTTTATTTTCTTTTTCCCCAATCCAAACATATTTTCCTATTACATGACTAATTTATCAAGTCTTTGTTTAGAATTTAATCTTCATCATTATCGCAATTTGGAAATTAAATAGTTTAGAATCAATACAATTTTTTCTTATGGATTTTAGAACTTTTTTCTTCTAACTGTTCTATTTTTGAAATAAATCTAGGATCAAGTTTTATACTAGCCAAGGATTCTGCAGATAGTTTAACATTGTTAGCATCTAAGGAAATATTAGATTTAGGTAAGTTTCTATCAGACCAAAATTTGATTACCTTATCTTCAAGTTTATAATCACGAAACCCAGCTGGGAATTTTTTGGTGATATGGTTTAACAGAGTTCTATCTTTAAAAACAACTCTAGGTTCGAACAATCTTGTTTCATCACTATATACATTTTCAAATAAATTACCAGATATTTCATCAGAAAGTAATTCCATTTTTGAGATTTTTCTTATCAGTTCTAAAAAATGTAAAAATTCATGAGCCAAAATAGCATGAATTGTTCCTTTTAATCCATAAGCAATCAAAGGAGCAGAAACTTGAATTACCACTTGAAATTTTTCTTCAAACATAACAGGAATAGTTCTAGCAAATAGAATTCCATATTCATAAGAATTTGAATCAGGTGCAGAAAGTACAAGAGAAGGCTCCACATAAGCAACAGGGTATTGAATACCAGATGCTTTTTCAATTCTATTGATTCCAGCAACAGCAATAGGAAAACGCTTTATTGTTAGATCATAGATATCGTCAGGTATCAAACCATTAGAATGTGCATCTCTAAAACGTACTAAAGGATCCAACAGTCATTCTTAAAAATTTTAATGTAAAAATGTTGATTTTACTAGGATCTAGGTTTTCCAGACTTTGCTTTCTTTACTTTACGAGTATTTGCTCTTTGATCAGCATGTCTTTGATGCTTACCTTTTTTTCTCATTGGCATGATAATTGACCATATGGAGTGCTAGTTAATTGTTATCATTCAACGGTAATATCTAAAAAATCAAATTCTTGAGTCAAACATGGCGTATCAAGAAGTGTAGAAATATTGGGGAAAACATCATCGCCAACAACAAGTCTTTTGATTGGAAGTCCACCTTCAACCTTTATAGTCATAGTAAACACATTCTTAGAATTTTTTTTGTACTTTACATCAAAAATTTTCTTTTCAAAACGTTTACCAGATTTTTCATAAATTACTATTGGCATGGATGTAAGATCTTTTAATTTTTTTAAATTTTTTGAATCAATTTGAGAGTCGGCATAAATTTTTAAGTTGATCGTAGAATTAAATTTGAGAGGTTTTTTTGGAGATTCACTAACCAATTTTAGATTATGAAGAGAAATAAAATTGAATATTTCATTTGATAATTTTATTTTCCGTTTAGAAGGATTTTGTATTTTAGCAAAAAAGGGCCTACCAGTTCCCAAAACTAAACTATTTTTATCCTCTCCACCTATCCAAGTAAATTTTACAGTTGTTCCACCAAATTTCTTGAAAATTAATTTTGAGATCATTCCTTCCACACTTTCAAACTCTACAATCCCATGAAAATCACAAATCCTACATCCTTCCCCAAAACAATTAGTACAGGATTTCTGCTTTTGTAGATAACCCCTCTTAGTTTTGATATATCTTCCAGAAATGGTAATAGATTTTGAGCGTAATTGACACAATTCATCTTTTAAATTAATGGTAAATATTATTTCTGGATCAATATGGTCTATAGTTTTTTTTGTTTTTTTTGAATAAAGTTTTCCTAATTCTTTTGTAATGGATGTCTTTATACTATCAATACCTCGGAGTTTATATTCAGATCTAATGGAATCATCTCTATCCACTATTGATGGCTTAATGATTGCACCAACACTAAATGTTGTGAATAAATAATTAGAAGAGGAATTAAACATTAATTTCAAAAAATTATCTAAATTATGAAATAAATTTTTGCAAACATAACATTTTTCTTTAGAACTATAGCCATTCTTCAGTTTTTTACCAAGAAGTTTATTTGAGGATAGATGTAATTGTTTTGAAAATAATCTACCTAAACAATGATCACATAAATCATATTTTTTGATAATTTTATTTGCAATAAGAATAATTTGTTGGTAATTAGACATATTTGATTAGAATGAGTATTGTTAATTATCCCAATCCCATTTTTCTAAGTGTGCCCTGCATTTGACGACCTTTTGATGCTTTCATCAAATTCTTAGAATTTTTATAATTTTTGAGTAATTCTTTAACTTCACCTTCAGCCCATCCAGAACCACGAGCAATTCGTTTAATTCGAGATGAATTGAGTAAATCAGGATCTGCTTTCTCATCTTTATTCATACTTTGAATAATATATCTCCATTTTGAAACTCTATCTTCCATTTGATCAACTTGATCTTCTTTTACCATACCAGACATTCCAGGCATACTATCAAGAAGTCCTTTCAAAGAACCAACTTTAGTAACTTCCTCCAACTGATAAAAGAAATCATCCATATTCATTTTCCCACTAGAAATTCGTTTCATTCTAACATCATCACCCTCATTTTCTAATCTTGTTGCCAAATCCAATACAGCTTGAATATCACCCATTCCAAGTAATCTACCAACAAATCTAGTTGGCGAAAACTTTTCTAAATCATCAATTCTTTCACCAGTACCAATGTACATTATTTGTGCACCAGTTGCAGCAGATGCTGCAAGTGCACCGCCACCTTTTGCAGAACTATCTAATTTTGAAATAATTACACCCCCAACTGGAATAGCTTTGTGAAATGCCTCGGCTTGATTGAAACATTGTTGTCCAATAGTACCATCAATTACAAGTAAAGCTAAATCAGGATCTGCAACTTTATTAATTCTACTCATTTCTTCAAGAAGATCATGTTCTTCTTTATGACGTCCAGCAGTATCAATTATAATTACATCAAGAGGTTGGCTTTCAAAATATTTTAATCCATTTTTTACAATGTTTGGAGAATCTTTATTATTTTCTTCACCATAAACTTCAACACCAGATTTTTCACACATCATTTTTAGCTGAACTAATGCACCAGGTCGATAAGTATCAGCACCAACTACTCCAACTTTATGTCCTTTACCAGTTAAAAATTTAGCAAGCTTTGATGCCATAGTAGTTTTACCACTTCCTTGAATTCCCAGTAAAATTATTTTATTTTGCTTGCCAGGTATAAAATTAAAATCAGATTCATCACCAAGTAATTTTGATAATTCATCATAGAGAATTTTTACAATATGATCCTTACGTGAGAGTCCAGGAGGAGGAGTTTCATTTAATGATCTCTCTTCTAACCTTTTTGTAATTTCAAGAACTAATCTCACATTGACATCAGATGTCAATAATGCTCTTTGAACATCCTTACAGAGATCCTTAATTAATTCCTCATCTATGCCTGAAGATTTAATAATTTTTTTGATGGCGTCACCTAAACTATTTTTCAATCCATCAAGCATTGTAATTTAACTCCGCATCCACTATTTCAAACCTTCCTCTATACCCGTCCCAATTTTTTACAAAATCATTAATTTTAATTGAATTAGAAAACAGAGGACAGTCAATTACAAAAGTTTCAGCCTCTCCACCTTCAAAATTTAAATTAAATCCAAACTTATCAGATAGAGTATTCAAAATTTTAATATCAGATTTTGAAATTAATTTGCCCAACCATTGTTCATCTAATCCATCAGAAGATACAGATATCATCATAAAATGAAAATTAGAATCAAGTAATTCATTCATGTATTCATTTGGATCAGTTTCCCATAAGGGTGCAATAGAAACTAAATTTAATTTTAAACACAAACTTTCAAATTTTTCTTTTTGAAAGTTACTTTTAATTCCTCCATGAACTAAACCATCAATTTGAAATTGTTTTTTTGCATCTTGTAATAATTTTTCCATTACAATTAATTCATTGTCAGTTTCATCAGAATTAGAAATAATAGTCAATTGAGGAATTTTCATGGATTCAGATTGTAATTTAGTCCATTTTAAATTAGGATGATGTAAAAGATGACTTTCTTCAGATTTTGGGAATATACTCAACAAACATACAACATCATGTCCCTGTTTTTCAGCAAGATGAATAGCATACGTACTATCTTTCCCTCCAGAAAAAAGACAAGCTAATTTCATAATCTAAATAAAAATTAGATCAATAAAATTCTAGAATTTATTGAAAAAGATGCTTCAATACTCATAATCGTCATCACAAATCAGACGGCTTTTCCAATAATCATCAGCATCTGCAATAATTGGGAATACTCATGATTTTAGTGCTATGATTAAAATGGATTTATCAACATTATAATTAAATGAACAAAGATATTTTTGTAAAGTTATCAGTCTAGCTATTTTTAATACTCATAATTTTTGTATTATCCATTACAACCCAATATTCAACATTTTGTCCGTTTTCTAATTTTCCTTTAACTTCATCATCAATCATAGCAATATCTATGGTCTCAAATGATTCAGAATCCATAACTTGTACAGTTTCACCGTTAATTGAAATAATTTGTCCAACTTTCTTGTTAATCATTGGAATGTGAATTTGCATACTGACAGGGCCAACATGAGGTCTATTTTTTCCATCAAAGATACCTTGACCAACTATTCTGGCTTTTGCTGCACCATGTTTTCCAGGTTTTGAGGTATCATATTCAATAATTCTACATGGTTCCCCACTTGGTTGATCAGAATGCGGAAGTAGAATATACGATCCAATTTTCAAAGATCCTAGATCAGATGGTTTACTCATAAAAAACAGTTTTTGCTCGAATATTTAACTTCTACTTTAGCTGATCAAGTATTGAGAGATTTAATAAATTAGATAATGTGAATCCCTTTCGATTAACATCACGTTGAGTTTGATCACAGTATTTTTTTACACTCTGATGACTTTTTTCACTTGCAACTTCAATGACCACCATATTTTCAAAATATGGAAATGTGAATTTTGAAGGAATAGAGCAAATAGTATTCATGTTTCCAAGTCCAGCAATTTCAATTTTTTCTCTTTTTAGCAATAGATTTGCAATTTCTCGTAAGTCGTCATCATCCTCACCATACTCAAGATAATATATTGAAATGAAATTAATGTCACCTAAAACTTCTCTTTGAAAAAGATCATCTTTGATATTAAAAATAAAAGATGTTTTATCTTGAATATGTTGAGATAATTCTTTTTCTATAATAGAATTATCTTTGAATTTACCTAGCAAATAATGATTGGCAGAAGTTGCAAAATAGGGTTGACCCTCACTAGAAAAAGTACCAGTAACAAAAAATAATTTTTCAATATTTTTTGAACTAGTCCAAGATTCCTTTAGTTCAAGAGAATCACGATTATGTAAATATGGAGCACATACATATCCAGAATAGGATAATTTTAGTTCGGATGTCATACCATTGGAATTTGTTATGGCTATTTATCCATATATTAAATATAGATTAAAAAAAGCACTATGGTTTTTAAGAGCAATAATATTCATAATTTTTGTCCCGTGGTAGCTCAGCCTGGTAGAGCTTCCGGCTGTAGTTGTTGGCTTAAGATGGCTGACCGAAAAAACAGCATATCAGGCATACAGAAACCGGGTTGTCGAATGTTCAATTC
>Ga0315334_10002863_pt1 | contig 10786 bp, 18 predicted proteins | sample M150034915metaG_FD_205555 | JGI IMG/M metagenome (GOLD analysis project Ga0315334, IMG submission 205555) | Ammonia-oxidizing marine archaeal communities from Monterey Bay, California, United States - M1 500m 34915 | ecosystem: Environmental > Aquatic > Marine > Intertidal zone | place: USA... | reverse complement strand
AATTTAATAATTGATGTTATAAAAAATGATAATTTTAATTCAAGAGAAAATATTAAAATAGAGGATTATTTTAATGATTAATCCTATTATTGTTATTAATGCTAATATGGGTTCAAAAGCCCATCAAATTGGTAGACTTATAGCAACCTGTTCAAATGTTTTGTGGTATAATCATAAAGATAATGGCGAACATCCATGGTTGCCTTGTGATAGTATATTAAATTCAGAGTTAAGCAGATTTCATTTTGATAGAAGATTCGCAGACTCATCTACAATACCACCTGTATTAGATTACGCAAGACGAAGTGAATTACCAGAGAAGCCCGAGTTATCGTATGAACGATGCCAAGATGGTGAGAATTTAATTTATGTAACATCAAGTGGCTTAGATGAATCTCGTGATTATTTTAAAGGAAAGCATTTAGTCGTATTAGACACAAATTACGATAGATTTATGGAAACTACGTGGAATTTTAGAGTTGGCAAGACGAAAAAACTAATTAGTGAGTTATATACTAAAGAAGAAGTTGAGACATTACTAAATGATACCTTAAAAAATTATACAGAACATATGAATTCAGATGATTTCGTTATAAGTTCAATTGATGATTTACTCGATGAAGATATTTTTAATTTATTATGTGAAAGATTTAATTTAATTTTTAATGAAGAGGAATATAATAAAGTAAAGGTATTTTTAAATGGATAAGTATCATGGCATAGTATTTGGCGGAGGTGATTTACCAGTTGGCAATCAGCCAATGTCGGGTATATTTCGTCAGCCTGCTCCGTATAAATTAAGAACAATCGCCAGAGATGCTGGATATAATATAAAAGCAATTGATTATACACAAGAAATGAGTTATGACGAAATAACTCAAGTATTAGATAATTTAGTAACTAAAGATACTTTGTTTGTAGGAATTAGTTGTATGCATTATGCACCAAATTCAGAACATTGGTTTAGAATTTATAATGCTATGTTAGACTTTCGTAAAAACTCAGAATATAACTATCAAATAGTAATGGGTGGTATGAAAGCAGTTTTAAAAAGAAACTCGTGGATGAAATGGGATTGGATATTTACTGGATATGTAGATTATGATTTTATTCAGTGGTTACATTATTTAAGTGGAAAACCTAATATTCTTCAATGGAAGACATTACATAACAAATATAAATGGATTGATGGAGATAATAATCCAGCAAACTTTACTAAAGAAATTACTGATAATATGGAAATTGAATGGTTAGAGTCAGACCATATTCAATCATACGAATCATTACCAGTCGAAATATCAAGAGGATGTAGATTTCATTGTGATTTTTGTGAATATCCATTATTAAGGTCAAAGCAATCAGATTTTGATGGAATACGAAAAAGTTTATCTAGACAACTCGTTACTAATAAAGAAAAATGGGGTGTAACTAATTATTGGTTTGATGACTTTACATACAATAGTCATCAAGGAAAGTTAAAGTTAATAGACGATATAATTAAAGACATAGGATTTAAAATTAAATTCTCAACTTTTATTAGACCAGAATTAATAGTTGCTCATCCAGAACAGCAACAGCAATTAGTAGAACAAGGATTAAATGGTGTAGCATTTGGTATGGAAACTACTGCTGATTCAATTCGTAGTTCTATTAGTAAAGGTGGTGATATAAACAAGATAAATGAAGCCGCCGCTTATATGAATAAAATTAGTAATGGACAAACATCATTTTTATATTTAATGATGATGGGAATTCCTCATCAAAGTATTAAAGAAATGGAAGTCGACCGTAAGTATGTACAAGAAGCAGAACATATTGATAATTTTACTTTTCATCCATTCTGGATGGGATATCCTAATACAAAGGGCGGTGATTACACTGCGTGGGAGAGTAAAATAACACTTAACCCAGAAAAATACGGTTATCATAAAGATATGTCGCCAGAAGGCGTACATCCAGATAATGTATTAGGTGATAGATTTAATTGGACAAACGAACATACTAGTTTTTTAGAAGTATTAAAATTAATGAAGAAATGGGAAGCAGAAGATTATCCCTTACAAAAAGTTGGTGGAATTAGTTCAATGTATTTTAGAGGTATGGGATTTGATGCTGATAACCTAATTGGTAAAACTTTATGGAAAGATGTAGACATGGAACTATCTACTAAAACAACAGAAAGAGTAAGAAAATATATTAACAATATACTAATGGAGAAAATAACATGATGACAAGAAGTTTTTATATGGCAGGTGTAATTAAAACAGGTGAACCCTTTTTAGTCGAAGATAATATTAAATTAAGAAAGACAGCAGACATTGAAGGCAATATTGGTAAGATTGTTCGAGTGGGAACCATGAACGACCACGAAAGTGTCTATGATATTGGTAGTCTTATCTCTATCGATGATGTCAGTTTAGTTATTCGGTCCTTTAGGTCAGGTGATTTAAAGGCTTATGATTTAAATGGCACGAATTCAAGTGTGTATAAAGATATTAAAGTCATAAATTATGATACCCTGGTTGACAAACCCAAGGATTCGTGTATAATATCTATATGATTAAAGAAATTAGACCGATATGTATTAATCACGGATGTGACAAAATAGTTGCAACCAATGGAGTTAGATGGAGACCAGTTTGTGGTCGATGTCATCGAGCGGGTTATGGCAAAGAGACATTTAAAGAAGGTGTAACACCATTTAGAACAGGCAAATGTGCCAATCAATCTGGTTATCTGGGATTTACTTGTCCAATTGATTATGACAAATCAGATTGGGTTATAGGACATACTATAATTGACCATATAGATGGAAATCATTTAAATAATTCATTAGATAATGTCCAAGAACTCTGTGATATATGTCACAAAGAAAAAAGTAAAAGAAATGGCGATTTTAAAGAACAACACAAATATAATTACAACAAAGTGAGTGCAATATGAGTAAAAATAAAAAAGAACCATCATTAGATGAAGCCTTCAACGCAATAGTCGAGGGATTAAAAATTCTTACAAAAGTAGCAGTTTCACCGCTATCAAATGTGATAGAGGGCGGAAACCGCGATAAACCTAAGAAAGAAAAGAAGAAACCAAAGAAAAAGAAGAATTGAAAGGAATGAGAAGATGAAGTATAAAAAATTAGAATGTATGATATGTGGTTGGCAATATGACGAAGCAAAAGGTGACCCAGATGAGGGACTCGAACCAGGAACACTTTGGGCAAACATACCAGATGATTGGTGTTGTCCTGATTGTGGTGCAAGTAAAGATGATTTTGAGATGGTAGAAGTGTGAAAGTAACTGAAGAAAATTATCAAAGAAAAGTACTCGGTGATATCGGCGAGAAGATTGTCGGTAATTATATGAGTAGAATTGGACGAACAGTAGAGATGTCTACTGACCCATTTGATAGTGAAAAAGATATGAAAGTGAACGGCGTATCGTTAGAAGTTAAGACTCAAGTACCTTATTGCTTAGAAAAATCATTTACTATTAGAAAAAACCAATTAAATAAATGTTTAAATGCCGATTACTTTGTAATAGTTCAAGCACCTTGTGAATATTTAAATGAAGCGGCTATCTGGAAAGTTAAAAAAGGATTTACATACAATACTGTGAAATTAAAAGGTGGTGGTGAAAGACTTTCTATACCCATGTATCAAACAAATGTTATAAAGAAGATGGATATAGTCGGCGAAGACAAAGATTTATTAAGAAAATACTCAACAGATTATGGAGGATAAATTATGGATAAAATATTAGAAAAAGCATTGAAAGCCAATGTAGCCAGGACTGAAATTGCTGGTAAATATAATACTAAATGGACACCAGATGCTATTGATAAAGTTGAAGAACAAGGAGAATTATTTAGTTATGAAGAATTTGGTGATAACTGGGATAAGAAGTTTGGTGAAGGAGAGTTTGCTAGATTTGAAAAGAAGTGGAACAAACGTTTTGGTTCACCCATAACCCTAGACAATCAACTTAAACAAAAGGTAGATTCTCAACCTGACTTTTTTGATAGTCTTCCAACAAAAGGAGAATAGAATGACATGGTTAGAAAAGACTGTTATTCCAACAGTTGCATTTAAAGTACGAGTTGCAAGTAATTTGGGACAATCAAATGCTTGTGAAATAAACCCATCAATATGGGGAGAAATATCTACTGATGAAATCTTCTCAAATAAAAAAGTGATAGTGTTTAGTTTACCAGGAGCATTTACGCCCACCTGTTCAACATATCAACTACCTGGATTTGAAGAAAACGCACAGAAGTTTTATGATAAAGGCGTAGATGATATCTATTGTTGTTCGGTAAATGATTCATTTGTTATGAATGCGTGGCGTGATGCTAATAATCTTAAGAATGTTAAAGTATTACCAGATGGTAATGGATTGTTTACTACAGAAATGGGTATGTTAACTGATATGTCCGCAGTAGGATTTAATATGCGTAGTAAACGTTACGCAATGATTGTTGATGATGGTATAATTACAAAAATGTTTATTGAACCAGATAGTACACCTGAAGATTTAGACCCATACGGCGAAACAACACCAGAAAATGTACTCACAGGACTATAAAATGAACACATTAAAACTATGGGAGATTGCGTTATTAATTTTATTCTTTCCAATCTTTCTAATTAAATATCTCGGAGAATAAAATATGAAAATAAAATTACTCACAGTAACAGACTACATACTTAACTTTTGTATTGGACTTTCAATCTTTCTATTTGGAATAGCAGCCTATTCGTCCTTCTTTGTTTGAAATAAATACTGATATAATATCAAAGGATTAAATAAATGTGGAACGTACAAGTAGGTGATGTTACAGAAATAGATTTAGAATGTACAACATATTGCAATTTAGCATGTCCAGAGTGTAATCGTACAACAGACAAAGACATAATATCCTCTATATTAAATACCAGTCATATAACTTTAGAAAATTGTAGAACTTGGTTCAAGCCAACAGAACTTACTAGTCTCAAAGAAATTAGATTTTGTGGTGCAATAGACGAAGCACTTATGAACCCGGAACTAACTGATATATTAGACTTCTTTTTAGACGAATTTAAAATTAAATACATAGATATAAGAACAAACGGTTCACTGCGGTCTACTACATGGTGGTCTAATTTCGTAAATCATTTACCACCTAAGCATATCATAGTATTTGGATTAGACGGACTAGAAGACACACTTCATATTTACCGAATTGGTGCTGATTATAAAAAGGTAATAAACAATGCTAAGGCGTTTATTGATGCTGGTGGCATTGCCTCTTGGCAATTTATAGAATTTGAACACAACAAACATCAAATAGAAGAAGCAAAACAACTTGCTAAAGAACTTGGTTTTAAAGAATTTCGATTAGTATCTTCCACTCGTCCTACTATGACAGAAAATCTTGAACATATACGGAAAGATGATAAAGTATCAGCACTTTCTAATAGAGTAGAAGCCAAGCCATCTATTAAAAAAGAACCAGTACAAGAATCTGTACAAGAACTTGTACTAATTAGAAAGAAAACTAAAAAACAAAAAACTGTAATACGTTGTGAAAATCAGGACCATGGTAGTGGAAATAGAATATTAGTTAATGCATTGGAACAAGTTGTACCTTGTTGTTTTCTTAATGGATATTTTCATCAACCATATGCCCATAATAAAAACACTGAAAATATTAATAAACCACCGTTTAGTTTTTTTGAAGATCCAAGATTAGCCGAATTATTGAATCAACATAAAGATAGTCAAAACGAATTATCAGCAATATCATTAAAACATCATACATTAAAAGAAATATTAGCAGGAAAGTTTTTTGCAGACATACAAGGTTCTTGGACAACAAAAGATCCAATAGAAAGATGTTTAGAAGTGTGCGGAAGAAATATTAAAGATGAATTTGATATGGATTATTTTAAATGAAAATATTAAAAGTTTTAGATGCTGATTTGATTTTAGCAGATATAGAAGTTAATTTAGGAAAAGAAGTGCGTCACGCAGTAACTTTATGTGCTAAATATGACGATAAAGTTATTCCGCTCAATACAGCAGATGGGCGACCAATTTTAATGACAGACGAAAATGCACTCATAGATTTAGATGAAATAGATGAAATGGATGAAATAGACGAGGACAATTTACCAGGATGAAAAATATAATTCATGATATGGAATGTTTACGATGTGGGCATAGATTTAAGCCACCATATCCTGTACCATGTATTAATTGTAATCACAAATATCTTATTGATTATGGATTCAAGAAATGGTTAAAAGAAAATGAATAAAAAAATAGATAAAACGAGAATAACATATGACTATTGGGTAGAACGATACAAGGGTAAATTAATTTATGAAATTACTCTTATGGAACACAAACTTTATTATAGACAATTTAAAGCCTGGCAAATAGGCAACATAGAGAAAGTATATTGATTAAAATTAAAAATAGTTCATTTTGCTGTATAAGTACGAACTTATCTTTATAATTATATAAATAGGTTATGATGAAAATGCGGGTGAGCCAAACGACCGCAATAAAAAAGCGTGGGATATTTATTTAATCCTGTCTAACAGGTTTAGAGGAGACATTTACAAAGTGCCATCAATTGAAGAAATAATAGAACTAATAAAAAAAGCAAAAGTTCTAAATTTATCTAAAAAATCTAAAGAAAATTACAGACCTGCTCCACTACCAGCAATAAGTCCGTTTGTGATTGGCTATCCAATAGTCAAGCAAGATTTCCATCATAAGAGTTTTGATACTAAAGAAAAAGATATAAGTCTGAGCAAGATTCGTAAAGCGGGATTCTAATCCCCATAAATAACATTATAATGCAAAAGAAGATACATCCGCCGTATAAGACCATTCAGGTTGTGTGTAGTTGTGGCAACACTTGGGAAACGCGGTCAACCCTTACAAAAGAAAAGATGAATTTAGATGTATGTTCTAAATGTCATCCATTCTTTACAGGACAATCTAGGGTTATGGACACGGAGGGTCGTGTTGAGGCATTTAATAAACGTTATAAGGGATTATTCAAAAGAAAATAGCAGTAACAAAATGACTTTTTGTATCGCACCATGGCATGACACTCATATAATAACTGATGGCAGTTTTAAAGGCTGTTGTGTGATGAATGGTGGACCCAATAAAGGACACTTACAAAAAGATGGTAAGAATTTGAGAATTCAAGATGAAGGAATTCGAGGCGCCATTAATAGTGATACATCAAAAGAGATACGAAAATCTATGATGAAAGGTGAGTGGCATCCCGAATGTATACGTTGTCAGAAAGAAGAAAAGTCTGGAATGACAAGTATGAGATTACTTTATGAAGACCGTTGGGAAGATAAATTTACATTAGAAGATGCTATATCTATAACTGATGAAGATGGTTCTCTTTCAGATAACCACGAACCATTCTTCTACGATATTCAGTTGGGTAATCTTTGTAATCTAAAATGTCGAATATGTCGTCCAATGGTAAGTTCAAGTTGGATTCCAGATTATGTGAAACTAACTTCATCTTCTACTATGGGAGAAGATGGAAGTATATCGTTAAAACATATTAAAGGTAAGCAATACGAGTTAACTCCAAATCCGTTTTCGTGGGCAGAATCAGATGAGTTCTGGGAACAGATGTCAGAGAGAAAGTCTAAAATATCAAATCTATATTTGATTGGCGGCGAGCCAATGATGATACACAGACATTTTGATTTTCTTAAAGAGTGTGTTGAAAGTGGAGATGCAAAACATATTTCGTTGCAGTATGATACCAATCTAACAAATCTTCCAGAAAAGATAATGAAGTATTGGACTCAGTTTGAAGAAATTAGAATTGGATTTAGTATCGATGGTATGGATAAAGAACTAGAATACATGAGAAATCCGATTAAGTGGAAGCAGATGTTAAAGAATATTGATATTGTTGATGAATTTGGCTATGCTAACAATCATAAAGCAGTTGATGGTCCAATTGTATATGACGTAGTAACCGTGAGTATCTATAATGTTTTACATGTTTTAGATTACATAGAATGGAAAATTAAAGCAGGCAAAGACTCATACAAAGTATTATGGAAAGAACATTCGTCACATTTTGGGGTACATCCGTTACATCAGCCATCACATCTTTGCGTTCAGACTATACCGAATGATGCCAAGATGATAATTACTACAAAATATAGTAACTGGCGCACTAAGATGTTGACGTGGGTTGATGATTTAGAAACATATACTGAACTTCAAACAAAAGATTCGTTAAAAGAATCGATTAATACGTATGTAGACACGTGGATTGGATTTATTAATCAGAATGACAACAGCAAAGAAATGACAGAATTTTGGAATTATACAAATAAGTTAGATGAGATTAGAGGTGAAAGTTTTTCTGATGTCTTTCCAGAACTGAATACTTTATATAATTTATAATTGATGATTAATAATCATTTGATTGTTAATATACTGTTCAACATATTCTTTCCAACTATTACAACAAGTCAAATCTTTTGAAACCAATGCCTTGGTATTCAATGCTTTAACTAGTTTATCATATTCAGAATCATTATACATAAGTAATCTTCCTACATCAACAAACTCTAATTTAATATCAGGATGTCTATTATTCAATCGTTCATCTCTGAAGTCTTTATATGGATTTCCTTTTTTGTGTCCCTTATCATATATAAAATCGTTTATCATTCTATATTGTTTGTTAAATTCGTACATAGCAGACTTAACCTCAAAATCTTCTAAATGTTCCCAACTCTTTATCATTCTATCACGGAAATGTAGATGAATGTAAGGAACTATGACTGTGGTTACGTGATGTTGAGTGAGTCTGCCGTGATCCTTCAACAAAGTATGCGTAGTTAATAGAGTTTTTGTGTTGTTTGATTCTTTGAAGCCTGTATGCTTATTAATAAATGACGCAAGAAATTCTCCAGCAGTAGTTAGATATGAACAAAATTGTATTGCGTAAACCTCTCTCATACTATTATTTATGGTGTATCCTTCAAGAAATAGACACTGATATTATTGTGAAATAGTCGATAAATATTGTGCATGAAGTGGATAAAAAGATTATTCTGTAAACCTAAACAAAAACCAGTGCGTAAATTCGCAAGAGTTCCTAGTCGGAAGAGTAATATGTTGCCCACTAATTATCCACCCAATTATAAGAAAACCTAATTCTCTTCTAAGATAAATAGAGAAGAAGCAATCATTATTATTAGGAGAAAACGTGAGAGCATACGAATTTTTATACGAAGGTGGACTATCTCCATCAACTTTTGATGGTCATCCAGGCAGATGGAATAACTTTTTGAAAAGAGTAGACCGCTCTGATAACAAAGGTGGCAGATTTGACCTTGTCAATGGTGGAACTGTTGTGATTGATAACGTACCTGAAATAATCGATGGCTTGAACCTCTCTCCAGTAAAGTGGCCCAAGGGTCGAAAGAAAGATGGCACTGAAGCCGCCGGTATTGCATTTCCAATAAATGGCTCATGGGAAAAGAGAAAAAAGAATGAAGATGGCACTATGGACTATTCAGAAGTGCAGTTTATTGCACTAGGTCATCTGCAAAAGACAAACGATTTCGGTAGGACTGGAGGAGAAGGTGGTGAAAATTTTGTGGGGGATGAAAATGAGAAACTTGATATATTAAATCAAGCCTTAACAGAATTAAAAGGCGATGCTAAAGAAATAGAAATAATTGTTGGTGACAGACCAGTCATGGCGGCTAGATTTGATTCTACTCCTAAGCAAAAATCGTGTAGAGGAGACTGTAAAGCAGATTGGACTGTACTAGATGCGAGTAACAAAGAAGTGGCTTGGATATCTCATAAGAAATACAATGAAAGCAAGATAGGCAAAGAGGGTTACAGTCATGCCGCTGATTTTTTTGGATGGGGCGGAGTTAGTGATCCACTTATGAATCCTGTCTATGAAAAATTTCCAGAACTTAAAAAAGAAATATACAAATTTGCTTCGGATATTAAAAAGTTATTTCCTGGTGAATCAGAAGGCGAAAATGTTGGATACTATAAATCATATAACAAGAAGGGCGTTGAAAAAATTTCGTCATTACCGAAAATCGGTAAACCAACAGAGGAAGGCGAAAAAGGAGAAATTGATCCATATGGAACAGGTTTATGGGTATATCGTAAAATTATAAATGGACTTATACGTGCAATATCTGTGTATGGTGTCGGTTTTGGCGGTGAACGTGGATTACAGAATGTCGATTTGATATTACAAGGTGTGCCATCATTTAATAATGAAACTCCACCGAGACTTATTTCGAATGGTGGTATACATTCAAACGGTGTCAAGGGAGTTAAAGGCGCAACAGTACCTGACCGATTAGAAGATGATTACGAACCAGTATTGGTGGCAAAATACAATCCTACTAGACACGACTTTTCCAAACACTTCGATTTTAAGGGCGTACGATTCTCAATATTTCCAATAGGGGCAGTAACAACAAGAAAAGGAGCAGGTGCAGGAACTGTTGAAGAGATTTAAGTAGTAAAAGGGTTGTCATATTATACAAAATATGATATAATATAAAGAAAATAAGAGAAAATTATGGCATATTCAAAAGAAGTTTTAGACCACTATAATAACCCACGCAATGTGGGTAAAATGGATGTTAATGATAAGAATGTTGGAACTGGAATGGTTGGCGCACCAGCCTGTGGAGATGTAATGAAACTCCAGATACAAGTTGAAGATGACATTATACAGAACGCAGTATTTAAATGT
>Ga0315334_10002862_pt1 | contig 10788 bp, 7 predicted proteins | sample M150034915metaG_FD_205555 | JGI IMG/M metagenome (GOLD analysis project Ga0315334, IMG submission 205555) | Ammonia-oxidizing marine archaeal communities from Monterey Bay, California, United States - M1 500m 34915 | ecosystem: Environmental > Aquatic > Marine > Intertidal zone | place: USA... | reverse complement strand
ACCAGAATTTCTGATTAAATTAATGAATGCAATTACCGCCCCGTTGGTTTTGTCATTTGTGACACTTAAAGTTGCACTGTTGTTGGGACCGTAAAATGAACCCATTCCAGTACTAATAGGTAGAACTCCAAGGATTGGTAACCATCCCGGAGAATTTTCATCGAGGAAAGATAGGATAACTAATCCGGAAGTTGCCATTAACAGACCCGTAATTGTAAATGGTCTCCAACCAAATTTATCGGAAAGTTTGCCAGAAATGGGGCCCGCTATGGCCATTCCGGCCGCTGCTGGCATGAAAACCATTCCAATTTGCTGGGGAGTGTAGAACATCACATATTTCAAATAAAACGGTAGTAAAAACCACATAGAAGACATTCCTAAAAAGTATAGGAAATTTGCAGTAATAGAGGCTGTAAATAGTGGTTTTAGAAAAAGTCTTACATCAAGTACCGGATCATCATATTGAATAGATCTTCTTATAAAGGATATTAGTAACAAAATTGATAAACCTAAAATAGGCCAGGTGTATGGCGAAGTCCAGCCAAATGTAGGCACCATGGTGAAACCAACTAATAATGTAATGAGAAAATTGGTGAAACAAAATGCGCCAACCCAATCAAATTTCCCACCCTCTTTTCGGCCGGAGTCGGACTTAAGGACGGCAATAGTCAAAAAAGCGGCGCCTAAAGTAACTAGGGAAGTGGTCGCAAATACAGCCCTCCATCCAAACAGCCCGGTGATAACCCCTCCAATGGCCGGCCCAGCAATATTTCCCATACCGACAAATAGTAAGATTAGGCCAATAGAGCGTCCTCTTTGCCCTCGACCGAATGCGTCAACAGCGATAGCCATAGAGGTTCCCTGAATCATAGCCCCACCCACACCTTGGAGTACTCTTCCAGAAAACAGAAACATTATTTCTGGGGCTGATGCAGAAACTATTCCTCCGATCGTAAATACCAAAAGCCCGGAAATTATAACTACTTTTCTTCCGATTATGTCTGCAAGACGGCCAAGTGGGAGCACTAGCGCAGCGACTACCACAAGGTATGAAATAAGCACCCACTGAACGGTGGGCAAGTCAGCCCTGAAGTACTCTGCAATCTCAGGTATTATGACGTTTGAGGAACCGCGATCCACCGCCGTTCCAAAGATCGAAAGGGCCGCGGAAAGAAAGGCTAACCATTTGTAATGTTTCGATTTGAACGATTGCAAATAACTAAATTTCATAACAAGCAATCAAAATCATACACCCAAACGATCTTTTGGTTACTAGCATGTACAATGTTGCACCTGGTTGTCTAGAACCAACTGAAGGATTTTCACCCTAGGGGAGTAACGATGTTTTTGATAAGACGAGTTTGCAAAGTCGAACGTAAAGATTCATGGAAGGTTGCCAAGTTATTGACAAGAATATGCGGAGCGTATGAACAAAACACCGGTAGAGGAAAAGCTACTATTTATATAGGTGGGGCAGGGACACCTGCTGAAGAAATCACAGTCTGTGCAGAATGGATACAGGAAACAATAGAAGCAAATAGGCTGCCCAATGTGCCGGATAGTGTTTTAAATGATAACGCTGAATTATTTCAGTTAATATCAGATTACAAGATAGAATTTTTCGAGGTGGCTACAGACGACAAACTCGCAGAACGCTCGTAACATTTGTAGGGGATACTAAATAATTAATTCCCATCCAAAAGAACCAAATGAAGCCTTGAGTTTTCCGACTGTTTTGATCTAATCGCCCTCTTCATCCTGTTTGGTGGCTTCTGGGGCCGGGTTGTCTTTCATAATAGATAATGCAGATGCAAATGGACCAAGGAGTTTTGTGAATTCCATTGGGAATATAAACTTTGTGGAATCGCCTTTGCCCATCTCCTTTAAAGTCTCAAAATATTGTAAGCTGAGGGTTTTGGTGTCTATATTTTGTGCAACGGAATATATTCTGGCTAAGGCAGTGCTGAAACCTTCGGCTCGGAGAACTGAGGCCTGTTGATCGCCTTCTGCTACCAGAATCTCTGATTGGCGTTGCCCTTCGGCCCGTAATATTTCTGCCTGCTTTTCTCCCTCTGCCACTGTTATGGAGGCCTGCCGTGTTCCTTCTGCCTCTGTGACTTCTGCTCTTCTCAATCTCTCCGCCGCCATTTGACGATTCATCGCCGCCTGTATGTCTGTTGCAGGCGATATTTCTTTTATCTCGACTTGTGTGACTTTGATACCCCAACGTCCGGTAATTTCGTCCAGCTTAACCCTTAATTCATCGTTGATCCTCTCACGTTGGGACAACACCTCATCAACCGTCATTTCTCCGACGACGGCCCTCAGTATTGTCGTGGCCATGCCGATTACGGCCTGATGGTAATTGATGACCTCCAACACAACCTTCTGAGCTTCGTGTTCAATTGGGCGAAGAAAAACGAGGAAATCTATGTCTAGTGGTGCATTATCACTAGTAATGTTGGTTTGCCGAGGGATATCTATTACTTCTTCTCGTAGATCAATCCGTGTGGAAGTTTGAATAGGCCAGACCAGAATTCGTAAACCTGGACCCTTAAGACCTGTGACGTCACTAAATTTACCCAAGGTAAATACAGCTAGCCTCTCATACTGACGAACTACTTTAATGATTGGGATCATTTGAAACTCCTTATAATTTTTCCGGTTTTTCAGTGACGATTAATTGGACTCCATCATAATTGCTAACGATAACCGATTTACCGGAATCTATTCTCAAATTACTTAACGAAGTTGCGCTCCACATTTCGGACCCGACCCATACCGTACCGTTCGGATTCAAGGTCCCCCTTACAATACCCTCGCTTCCGATCAAAGTGCCGTAATTGCTAGGGCTTCCGCGAGCTATCGAATCGCGCAGCGCTAAAATTAAAAATAAGACTAAAATTGATAAAATGAGAATTACCAATCCCAAAAGCCACATACTCAGGCTGAATATATTGCCCTGCAAGGAATTATCTCCGAAATCTCCATATAAAAGAAACCCCCCAAGCCCGAAACATATCGTTCCACCTATTGCAAAAAGGCCAATTCCTGCACCTTGGGTTTCTATTACAAAAAGTATTAATGCCGCCAATATCAGTACCATGGCAAACCAATTCACGGGTAATTGCCCCATTCCTACAAAAGCTAATGCTGTTGCAAGTAATCCAACAAAGCCCCCTACCAAAATACCAGGATTCACAAATTCAATTGTTAAAGCGATGCTACCGATAGTAAGCAGTATAAAAGTTATATTAGGATCACCGACAGCATCGAGAAATTTTTCCTTCCAGTTACGTTTACCTTCGTATAAGTTCATAGATGAAGTGCTAATAGTCGTTGATCCAGACTTGGTTACCACTGTTTCGCCATCAAGAATAGCGAATAACTGATCCCTATCTTGTGCTATATAGTCAATTATGTGGCTCTCTAAAGCCTCTTTGGCACTATATGCTTTGGCACTTAAAACGGTGGCCTCAAGAGCCTTAACATTTCGACCTCTGGTTTCAGCGATGCTTCTCATAAGAGCCGCTGTGTCTTGAGTTGCTTTACTTGCTAAGGTTTTGTTTAAGTCGGACCCATCCGATAAAACTGGGGATGCGGCGCCGATATTAGTAGTGGGGGCCATTGCAGCTATATGTGAAGCAGCAACCAGGAAGGTGCCTGCCGACCCTGCTCTTGCACCGAATGGCGACACGTATGTAATGATTGGCACATCCGAGTCTAAAAATGAGGAGACTATACTTCGGGTCGTATCTAACATACCCCCTGGGGTGTTTAATTCTATAAGAATGCCAGTTGATTCATTAGATTCCGCTTTTGCAATCATTCTCTCCAAGTAATCAGCTGTTGATGGCTGTATTGGTCCATCTACTTTAAGCACCATGAAATCATTGCTGGTGGAAGCATATCCTGTGTAATGATTAAGAAATGCTAATGAGAAAGAGATAGAAATACAAACGTGGATTGTCAACAGTAATTTACTCATAAATCTCCACCTGGAATGATTTACTATTCCGAACATTTACAATTCAAACTATTCTAGTTTGTCGTCTACCTTAATGCTATTGGTATCCTAAATTTCGACTTTTTATTTCTTAATATCCTAGAGCGGTTGTTGGTCTGAATGAATCCACCCCAGCCCTAAGTAAATTCCTCTCGTAGTCTATCTGAATGGCTGATGGTCGGGCAAAATACGCGGTAGGTGCCGGCTCTTCCTCCAACAGTTCAATATCATGACCGAGACTGACAAGGGCTTTTACTGTAGATTCAGGCATACGACTATCTATATAGGTTTTGCTGCCACTGACATCAATGGTAGGTTGGATAATCGCTTCTTGTGGAGTCATTCCAAACAGAATCACGTTCAAGACCACTTGAGCATTCCTATTCATGATTCTCCTAGCTCCGGGTGCCCCTTGCATAAGAACTGGACGGTTGTTTTTAAGAAGCATAAATGGTGACATATTATTCATTGGACGTTTCCATGGGGCCATAGAATTGGGATATCCCGGCTTAGGTATAAACCAGCCCATGCCACCGACCAAAGCAACACCGGTTCCTGCTGGATTTAACCCTTTGGCAAAAACTCCTGTGTGGGTGCAAGACACTGCGTTCCTATTTTTGTCCACTACGTTTATATGAGTAGTGTCCTCGTTATTAGTATCCATGGCGGGATGTGAGGGTACCGGGACTTTTGGGGATCTCTCATAGTCCCAAGGATTGTGGATAGGGTTTTCCATAAACTCAACCAAGGGTTCACGTTGACCAAGGTTTCTTATTTCGAATGTAGGTTTCTTGACCTCTTTAGCGATTTCTTTGGCATATCCAGTAGAAAGTAATCCATTTAGAGGTACGGTGGAATGTTCCCAGTCTCCAAGGTATCCAAATCTGTCAGCGAAGGCGTGCCTTGCGGCCATCATGAAAGTATGCAGGTAATCGACACTATTATGACCCATAGCCTTTAGGTCAAATTGGTCAAGTATATTCAGGGTCTGGAGATTGGTAATACCACCGCTCGGTGTTTTAACGACGTTAACGCTATGTCCATGAAATGTGGTTTGAGCAGGTTGCTCAATTAAAGGTTTATAATCCGATAAATCCTGCTTTCTCAGCACTCCACCATTCTTTTTCATGTGCTCGTCTATTGCATCTGCTATATGTCCGGAATACATGGCATCTCTTCCCTGACAAGCCAATTTTTTAAGTAAGTCTGCCAGGTCTTTTTGAATAATTTTTGTTCCTGGTTTTGGGTGACTTGTCGGCACCTTACCACCTGGAAGCCAAATGGAGGATAGATTGCTGTCACTATTGAAAGTGTCATACATATTGGCCGCCGACATAGTCAGAAACCAATTAGCCTCAAAGCCTTCTGATGCGAGATGTATAGCAGGCTCCAATACCTGTTCGAATGGGAGTGTTCCAAATCTTTTGTGTGCCTCACAAAAACCTGCACATGTAGCAGGAACCGTGGCTGAAAGAGCCCCAGTGTTGTTGGCGTCATTTACTACATCAAATGTTTTGTATCCGGCACCGGTCGAGGGTCCGATGACATCGTACATGTCATCAGTAGTGCCTTGAGGGGCTCTTCCATTAAAATCGACTCCAAAGGTTCTACCTTCCTCTGCTAGGTGAATTAACATGTAGCCCATTCCGCCTATGCTGGCCATATAGGGCTCTTGAACTACGTTACAAAATCCGATGGCTACTGCGGCATCAATAGCATTGCCGCCTGATTTGAGAATAGAAAGTCCTGCCTCAGCAGATAGTGGGAGAGCCGACGTTACAATGCCGTTTTCAGCTACGACTTCCTCTTTGTTTACTTTCCAAGCACTATATAAAGACATTTCGACTCCTTTAACCTAATTGTTCTCTTCGAATTTCATCCAACCTTGTTCGCTCCTCGTCGGTTAGTGATTCATATGCCTCTCCTTTCTGTAAAATAGAGCCAGTGAATTCAGGCGGGCGTTTTTCCAAGAAAGCTCGTCTACCTTCTTCTCCATCAGCACTAAGTTGGGTCAATAAGGCATTCATTAAAGTTTGCACTCTCCAAGCCTCAGTTATTGGTATGTCCCCGAAGCGAACCACGAATTCTTTCATCATCCTTACGGCTAGGGGAGGCATTTTAACTATCCCGGAGGCAATTTCCTCTGCTCGCGTTATCAGTTCAGCATGAGGAACCACCTCGTTTATAAGGTTCATTCTCAAAGCTTCACTGGCATCAAAAGGTTCATCAGTCAGGAGTATTTTCATGGCATCGGCGTGAGAGACTTGTCGTGTTAAGTATGTTGCCCCTGGGCCACTTCCTACCCAACCTTGGGTTAATAAAGCGAATTTAAATCTAGCGTTTTCACGAGAGGCAAGCCGTATGTCTGTTGATGTCAACATCAAATAGAACCCGGCCCCTGCGGCCCAACCATTTATGGCACCAATGACAGGTTTCCAAATCTGAGGGTAATGGTCTCCCAACCTACCATCTGCACCAATTCTTGCACCATTGACAGTACCAGCCAAAGGCCAAAATATATTTTCTGCTCTTATTCTTTCCCTTTCTTCTGCTGTTATGTCAGGGCGAGAATCTAAATTGTGACCGGCACAAAAATGTTTATCTCCCACCCCAGTCAAGATTACGGCCCGGACATCGGGGTCTTCCCACATATCTTTCCAAATTTCGCTTATGTCATTCGATGTTTGCCTATCTAAGATATTGGCTTTTGCCGGGTTATTTATTGTGACGTACCCGATACCGTCTCTTTTCAGGTAATCAACTGCCATTAGTCACCTCTTTTTTAATAAATTATTTGTTTTTGTACACATTCCTGATAAACATGAGCAGACATACCCATCAATTCCAGATAGACCCTATGGTTGCTGTCTCCCATTTGCGGCGCTGGGGTTACATGAACTGGCTCGCCCTGATCAAATTTCCAAGGCATGCCGGGCATTAGTCTAGCCGTCTCGTCAGGGTAAATCTGCGGTGTTAAATAACCCGACTGAGTGGTATGGGGATCTGAATAGGCCTCAGATATGTTAAGTGAGGGGCCAGACGGGATTCCATAGGATTGGAAAAGCTCCATGGCCTCATAATGTCGAAAAGAAGAGGTAAATTTGGTTATCGAGTCGTCTATTTCCACTTTGTTATCTCGTCGGAACTCGGCAGATGAAAACATCGGATTTTGAAAAATTTCTGTTTTGCCTATTAAATTGATCAAATTTTTCCACTGCTTTTCATTTTGAATACTAATCGCCAGCCACTCATCGTAACCCTTACATTTGTACAAACCGTGAGGGTATTTGATTACATCATCATTGCCAATTGGCAATGGTAACTTGTTAGTCATTTGGTATTCCAACACACCTGTGGGAATTGAAGCAGTGAGAGATTCGGCCATCGAGAAATCTATGTACTGTCCTTTTCCTGTTTTCATTCTATGATTTGTGGCGGCAATAGTAATCATAGCTAATTCCATACCGACCCATGGGTCAGCCCAAAGCCCTCCCCTAATTGGTTTACCATCCCCAAAGCCTGAAATAGTATTCCAACCTGTATAGTGCTGTAGCAAACTTCCATAGGCTACGTAATCTTTATCAGGTCCAGTGTGTCCTGTACCGGCAGAGGAAACTAATATGACGTCAGGTCGCAAAGTTGTTAGAGTTTTATAATCCAATCCAATTCGTTCAAATACCCCAGCAGCGAAATTTTCTATAACCACATCAGAAGTGGTCACCAATTCCTTGGCAATCTCTAAACCCTCGGGCATAGATAAATTGAGAGAGCAGTATTCTTTAGATTGATTGTAAACCTGGAAAGCAGCACTTCGTGAAGACGGGTCTGGCCTTCTTGAACTTCCGATTTTTATAACCTCTGCCCCCAGCAAAGCAAGATGCCGAGTAGCAGTGGGGCCTGCGATTATCCAGCTAAAATCGAGAACCCTTAAGCCGGATAGAGGTAAATTACCCATCTTGGGTAAACCTCTCCAAGATTTCTTCAGTGTGTTCACCCAGCCTCGGGGCAGACAACATATTTTGGGGGATATCGGCGTTATTCAATTTATATGGTAATCCGGGATGTAACAAAGTACCTGCATCAGAATGAGATATCTCGACAAAAAATTCTCTAGAATCTAAATGCCTATCTACCAACAAATCCTCAATAGTGTTTACGGGAAAACAGGGTATTCTCTTTTCTTGCCCTGATCTAGCAATATCGAATTTAGATCTTGGAAGCGACCACTTTGTAAGTAGCTTCCACAATTCTGAAACGTTGGCTTGTCGGTTCTCTCGGGTTGCAAACCTTTCATCATCCGCCCAAGGTGGATTGCCCATCAATTCCAACCATCTTTCCCATTGTGCATCTTCTCGTGGCGAGATTGCTACGTAACCATCGCTACATTTTAAGACCCCTCCTATCGCCGACACCATTCCACCTATTGATGATCCCTTTTCTTTTGAAAGTTCACGAGTAGGTGGAGGTTGACCGAAGGCAGAATTGGCTATTCCGCTGATAGCCATGGTTATCATTGAATCTAAACCTGAAACAACGATTCTGTCTCCCTTTCCGGTTTTTAATCTTTGATGAATTGCAACCATTGCGGCCGTAGATGCAGTAACACCAGCAACCATTTCGGCTTGATACCCGCCGGCCCTTATAGCAGGCTCGACATCCGGCCTTTCCACTGGGCCTATCATTCCATGGGCGTTGCCACTCATATGGAAAAGAACCAAGTCGTCGGCGATATATTTCGAATATGGGCCGACTTCGCCGAAGGGCAATATGGAAATCCAAATTAAGGAGGGATTAAGGATGCTTGTTCTTTCGAAACCCAATTTTCGATTGTCAAAAAAACCTAAACCTTGGTTTTCTACTACAAGGTCAAAATTAGAAACCATCGACTCAAGTATCCCCTGACCGTATGAAGTATCTAAATCTAGACAGATACTTTTTTTACCATGGTTGTGTGCTAAAAACAGGGCGCTCTTTTCCTTGTGTGTAATCCCATCAGGGAAGGGCCCGTGGGTCCTTGATAGATCTCCCTCAGGAGGCTCGATTTTTACCACCTCAGCGCCTAATTTGGCAAAATTCAAGGCAGCGTATGGAGCAGAAACACCATGACCGATCTCTAAGACTCTGAGATCACTTAGAATCCCTTTGTTTTGTGAGTTAATCACAGATTTGGGCTATCGGCCTATTGCATAGGCGTCTCTTCTTGGATCCGCCCCTGCACTTAATACTCCAGTGTCTTGATCCACGACTATACATGACATAGCCCCCGTGCTGGCCGACCAGTCATCGATATATTCGACATGATGACCCCGGCTCGACAGGTTCTGGCCAACCTCTCTTGATATCCGGCCTTCCAAGTGAATCAATCCTGGATGGTAGGCATGTGGCCAAAAGGAATTTGGGAAATTCCAGGGTACGAAACGAGGTGCTTCTATAGCCGCTTGTGGGTTCATACCGAATTCAACGATATTTAGGAATGTCTGTACCATGGCCGGACATTGTGCATCTCCTCCAGGGGTTCCGAAAGGCATGAAAAGCTTTCCTTTCTTGAAAGCCATCGCGGGATTAGGAGTCAACCGTGGCCGTTTCCAAGGTCCGACGGAAGAGGGATGTTCCGGGTCAAGCCAGCTTTGTGTTCCCCGAGAAGATATCATTAGACCTAGCCCTGGGACTATTGGAGAACCGAACACTGCATCACTTGGGGTTGCCGAAAAGGAGTTACCCCATTTGTCTACTACACATGTATAAGAGGTATCTTGTTCCAATCTATCTCTGTTGATATCTGGATGTCCTAATTTTTCTCTTCCATTTCTGCCTTCAAAAAGCCATGGGTTCCCAGGGTCTGGCATTTCAGGAAATGCAGCCTCCATCGAGATTCGGCTCCTTTGAGTTTTTGTGTATTCTTTCGACAAAAGACCATTGATGGGTACGTCGACAAAATCCGGATCGCCATAGAATTCATGACGGTCTGCAAAAGACAAATTAAAAGCCTGTGACAAGAGATGGATATAGTCAGCAGTATTCTGCGGTATAACGGATATATCGTCATCTTCTAGCATTTGTAATACCTGGGCAGTCACAGGGCCCTGTGACCATGGGCCGCAAGTCAAAATATCATAATCCTTGTATCTGGCAGTTGTGGGGTTTTCTATCTCTACATGGAAATCAGACATATCTGAAAGGGATAAATTCCCGCCAAGTTTGTCACTGTATTCTATTATCTCTTTGGCGATATCACCCTTGTAGAAGAGGTCTCTTGCTGCCTGTATGGCTTGTTTTCTGCCTTTGGCTTTATTGGCCTGTTCTGCTTCGATCAAACGCTTGAAGGTCCTCGCCAAGTCCGGTTGCTTTAATATCTCACCCTCTTCAAGGATCCTACCGTCACGTGTGAACAATTCAAAAGTGGATTTCCATTCATCAGAATTACTATCAACAGTGGCAGCAAGTCGCTTCAAAACACTGGATGCTGTATTTGATATAGGGAAACCATCTTGAGTAAGTTCCAAGGCAGGTTGTAGTATTTGTTCAAGAGACATAGTTCCATACTCTGCGAGAGCAGTCAGCCAGGCATCTGGAGCCGAAGGCACAATAGTTCTATCAATTCCTTTAGGTATGTCTCCATTTAGGCGATTATTAAAGTCATCCAGAGAGGTTTTCTTTGGCCAGCGACCAAGTCCACTTATAGTTTTGGTCTCATCATTTTCGGCCATGTAGACCATTATCGGAGCCACACCCCCGAAGTTGGTAGCGTTGGGTAGGGTCACATTAATGACTATCCCTGATGC
>Ga0315334_10002859_pt1 | contig 10795 bp, 7 predicted proteins | sample M150034915metaG_FD_205555 | JGI IMG/M metagenome (GOLD analysis project Ga0315334, IMG submission 205555) | Ammonia-oxidizing marine archaeal communities from Monterey Bay, California, United States - M1 500m 34915 | ecosystem: Environmental > Aquatic > Marine > Intertidal zone | place: USA... | reverse complement strand
TTCGGCAGTGGTAAGACCCAGATCGGGCACCAGCTCGCAGTCAATACAATCCTGCCCTTGGATCAGGGGGGATTCGACGGCGAGGTCTTCTACATCGATACCGAGGACACTTTCAGGCCCGAGCGGATAACGCAGATGGCCGAAGCTGTGGGGATAGATCCACTGGACGCCCTTGACAGGATTCACGTCGCCAGGGCTTACAACTCAGCCCACCAGATACTCCTAGTGGATGAGATCAAGAGGATGTCAAAGAACATCGATGTCAAGCTAATCATCGTCGACTCGTTGACCAGTCATTTCCGTGCAGAGTATATTGGACGCGGCATGCTGGCCCCTAGGCAGCAGAAGCTCAACCGCCACTTGAAGGAACTCAAGCAAGTCGCAGACGTCCAGAATGCTCTGGTTCTGGTGACCAACCAGGTTATGTCGAAGCCCGATGCGATGTGGGGAGATCCGACGAGAGCCATTGGAGGGCATATCGTAGCACACGCCAGCACATTCCGCTTGTACCTCAGGAAGTCGAAGGGGGGCCGACGCATAGCCCGCCTAGTCGACAGTCCTAACCTGCCTGAGGGCGAAGCGGTCTTTACCGTGACATCCGAGGGCCTAGAGGACTGATTCCTGTAGGCTCCTCGGGTCCGAAAGACCAGAGGTACCCCTGAACCATTGCATGAACAGGGCAGTGGATATCGCGTACAGTACCGCCATCACGATGAATGGTGTGCGGAAGTCGCCCCCGCTCATCAGGACCGCCCCCAGATATCCACCAACTGCGGCCATCGCACTTCCGAACAAGCGCGATATGCCGATGTAAGTGGCCCTCTCTGTCGGATGCAGTTGACCCATACTGAATGCCTCGAATGCTGGGCCTGACATATTGAACAGGGTTGTCCTCAGGACCCATGCGAGACCTGCTAAGGAAACCACGGTCTCGGGTGCGGCCAGCTCCGGCGCGAAGCCGATGAGGAGGATGAATGGAATCGCTGCAAACCTCGTCCACACGATGGTAGCGACCTCTCCCAGCCGCTCGACCACCAGGGGAACAGCGAACGCCCCTATGGCGAGGAAGAACGAACCGGCTGCAAAGACCATCCCAATCTGGTGCTCGTGAGCGTGCAGGTCGTAGTGGAAAAACACATTCGCGAGCCTGAGTACGAAACCCCCTCCCAGTGATAGCAGAGTCCCTATAGCCACGAATCGGTACACCGTTTTCGTGTTTTGGAGAGCTGAGAGCCAGCCGCTGCGCCCATCCTGCGCGACCTCTGCCCTCGCTTTGGCCACCTCTTCCGATACGTGCCGCTTGAGCATGATTGCTGGTATCAGAGATAGGAACCACCACGCTATTCCGATGTGGACCGCCCACCTGTAAGCCTCGACAAGAGACATTCCATCTGAGGTGATGAGGTACTGGGGCAGGAATCCCGCGATCAGTGCCCCTACCATTGCTGCGAGAGTGGCCAGTCCCTGCTCGACACTGAATAGGTGAATCCTCTCACCTGGCTCGGAGTTCTCTGCCATGAACGGCGACTCAGTGACATGGTGCAGTGCGCTGAAGCAGGCCGAGACAGCCGAGAACGCTAGGATCATGTTCGCATTGGTGGACATAATGAGTATCAGCGCGCACACGGCTCCTCCTCCATCGCCGATGATGAATCCCCATTTGCGGTCTATGCGATCGGCTAGTTTGCCCGCAGGTATCGCGGCAAGCGAGCCCGCAATCCCCAGTACGGCAATTCTGATTCCGACGAACCTTACATCAAAACCTATAGCCAGCAGGTAGAGGTTGAACAGAACCTCCCAGGCTCCGTGGATTAGGTCCATCCCTATGACGTGCAGCAGATACAGTCGGGCGTTGCGGCTGAATTGCCTCAGACGGCCAAAGTAGCCTATCTCGGAGACGTCTTCCATCCTTCCACCTCTAAACCGCTAGGCCGTAGGAGGCAATATACTGCCGGTCACGCTCGGATCTCTGCCATCGCTTCGCTCAATTCGCCAATCAGTGATGCGACATGCTCCTCACTGAAACCGAGGTCGAGCCCGGCGGCTCCGAACAGCTCCGGGAGCGGCTTGGTGTTGCCCAGTCTCATTGCTCTTGCATAGCGAGCGAGACCGTCCGCGGTATCCCTGCGGTGGTGATGCCACATTTGCAGGGCCCCGAGTTGCGCTATTCCGTACTCGATGTAATAGAAAGGCACTTGGAACAGATGAAGTTGACTCTGCCACGAAGTCTCCTTCAACTCATCGAAACCACTCCAATCGGTCCTTGGACCAAATCTACTCCTCAGTTTCAGCCAGTGTTCGGACCTTTCTTCGCGAGTATGTTCGGGATTGGCGTAGACCCAGTGCTGGAAGGCGTCTATTGTAGACATCCACGGTAAGAAGCAGACGATTTTCTCAAGATCGTCAAGTTTGGCCCTGCGAGCATCCTCGTCACTGTAGAACACGCCCCACTGAGGTTGACTCATCAGCTCCATTGACATCGAGGCTACTTCTGCGAACTCGAGAGGCGGGTTACGCTCCCCTATGAGATCCAAGTCGGAGCTATAGCACGAGTGGAACGCGTGCCCGGCTTCGTGCAGCATCGTGGATAGGTTGTCATGAGTGCCAGCCGCATTCATGAAGATGAATGGTATCCTAGTCTTCTCGAGATTAGCCTGATAGCCGCCCGGTGCCTTGCCCTTCCTACTCTCGAGGTCGAGCGATTCTCTCTCTCGCAGCATGTCGAACATGCCCCCAAGCTCGGGTGACATGTCGTGGAAGACGCTCGAGCAACCGGTGATTAGCCTCTCGACATCCTCGAAGGGCCTCAGCGGTGGCCTTTCGTGGATGTCCACCCCACCGCCGCTCTTCTCGCTGACGTCCCACGGCCGCAACGTGGCAACTCCAAGGGCCTCGCGCCTACGCTCTTGGATTTCGTGCATCATCGGCACGCAGACACGCTCGATTGAGTCGTGAAACTCAAGGCAGTCGTCCATGGAGTAATCGTAGCGGTGCTTGGCCTCGAAGATGTAGGAGCGGTAATCATCGAATCCGGCGTTTATCGCGATACGATGCCGGATTCGAATCAATTCGTCGTAAATCTCGGACAGCCTCTCCGTGTCCTGATTCATCCTCTCCACGACTGTCCTCCAAGCAGTTTCCCTGATGCTGCGATCGGTGTTCTCGAAGAACAGGGCCATCTGTGGAAGCGTCTTCTCCTCACCTTCAAACTCCACGGTCATGGCTCCGGTGATGGTGCTGTGCTCTGTCTCTAACTTGGCCTCCTCAATCTGTAGGGGAATGTTCTCCTCTCGAAAGGTTTCGATATCGGTCCGGATGCACTTGATCATCAGGTCGTAGCGAGACGGTAGGTCGCCGACTGCAGGGTGGTCAGCAAGTCTGCGGTTGAATGCGTCGCCGAACTCCGACAACTTCGGCTGGACATTCTCAATGAAGTCTAGATAGGCATGGCGCTTGGCCTCGCTCTCGGTGTCGCATGTCATTGCAATGCTCAGAAGCGTCCCTGCCTCCGAGATATGTTCGGCAAGAGTCGAACTGTCCTTAATCAGAGTTTCAAGACAACCGGAGCAGTTCAGCTCGCGATTCAAAAGGTCGTTGGCATAGGGCTCAATGTTCTCCCACTGAGCGGCATCGAAATCCTCTGTGATGAAGTCAGAACCCAAACTACCACCTCAGTTGCGAGCCGGTCTCGGGCCATCTGGCAGAGGCCCCTCTTGACGACTCCACTTGGCACACTTCCACTCCTCGGCCGAGTTGATGACTTGCTGCCTAATCTGTTCAAGCTCGGGATGCTCGGGATTGTTGTCCTCAATCCAGCAAGCGGTGCAGTACCTCTTGCTCTCGAAGTCCACGAAGTTACTCGGAGTGCAGTTCACCTTGCAGGTGACGCAGTGCCTGAATCCGTGAAATTTCGCCATTTTCCCCGAGGAACCCTCGGGCATCTCGCCTATGAGTTTGACCCCAAAGGGGTCAATCGCCTACATATCGGCGAGAGCGGTGTGGAGAAGAAAAGAATCCTCCTGCCGCGTCGCCTCTATTGAGTCCCCACTCTCGATGACACCCAGTCTCAGTAAGCCCGCTTCGTTTGGAACAGGTCTACGGGCTAGCAGCCTCGCTCCAAGGTGCTCCATAAGCCTAGTCGCTTCGATCTCGTTGTCCAGATAGCTAGTGCGTGGAATCTCCATCTGACCGAACTCCTCTCCGATCTCTGTTTCCGGCAGGTGGATTATCCAAGCCGACTGATCACCACTGCTGATGCCGGCACGCTCGAAGGCGGAACTGAGCTGATGCGTGCCTGAGATTAGCCTCAGGAACTCGGCATCACAAGTCCTCGCCACCATACGCCCTGACTCCTCCAGTCTCCTGAGGGCTGTCCAAGCCGTCCACAAACGTACCTCGCTGCAAGCGACGTCGTAGGCCAGAAGCAACCATCTCTCACTCGGCCTCCACTCACTGAACTGCGCGACCGCCTCGCTGACCTCAACCAATGGCTCAGCGAATCCGATGCCCCAAGCAGGGAACCATGGCATTGAAGCGGATTTGTCCATGCGCCGCGATGGCCCCCCCGTTGAATAAGGGTCTCTATCGAGAACCCCGTCTGACAGCGCGACCAGCCGTTGCGACCAGCCCGTCTACGAGCTGGGGACTCCATCCGCGCAGATCGGACAATTTCTGCATGTCTCGATCGGTTAGAGAAGCCACATCAGCGGCGTTGGAGACCCCTAGAAGATCCACCATCTGCCTCGCTCTGGACCTGCCGACTCCGCGCAGGGCCACTAGGCCGAGAAGGTCTGCATTGCATCCGTACCGTACCCTTCGGTGAACCTCGTCCACTGCCTCCACGAGGGTGCGATGGGCGTTACTGTCCATCGAAGCAAGCTCATCATCCTCAACCAGAATCCTCCTAGTGGCGTAGAGCAGCCACTCAGCCAGTCCAACGCGTCCTCGGAGGTCCCCCGGCTGTACCCCCCAGTCCCGCTCTATACGCTCCACACGATCCTCCTCAGTCCACGATTGTAGTACGAGAACTCCCTTCATCCGTCGTTCCTCGTCGAGGTCCACCGCTTCGGCTAGGAACTCCCTCTCATGACCGTGCAGAGCGGCTTGAATGGCATCGTAGTCTCCCTTTCTCGGCCACAGTGGCATAAAGTCGGGGGTGCATGATACCAGATGTAGGAGGCTAAGAGGCGAAACCTGTCTGTAATCATCCTCACCTGTGAGAGTGGCCATGGCTCTGCCCAGTCCATCCCGTATGATGCGTCCGGATATCGGATTGAGGTACAACTGGGCGACCCTATCACCGAGAGGCGTGGCGCTGTAAGCCATTGAAGGCGACTCAGGAGGTTCGGCCTCGAACGAGTCATGCACGCTGGCCTTGCGGAAGCCGAAGATGGGCGGGCCGCGACGAGGGCTCTCATCGTATCTCCTGATTGGCTCGGTCGCGACATCCAAACCCGCCACCTCGGAGGCCGAGCCAACCCATGATGGCAACTCGTCTTCCCACTCCTCTGGCTGCTCTACAGACGGCTCCTCAAGAATCCTCGCCCTCACCTCGTCTGATTCCCCAAGCCTGTCGATCATCCCGTTCGCTGCGAGCCAGCTGACTACGTCGTCTATTCTCGCAGCCAGAGTTTCCGGATCCAGTTGGGTTGCGAGAAAAGTCTTGGAGAAGAACTTCCCGAGGGCGTCCCTGTCGCCAGTGCCTCCTGTAGCAATCATTGACAGGACGTGAGTGAGCAGAGCAGGATCTTCCTCGGCCCTCAGTGCATTCGGATTAGCGAGTTTCGAGGTCACTTCCTCGGGCTCGCCGTGCAGGTACAGATTCACCAGATGAGATTCCTCGTCACGGTTCTTGGCAAGTAGCCACGCCTCACCGACGTCGTCGTACCTAGGGCGGCCCGCCCTACCCATCATCTGCAAGATCTCAAGGACAGGAAGGGGCATGGTCATGCCCGCCGCAGTGCTCCACCGCCTGTAGTCCCTGACCACCACCGTTCGCGCGGGCAGGTTGACTCCCTGCGCAAGCGTCGGTGTGGCGACCACGCAGAGTAGGTCACCCCCTCTGAATGAATCTTCAACAATACTGCGGTGTTTGCCAGTCAGACCTGCGTGGTGGAAGGCGACACCGCCCTTGAGCGAAGACGCTAGTGAGTTCACTGTGGCAGATGAGTCACCACTCCCGACGAGTCGGTCAGCGATGCCCTCCCACCTCTCAACTATCTCCTCATCGAGATCTTGGCTGCCCCCGGCCAGCATACGTTGGATGTGCTTGGCGAGTTCGCGCGCCTCCTTCTGCGCTGAGGCGCGTGAGGACACGAAGACTAGGAGTTGCCCGCCGTTTCGGATGGTGTCCTGGAGGACCGCCTGTAGCGGACGCGTGGTTTTACCTTCCAACTCGCGAGGCTCGGGAGGCAACTCTTCTCCAGTTCCATCTACTCGGTGCACCCTAGCATCCAGCCCTGTCAAGGTACCATAGCGCAGAGTGACGGGACGCCAGTCGGATACAATCAGCTCTGAATCAAGCCATTCGGCCATCTCCTTGGCGTTTCCGACGGTGGCAGATAGAGCGATGATTTGGGCTTCGGGCTTCTTGTGTCTGATGCGCGATAGCAGAACCTCAAGAGTCGGGCCACGACCCGGGTCGTGCAACAAGTGAAATTCGTCGCTTACGACGATGCCAACCCTGTCCATCAGCTCAGAGCGGGTCCGCAGGAGCGAATCCAGCTTCTCGCTGGTGCAAACGAGAATATCGGCCTCTTCAATCATCCCGGTCTCACTCCCCCTGTCTCCGATGGCGAGCCCGACGCGCAGTCCAACTGAGGAGGCAATCTCCCTCAACTCGGCCACCTTCTCAGTGGCCAGAGCCTTCAGCGGCACGACATACAGGGCGCGAGCGCCCTCAAGGTCGCTGGTCAACCTGTGGACTATGGCCAGATGAGCTACCAGCGATTTACCGCTGGCGGTTGGGATGGTGAGCATGACGTTACGACCTGATAGGGCGTGCGGCAGAGCCTCCGCCTGAGGCGGAAACAGCTCCTCTATGCCCCAGTCATCGCGCAGCATCGACACGATTCTCTCGTCCAGCCCAAGGTCTTCGAGCCTGCGTGAGGGAGGTCCTGCTGATTGGGTCACGACACGTCTTCGATTCGGCCGTTCTAAAGGATGCCGAGGAGACGGCCCTAATTCCAGCGATGGAAGGCAGGATGACCTTCCTTTACGGCGACGAAGAGACCTTCCCCTGTAGCGCAGATCTCGTCATCTGCTCGCAAAATCATTCGCACCTTCGCTCGACCCTCTGTGATTTCCTCTATCTCCGAGTTAATCTGCAGAGCGACCCCGTAGGGAGTCGGCCTCCTGAGTTTAATCGAGTAAGATGCGGTCACTGTACAGGGCGGTTCGGACTCGCCAGATTGGTCCATTAGGGCCATCGCCGCCGTCCAGTTACCGTGACAGTCTAGCAGTGTCCCGATTATCCCGCCATTGATCATGCCGGGGAAGGCCTGGTGCTCGTCTTTGGGAGAAAATTCCATCTCCAGCCCGTTCTCACTGCGGAATGAACGAATCCTCAGGCCGTTTTCGTTGGCTGGCCCGCAGCCGAAGCAGATGCTGTTTGGAGCGTGCTCCTCCTGCACCGACGGACCCGCCTGCCCCATACGGCTTGCCGAAGGCACACTAGGAATTGAAAATTCCTAGAGCAGGGCCGACGCATGCTCTTAATCGAGGGACCTTTTCCGTGAATCGGTGACAGACGCAGATGGGTTCACAGGATGACGGCCCCGCCGAGGCAGCAGCTCCGAGACCCAAGCGAAGGCGGTCGCAGCCGCTGAAGGTCGCCAACCAGATTCCCCAGAGTCGCCGCAAGGAGATAGAGAAGGCCCTCGAAGACACCCAGGGCACTCCGAAGAGGTGGTCGAGGAAGGACGGCCCGAAGTATCACAGTTTTCTCAGGAAGAGAATCGGGCCAGGGACTGTGAGGCAGATTGAGTTCGATCTGCTTGATGTTGACATTGGGGAGTCATGGCCGATTCCTATTACAGTGGTTCATGGTGCAAGGCCCGGACCCGTGGTCACCATACTTGGAGCCCTTCATGGCAACGAGCTCGTAGGGCCGCTGGCCCTGACCTACCTATGCGGGCCGAATTTCCTAGGTGAGGACAAAGCAATCGACCCCGCAGCAATGGCCGGAACACTTCGAATTGTCCCCGTGGTAAACCTCCCTGGATATCGGCGCCAGAGCAGGTACATGGCAGATGGTAGGGACCTGAACAGGAGTTTCCCTGGAAAGCCCGATAGCAACACCACCTCGAGAGTGGCACACCGGCTGTGGAACAAGATTATCTCAGGTAGCGATCATGTAATCGATCTCCATACTGCAGCTGTTGGTCGAACCAACATGCCACAGATTCGTGCCAACTTGGCAGATCGCCTCAGCAATCGAATTGCTAGGTCATTCGGAATTGAGACTATACTCGACAACGTGGGTCCAAAGGGCTCTCTGCGCAAGACTGCCAATGATGCTGGAATCGGGGCCATCACCTACGAGGGCGGCGGTTCGAACGAGGCTGATCCAGAATCCGTACAGGTCGCTATCTACGGGGTGCTGAATGTGCTCCGCAGTCTCAAAATGCTTCCCGGTTACCCGAGCCGGCCCAGATTCAGGATACTGGCCTCCGGCTCGGTATGGATACGCTCCGACCAGGGTGGTTTACTCGATGTTTTGACTCCAGCAGGCAGTTTCATTGAGGACGGTGAGACGGTTGCCACAGTGACAGATCCAGAGAGGCCTGGTGAGAGCTACGACATCCTCTCTCCGACCAGAGGGTTGCTGATTTCGACTGCGACCCATCCGTTCGTCAACGCGGGCACACCGATTGGACATCTCTTACCGGTGACCCGGGGCGTAAGAACTCTGAACAAGCGACTGGATCAGGAGGGATGCCTCGTCACCAGCGGCTCAGACGGTGAGCCCCCTTGGAGGGAGGACGAAGATGTCGAGGACATCTCGGTTGCTGGCGAGTGGTCCGGTGGCTCGCCCGACGCGGAGTGGGGGCGCAACGAGGAAGATCCGGCAGACGATGAAGCTGGTGAGGCCGATCCAAACTGGACTTAGTCAGTCTAGTTCAGGTGCCCGAGGTATCTCGTTCTCATCCTCAACTACTGGGGCAGACGGCAGTACAACAGGAGTGTTCTGTTGCCCCGTCAGCGCATTCAGGTCGGGAGCAGAGGGAAGATCGTAGTCTAGGAACTCCGTCGAGAGTGTGAACTTCTCTGGTTTCAGATTGTACGCCTGATAGGCGTCCTTGAGCTTGCGCTTATGTGAGAACCTGCCTACGGCGAAGATGCAACCACCAATCACTGCCAGCAGCAGCACGATGGAAGCAGCGAGCCCGGTTGGAGAGGTGACGAAGGAGAGCAGCTTCTCTGACAGCGTCTCCGGCGTTATCCAGACATCCATGTCTATGTCCCAGAGGAAGATAGTGGTCTGGCCTGAGTCGACTAGGGTCGCAGTGAGCTGCTGCGGACTGCTCCCTTGGTTGCACAAGTAGATCGTCAGGGTCGTGTCTCTGGCTTTGCAGTCGATGGGCTCGATGAAGACGCCTCTGCCGTCGGAGCTGACATTCTCGATCAGCGTGTAATCGCCGATTTGCCAAGAAATCGTGACGACAACATTGTTCGGTATCGAGCCGATTGCGAAATCGAGACTCTCGTTGACAGCGTCCCACATGTGCACCTGACGGAAGTCTGGGGTTGTTGTGACCAGATTCTTCCTACTCAATCCGTCATCGACCACATCGTTGCAATCATCGTCCCAACCGTTCCAAGCCTCAATTCCTGCAGGGTTGATGGTGTCGACTAGGTCTTCGCAGTCCTCGAAGTCATAGAATCCGTCCTCGTCGTGGTCGAAGTTGAACTTCATTGGGTCCGAACCGCTGACCATCACCTCGTGACCGTCCGACATCCCATCAGTGTCGGTGTCTGCCAGTTCGGGGTTCGTCGTTATGTTGTGGAACTCATCGAAGTCAGTCAGCCCGTCGTTGTCAGTGTCGAGATTAAAGAAGTCCTCGTCGACGACTTCGTCGCAGTCGTTGTCCTTGCCATCGAGTACTTCGGGTTTGAGGGGCGCCCGATCGAAGTCCCCGTCTTCGCAATCTTGGAACCAGTACCAGCCGTCGGAATCGGCGTCAGCATCGTGGACCAATGGGTCCGCCCCCATCGACGAGTACTCGTTGTGCTCTAGGCCGTCGGGCAGCCCGTCGTCGTCGGTGTCCCCATCGAGGTGGTCGGTGGTGATGTTGTGGTATTCGTCGTAGTCGGTCAGTCCGTCGTTGTCGGTGTCAAGGATCCAGTAGTCCTCGTCGATTAGGAAGTCGCAGTCGTTATCGAAGTCGTCGAGTAACTCGACGTGGCTGGGGGATCGATCACCGTCCTCGTCGTCGCAGTCCTCGAACCAATACCACGAGTCCATGTCCGCGTCAGGGTCATACACCAGTGGATCTGAACCGAGGGCGGCGTAGGTGTTGACTTCCTCACCGTCATCCAGCCCATCATCGTCGGTGTCGGAGTCCATGTAGTCCGTGCCGTGGATGTGGTACTCGCTCCAATCCTTTAGCCCATCATTGTCTCTGTCCGTGAAGTTGTATCCCTCGTCGATGTTATCATCGCAGTTGTCGTCGATGCCGTTCAACAACTCCGGTTTGCCCGGATTGACGTTTGGATTAGTGTCGTTACAGTCGTTGAAGTGGTAGAACAGATCCGAATCATCATCCGGGTCGTAGACTAGTGGGTCACTGGACCA
>Ga0315334_10002858_pt1 | contig 10795 bp, 10 predicted proteins | sample M150034915metaG_FD_205555 | JGI IMG/M metagenome (GOLD analysis project Ga0315334, IMG submission 205555) | Ammonia-oxidizing marine archaeal communities from Monterey Bay, California, United States - M1 500m 34915 | ecosystem: Environmental > Aquatic > Marine > Intertidal zone | place: USA... | reverse complement strand
CTGCAGATACGATTAAGCTTTCATTCCCGTTACCCATGTCGGAAAGAGAATCGCCGAATACGACCAGATTTGATGCGGCTGGAAGTAACACGTTTCTAAGCACAGTGAATGCAACGTAATCGGTAAGAGTTGTAGAATCTAAACTAACCTCGACATCTAGGTCATGGAAAGTTCCACCAGCATAGAATGCACTCAAACTCAATTGAACAATATGGGTTGAACCACCCATCTGGAAAATCTCACTACCAGTTACCAGGGTGCCGTTTTCATCGCTCAATTCCCAAGTTAATGTGATATCTCTATTGTAAGGCGCACCGGATACGTATACATCAGCAGTGATCACATCAGCAGAAGTCCACAGATGTTCATTCATCACAACTTCAGCAGTCATAGCGCGGCCATCTACGCCTGATGCAACCGGCATCAAAGCAAGGAGGAGAATGGCGACTAGGAATTGGGCTCGCATAGTTTGCCGTAGCAGCGCTACCTGATGATTCTACCTCGCAATAATTCAGCAAAATGAGATATATGAGTTAGGGCTTAATCATACCAAGGGCGATTTCAATGGAAAGCAACTACCTCCTACACACATCTGTTTTCACTATAGTTGCAGTATTGCTAACCATTGTGACATGGTCTCGAAATAAGAACATCAGATCTCTCGATAAAGTGAAAATTGTAACAATGGACCACAGAGGCAATGCAATGTTGGCGGGGCTGATGTTAATTTCAACATTTATGCTGGGTCTAGATGCTTACTTTATCATCGACATGGCGCAAGACAGGCCTGAATTCACAATGACGACAATTTTTGTCGCCAAGCTAAATACAGGCAATTACCCAACCTATCTAATTGGAGAATTCATGCTTCTGGGTGCAACATTATATGCAGTCAAAACAGAGATACAAATTGGGAGACTCATTGCTAATGAAAAGAATGAAATTTTCGCAAATCTATTGCTTAGAGGTGCTACGGATTCAACTGTTGAAGAGACAACCGCTCCTCAACCGAAGTCCGATGCTCCCGCTACAATGGAAGAGGTATTAGCCGCCATGGATTTAGAACTGAAGAAGGCTACAAGGGAAGCAGCAGAGTTGCGTACCGAACTTGATGAAACAAGAAACCGTGTCGTTGGACTTGAAGTAGAGGTCAGTGAAAAAGACCTTGAAATTAGAAAGATCACCGAAACAAAGAGTGACTTCAGCGAGTTATTGGAAGAGAAAGATACCTCTTCGAAATCATTGACCTTGACCGATTCAGTAATGGTTGGCGATGCAATAATGGGTGGAATGAAAATCGACAAGCAAATTGTCAATGACCCTCAGGCAATCGCTAGAGCTGCGATTGAAGCATATCGAATGGGCAAATCCGATCAATAAGGCATTTGGCATTCACTTGGTGATTCTTTCATTCCGGGGATATCTTCATGTATTTGTTCAATTATTTCCACACATGAACAAAGGACTTGTCTGGACTGGCGTAGGAATCATGGCACTTTCGGCAATACTTGCGCTAATTGGGACTTTATCAGCAGGTACATTTGAGCCTTCAGATGAGACGATTATTCATCGCTCTTCTGGAACATCCACTTTCAATTATGACATTGACGAAACATTTCTCATAACAGTATATGCAGAGGGTGATGTTTCTTGCACTAATACAGAAGTTTCGATTTACGATGACGAATGGGAATATTTTGTTAAGGATTGTGAACCAGCATATGATACAGACGATTATACATATTTAGGCGATGCAGTAATGGACTACTCGGGCCAATTTGCTGTTGATTCATCGACGACAATCGTACTGGTAAATGAGGACAGTTTAGCAACCGATGGTTTCATGATGATTGGCGGTTGCTGTCTATTTGTTCTTGGATTGATATTACTGATTATTGGCCTAGCAACAGGGGGCGCAAAGAACCAAAGTGTGCTGATTATGGATCCGACAATGATGCAAGGACAGATAATCGTACCTCAACAAACCCAAATGGTCATGCCTCAACAAACCCAAATGGGACAACCACATTATCCACAGCAGCAAGTCGCGCCTCAACCTATTCATCGAGACTTAGAAACAACTGTAGAACATAATACTGAAACAAATTATTCCACTTGGGATAATCAATAGAGTGCAGCGTGCTTTTGGCGAATTGCTGCAAGTTTTGGTGCGACTACCATTTGGCAATAGCGATTCTCGGGGTTTTTCTCGAAATAATCATGATGGCTTTTCTCAGCAATGTGGTGATTATTGAGAGGGGTAATCTCCGTGACAATATCATTATCAAAATATTCTGAAAACCTTTCCTTGACCAATTCCGCAACCATTCGCTGGCTTTCATCACAATAGAATACCGCCGAGCGATACTGCGTGCCGATATCATTGCCCTGTCTGTTCAGTTGAGTTGGGTCATGAAGCGTGAAGAATACCTCAAGGATTGTCTCAAAGGAGATAATGGTGTCATCGAATACAATTTCGACTGTTTCTGCAAAACCGGTATTGCCACTGCAGACCGCATCGTAAGTTGGATTTGGAACTGAACCGCCTGTGTAGGCTGGCAAAGCGGATTCTACACCACGCATTCGCTTGAATGCACCTTCGGCGCACCAGAAGCAACCAGCCCCCAGTATCGCTCTTCCCATGCTCCACCTTAGCCGATTTACCTGCTTTATCGTTGCTGTACCCGATATAGTCAATTCTTTGAAGTGCACCCCTTCGGGGTGGACATGGTCAACAACGTAGTGACACCTCCGACTCCGGTCAATGAGCCCATTCTGGGATACCTACCCGGTAGTGCAGAGCGTGCATCACTGAAAGCAGAGCTTGCACGTCAGGAAAGCGAGGTTATCGAGATACCATGTATCATCAATGGTGAGGAAATCTTCACTGGAAATGTTGTAGAACAAGTGATGCCGCATGACCATAGCCACGTGATCGCAAGAGTTCACATGGCTGGAGAAGATGAAGTCAATGCTGCAATCGATGCTGCGCTTGACGCCCACGAGATGTGGTCGATGATGCCATGGGAAGCACGTTGTGCTATTTTCCTCAAGGCAAGCGAACTTCTCGCTGGCCCTCGTCGTGCAGAAATCAATGCATCAACAATGCTCAATCAATCCAAGACCTGTCACCAGGCAGAGATCGACGCAGCCTGTGAGTTAATCGACTTCTGGAGATTCAATAGCGATTACTGCCGCCAAATCTACGAGGATTTGCAACCCCCTGTTTCACCTTCTAGTATGTGGAATTCAAGCGAAGTTCGCCCGCTTGAAGGATTCGTTTTCAGTGTCACCCCATTCAATTTCAGTAGTATTGCAGCCAACCTTCCTTCGAGTGCAGCAATCATGGGTAACACAGGTGTATGGAAGCCTTCAAGGAACTCCTATGTCTCGAATTATAGATTAATGAAACTGATGATGGACGCTGGACTTCCTGCTGGTGTAATCAATTTCATTCCTGGAAAGGCGTCGATGGTAGGAGATATTTGCATCTCCCATCCAGAACTGGCTGGAGTTCACTTCACCGGCTCAACTAGAGTCTTCCGAAACATATGGAAAGACATAGCAAATAATCTCGAAAACTTGCGTTCCTATCCTCGTATCGTAGGAGAAACCGGTGGCAAGGATTTCATTGTCGCTCACCCGGACTGTGACCGTCAAGCACTGCTGGTAGCAATGCTTCGTGGAGCATTCGAGTATCAGGGGCAAAAGTGCAGTGCAGCAAGCCGCGCATATGTGCCTGAAAGCGTCTGGGATGCGATTAAGGACGACTACTGCGCTGAAGTAGCGAAGATAACTTTGGGTGACCCTCGTGACTTTACCAACTTCATGTCAGCAGTAATTGACCGCAAATCCTTCGACAATATCACTGGATACATTGCACGAGCAAAAGAAGACCCAGGATGTGAGATTGTCACCGGCGGTGGCTCAGATGATTCTGTTGGTTACTTCATTGAGCCTACTACCATCGTCTGCCAGGATTCTCGTTACGAGAGCATGTCAGAGGAGATCTTCGGACCGGTCTTGTCGGTCCACATCTACCCAGATAATGAATTCGAAAGAATCCTCGATGTCTGTGATAAGACTTCGGAATATGCTCTTACTGGTTCGATTTTCGCTACAGACAGAACCCACATCGAGACTGCAATGAAGGCTTTGCGCTACAGTTCTGGCAATTTCTACATCAATGACAAGCCAACTGGTGCTGTCGTTGGCCAGCAACCATTCGGCGGAGCTCGTGGAAGCGGAACCAACGATAAGGCAGGCAGCCCACTCAACCTACTGCGTTGGGTCAGTCCTCGCTCTATCAAGGAAACTTTCGCTCCTCCTCACGACTGGGGATACGGATTCCTATCCGAGTGATTCAAGGACAGGCCGCCCCTCGCTCAAATCCCTGCGATGATGAACGCACTAGAGCGGACTGCTGTTTCAGTGACGAGTGATGGGCGAACTGAGCGGGGACAATTTTCGACGGGGCAACCTTGTTCGTCTCGACTCAAGGTGGCATACACATGCAGGGCCAGCAGATTCCACTGACGCCTCCACCGCCGGGCCTTGCATTAGCGAGTGCATCCTCGCCATGGAGAACGATTTGGAGCATGCTTGGCATTGTCATTCTACTCTACGTAATATCTCAAGTTGTGACTACAATATTCTTTGGAATATGGTTCGGCTCTGGTGAAGTGGCAATGTTTTCATCTATCTGCTTAGCACCTCTACTCCTCGTCTACATGTTCACTCGAAGGCCCAAATTGACGCATGTCTTGGTCGCTACACCCAATCCGCAAGGACAAAGACAGCACCAAATTAGCGGGAATCGTATCCTCACTACATCTCAACCTACTAGTTTTCATCATCACTTAGTCAGAGATTCGCCCCCTCTCGAAATGCCAAGAACAATGACTCTTTGGGGAGTGTTTTTTCTCACTGTTACGATTTCAGTAATCTGTTTCCTAACACTCATATTCAGTGATTCAGACTTTGCAATAGTACTGGCATTATTGGTTGCAGTTCCAGCGTGGCTATTCGGATTCTCACTACCCGTTCACGCATGGTGGGCATTCTCTACTCGACATCTGCAATTGATGACAACTCGTAGAGAGGGAGAGATGATGCTCATTGCTGGAATGCTTTCGACAATTCCTGCAATCATTATCAATTCCTTGATTTTCCCTGAACTAGTTCTCGGTGATGCTCTAGAGGCGATTGATCCCGGCTCTATTGGAGAATTACTTCTTCTAGCAGTCAGTGCTCCTGTTGGTGAGGAATTATCCAAAGCGGCACTAGTCTTGGCATTGCATCGAATAATCGACTCTCCCCGACGTGGTTTCCAAGTCGGATTCTCCGTAGGCCTTGGCTTTGCACTCCTTGAGAACCTTCAGTACATTCTCGTTAGTCTTTTTGCGGGAGAGGCAATGGCGTTCTCATATGGTATCACAACCATAGTTCGAGGAATTGGTTCAATCCCTGGTCACGCGTTCTGGACTGCATTATCGGGAACAGCAATTGGTTGGCACCTATCCAAAAAGCGAGGATATAGCATGAATGATGTAAGGACTGAGGTCTCGAATTGGATGATATTTGATTCATCAAGCGGGCAGATAATGCGTCAAAATGAGAGTGCTAGTCGGATGCAAGTGATAGTCAGAAACTGGTTGCACAAACCATTCGATAGAGTATGGAAGCTACCTATGAGCCCTCTGGTCGGAATCGCATTAGCAATATCGGGACACGCATTTTGGAATGGTTCATTCTGGGTTGTCATGAAGTTGACCGAGGATTCCGATATAGTGGTGCAAACTATTGCCAGTTTGGTTTGGATGGTTGTACTCGTATCGGGATTGTGGTTTATCGCAAGACAAATACTTGCATCGGTAATGCATCTCCCGGCCAGATAGATAGTTTTCCACAATGGGCTCCTCGAGAATTCTGCAAGGGCAAGTTATAGACGGGGACGAGCGCGCCCGAGGGAAAGGGAGAAGGCATGGTTGACCTCATGACTCCCGGTCTTCAGACCGGCAATATTGCAGTTACTGCTGGGGTGGTAACCATACTGATAGTGCTGAGCGAGCACTACAAAGTCCTCGACAGGGTTGGTGTTCTAGCCGCAGCTGCTCTTGGACTCGTTGTTGGTGCATTGGGGCATTGGACTTGGTTAATCATCTTACTAGGATTCCTTGGATCCGCCCACAAGGCAACCAAGTGGAGATTCGATGAAAAGGCAGAATTAGGACTTTGTGAATCCATAGACGGGCATCGAAGTTGGGGTAATGTCGTTGCCAATGGAGGACTGCCTGGACTTGTTGCAATCATCGCCTTCCTACTAGAAGACCATGAAAATGGATTGTGGATATTTGCCAGCGCAGTTGCTGTTGCAACTTCTGATACATTCGCAAGTGAAATTGGATGTTTGGATAAGCGGGTTCGGATGATTACTACAATGAAAACCTGTGAGGCTGGCGTGAATGGTGGTTTCTCACCAAATGGACAACTCGCTGCTGCTGCAGGCTCAGTTCTGATTGCAATTCTCGCATTCGTTGCATCACAAGACATCGTTCTTGCAGGATTGGTTGCTTTGATTGGCTGGTTAGGTTGCCAAGTTGACAGTGTACTGGGAGCAGTTCTCGAGAATAGAGGACTGATGACCAAAGGCAGTGTAAATGCTGCTGCAATCACTTTCGGAATCATAGCAATGTGGTATCATCTTGGGATGCCACATCTATGATGTGGCCCGGCGTGGTCTTCATCAACTCATCCCGCTTCGCTTAGGTCATGCGCAGGGGATGGATTCTCGTCATTGCCCTGCTTTGTCTTACGATTCCGCAGTTCATTCCGTTAGCAGATGCTGATGAGGCAACATATGAGCCGGGATTCACCGAGTGGAAAGTAAACGACGTCAATCGAATCTACCTCTCAGGTTCACCAGAAGATGCCAATCTGACCAGAGACTATCAGGGTAAGTCACAAGGGTCAGAAATTATCGAACCTTACCAAACAAGGTCGTACGGCCCATTCTCAATGCCACCACTGGAAATGGGATTCAATGGGACGTTCAATGTCTCCACCCATATCGCTGCATATCTTGCTCCTGCATCTTCTCATCCTCAATGGTGCAGGACATTCAATCAACCACTGGTCTATACGGCTGAGGTCAACATCGGTAGCATGTTCTATCAAGGAGAGGTTTCCGAAATTATCGAGGAAGGAAGTGGAGAGCCTCTCGCAATGACCACTCCTGTTATTCAAGCCAATATTACCGCTGTACCGGGTGATATCATCACCTATGAATTCACTGTTCAAAACACCTGCCAGAATAGGATCAATGTCCTGTGGGGAGGCCAAGATCCCGTCGATGGTGGAATAACTATCCAAGGCCAGATGTATGCTCCAGAGGTGGTAGTCACTGTGGACAATGCTCGCATAGCCCACATTCAACTCTCAGCTACAATCCCTTGGGGCTGGGAAGATATCGATGCTCAGTTCACTTCAATGGAAATTTTCGGACCGGTACCAAGAGACGAGAAGCGGGCATGGGATGAAGATTTGAGGTCCGAGTCATTCCTTGCAAGCAGCATCTACCTCGAAAGAGCAGATGAGATGGGAAGGATTGCTAAGGTATTCACTGGAAAGGCGACCCTTCCTTCTGGAGACAATGTACTGACTATCTGCATGAAGACAATCGATAGCCAAGATTTCAACGAATGTGATATCGATGGATTGGTCAGATTCGAGGTAAAGGATGATGCTGAACCTTTGATGAGTGCTTCATTTTGGATTAGCATTTCAGGGTTTATCGCAGTGATATCGTACCTATTCTACATGATAAATCAAGGAATGATGTTACCTGGGCCTTTGATGATCGCCATGATATTCATGGCTATTTTGATGATTCCTCTTGCTAGTGATATCCCTGACATGGGCGGTGAAGCCATTATCGATGATGACGCTAGGGCGCCGTCATTTATTCTCCATACCAACGATAACGGTTCGATTTCACTCGATGATTTACTAGATGGTAGAGAGGCTGTAATCCTCGCAATCAGTTTACCTGCGTCCACTAATGCGTTGGACCAGGCCGCACAATTGGATAATGCCAAGTCAGTTCTTGGCGATAGGGTATCTGTAGCTCAGATTTTCACCGGCGAAGATGTCCGGATGTCAGACCTCGATGCCTTTGAAGGCCAGATGAATGTATCATGGCCGCTGATGATGGATGATGGCGATAGCCACTTTGCAAAGCGAATGCCACTTGGAGTTGCAGATTCGATTGTTATTATCGATGCCGCAGGACACATCACCTACTCTATCGAAGGTAGCGCATCTTCAGACGAATTGATCGATGCAGTCGATACAGTTGGAAATGGTGGGCAGCAATCCGCCTTCGATACCTTCTCATTGCTCTGGGGGCCAGGTCTAGCACTGCTATTGGTAGCATTACCTCGTAAAGGATATGTCAAGCCTGAGGAAGCAATGCCACCGGGTACACTCTGGGCAAGCATCATCGCTGCAGGTGGAGTTGGATTCCTGATGGTCAACTTCATTCCTCTGATTCTTGCATTCTCGCCATTTGATAACGACATGAAAGTCTGGTTCGAATTAGGACTAGTAATCTGGTTCATCACTGCTGCAATTAGGGCTGCATTTAGCGGTACGCCGTGGGAAGTTAACCTAGTTTCAAGGGGATTGTATAATCTATATTCCAAGGGATACAGAGACTGGAGAGAGCATCAAGATGTGGAGAGAGACCTACTGATTGGTTTCTGGATGGGGTGGTTCGTATTCATGGCTCATCCTGCCTTATTAGCCCAAGGAGTTGCAGCGATGACCCTCACTGGAGGAATTAATTGGCTCATGGGACCGCTTAACCTCATTCTGATTTGTTTGATTGTTGGACTGCTTACCCTACTCATCCGAATCATCGCAACCTGGGGTGGACCTATTTCCCGTGCCTTCGGCTCCTTTGGAAGTCAGCCATTCTCCGAAGCTCTTGGTTGGGCTTTGGTACCCATCTCGATCTGGTTACTAATCGATGCTGTGCTCGATGCTATGGCAATGGGTGTCTTCTGAACACTCTTGTAGTGACCTCTATGTTATCAACCGCTCCGCACTAGGGGAGTTAATCAACAGCATCACGCCTGCAAATCAGTTGGGTGAATGGAGTGGAAAAAATGTCTAGTAATATTCGACGCTATCTAGCAATAGGAATGATTCTTGCCTGCCTAATACTTGTGGCATGGGGGCAATTTGGGCATTCGTGGAGGACAGATGAAGGGATAAGCCCCGGTGATAATCAACTACGTGGAACCCATTTTGGTCTTCATGAAGCATATTATTCAGTAGAGGGCGATCTTGGTGACCCCCTTGAATATTCCAATGCGTGTAATACTAGTGATTCTGCTTACGAACCGATGTGTGATATGGAATCTTCTGGGGAATTGACTTCACAGATTCTGTGGGTAGCAATTGCCATCGGGAGCGTTGCAATCTTGCTGTCTCTACTAAACCTTGGAAACACATGGATTACAACATTACTAATGGGGGCAGCAGGAGTATTGGCACTGGCTGCTGTTGTGGTGTGGTATTCGATGCATGACCAGACTTACATCGCTGATGAGGTCCCATTAGGACTCAATGCGTACCTGACAATTGTAGGTGGTATTCTAGGCATCTTAGGCGCAGTAACAAACAAACTTAGTCAATATGAGTTAGTGAAAACTGAATAATCTACATTCACAAAAACTAATCATCCGAATCATCGTGATATCGATGCATCGTTCCGATTTTGTGTAATTACTAAGGTTGATAAGTAACAAGTATATCTTCACCTTATGACACAAAACAAAGTGCCGCTTAGTGAACCAGATATACCTCACAGAGGACCAGATGACAGTCTTGAAGACAAATCAATAGCAGTCTTATTGGACGGCCACAAAGGCCGTTGTTTCATCTCATCAGGTATGTGGCGTAGTGAAAAAATAATAATTGTATTTGATGATGAGCACCCTCATTTTGGGAAAGAGTTCGGAACTAAATATTACATGATTGAAGAGCCCGGAATTTTGAGTTATGGACATGATGGAGTAACTCTAGAGATCTATTCGCTCGAATGAAATATTGGTTTCCTTTGATACCACCATAGGCTCTGTAGTGACCCACTGCAAGCCCATTGCATTCTCATATGATTGCTAAGGGTAATCGGATAGGCCCTTTGAAACTGCTCGGCCTCTCTCACTCTTTAGATAATGAATTTAATTTCTCGATAATCCATAGAACAACGTAGATAATTAGCGCGATTGATGCAATAGGAAATCCAAATATTATGAAAGCATAACCGTAATTCAAATTTGTCACTGAACTCGTCCACCACACTGCACCTATTGCACAAGCAAATATTGCTAAGAAAGAAATTGAAAAACCAATTTTTGAACTAAAAAAATCTTTTAATTTTGAATTTGATTCTATACTGAAATCATTGTCGCTACCCCACGAGAAATCTTCGTCACAATGAGGGCAATCAAACAATCCAAAGGTTCCGTCTTCTAATTCAATATCTTCCTCACAATGAGGACATTGAATTACGACCATGGTAGTTCCAGAAACTGCTACGGAATAAGGGTTGAGCAGGTTTCCGATTCAAAGGGCTCCCCTTCGCATATCCATCGATAACAACGGTACCCTTTGAGACTCACTGGAATTTCCACTCGCCCGATGCGGAGTCATAGAACATCACAGAGCCATCGGCTTGTCTCGCCCAATGTACTCCAGCATCATCGACCCATTGATCGGCCTCTGTTTC
>Ga0315334_10002856_pt1 | contig 10800 bp, 12 predicted proteins | sample M150034915metaG_FD_205555 | JGI IMG/M metagenome (GOLD analysis project Ga0315334, IMG submission 205555) | Ammonia-oxidizing marine archaeal communities from Monterey Bay, California, United States - M1 500m 34915 | ecosystem: Environmental > Aquatic > Marine > Intertidal zone | place: USA... | reverse complement strand
TTGGCGTCCCCGAGTCCGTCATCGGTAATGCCAGTGAGCGGACATTCGCTAACGCCGACACGGAACTCGAAGTGTTCTGGCGGGAGACGATGCTTCCTCACCTCATGTTGATCGAACGCGCGTTCGACAGGCTGGATGGTTCCGAGGAACTGACAGTCAAGTTCAACCTTGATGATGTGGCGATTCTGTCCCGCGATGAACGTGAACGAGCGTCGTTCCATCTTGAGGAACTCAAGTTCGGCGCTATTTCGATTGACGAGTACCGACAGAAGGTCGGGCGTGAACCCGTCGGTTCGGATCTTCTCTACATCCAGGGCAATCTGATGCCGGTTGGGCAGGCGGTCGCTGATGGAGAATCACCCTCAACCGAATTTCGCCCACCAGCCCTTACTGACCCGGCGGATGTGGAACAAGCACAGCCACGGGCACCTTCCATAAATCCGCCCACCATCCCAGCAGAAGTTGTCCCAGAAGCGGCCTCCTTGAACGGGTCTGATGAGCAGAAGTCGGAGGATAGGGAGACTCCCCCTTTATTCGATGACCCCTGGGGGTTTCCTTATGGGGAAGCCTGGATAGATCGCAAAGAGGCTGACGTTATGCGTCGGCGTCAAGAACAGCAGATGGTGCGCCTCGCTGATTCCATAGCGATACAAATGACATCCTTCTTTCAGAGGCAGCGTCGTGTTGTCCTGGAGAAGTGGAAGTCGCGCAAAATGCGCGAGAAGGTCAACAAGGGCGTCGCCGTCGGGGTCAACGACATCCTGGACATCCCGACATGGGACCGTCAGTTGAACGCCGATGCCAAGACGTTCATCATGTCCCTGCTCATTGACGGAAGTCGTGAGGTTGCCATGATTACCGGCACCAAGCAGGACGATGACGACGATGATCTAATCCTGATGGCTGTCGCTGGTGGGCTGGCCAGGTTCAGCGAAGTGAACATGACCACCCGCCGACAGATCGAGGAAAAGATTACGGAGGGCCTTGGTGCGGGGTTGTCGACGGATGCCATAGCCGCAGATATAGAAAAGGTCTATGCGAAGGCAATCAAGACGCGCTCCCGCTTGATAGCGAATAACACGGTTGTCTATGGCATGAATGAGGGGCAGAGAATCGGTGCCATCACTGCTGGGTACCGCTACAAGGTTTGGCTGTCCATGGAGGACGAGAAGGTAAGGCCTACCCATGTTGGGGCTGATGGCCAGGCCAGGCCCATAACAGAGCCGTTCCTCGTCGGTGGCTATCGCATGATGCACCCGGGAGACCAGTCCGCCTCCCTTACCGAAACAGCCAACTGCCGATGCACCATGCTGTTTACCAATACTCCCAACCCTGTGGGGCTTTTAGAGTACGGCGTTATTGAAGCCGTCGTATAGCCGGCCTTAACGCTCGCCCACTTAGGGATTCACCCGGCGTAATCTGGTGCCAGGACCGCTTTAGGAGATGTCGTGGAACTCGAATCCAAACAAGTTGGGGTAGAGGCGAAGGCCGTTGACGATGCCGAAGGCACTGTTCAGGCCGTTGTTTCAGTTACCAATATTATTGACAACGTAAAAGACATCATCGAGCCCGGCGCGTATAGCCAGACCCTAACGAAGCGCATCCCCAAGGGTGTCTGGTCCCACGATACGACGATCCCCATTGCCAAGACGCTGAGCGCCATCGAATTGTCACCTGGGGACGGGCGCCTCCCGGAACACCTGTTGGAGAATGACGCCGGTGGCGTGTTGGTTAAAATGAAGTTCAATCTCAACACCACACGCGGCCGTGAGGCTTACGAGGACATCAAGTTCTTTGGTGGGGAGCAGGAATGGTCGATCGGCTATTCGGTTCCCGAGGGTGGCTCTGAAATGAAGGGCGACACCGGGATTCGCCATATCAAGGAACTTGAGTGGTACGAGTATTCACCCGTGCTCTTCGGCGCTGCCCCTGGTACTCGGACGGTAAGTGTGAAGGAAGACCCAGAGATCACACAGACCCGTGATGATGAGTTCGAGGATACGAAGGGCCCGACAGCCAGGCACAAGACGGGTGTCAAGGCCGAGGACTGGTACGACAAGACCGCTTACAGGAACATGCGTTCCCCGGCCGACAAGGCGTACTTCAGTAAGATTTTTGCCTTCCATATCGACGGCGAAGATCCCACGATGAAGACGAATTACACCTTCGTCCATCACTTTGTCGGTAGCGACGGACGGCCCGGCCCGGCCGCCCTGTCCGCGCTACAGAACACATTCGGTCTTCTCAACGGTGCCCGCAAGGGGACAAAGTTGAGGGGGAGCGACCGTAAGGGCGTGTACAACCACATCGCCGGTCATTACAGGGACGATGGCAAAAAGCCGCCGGAACTGAAGGGCGATGAGTATGTGGATGCCATTATGGAACTCAAAGACAGACTCCCAGAGTTTGTTGGTGAGGAAATAGACGCCCTTGTCGAAAAGGGCGCTGAACTATTTGAAATCAAGTCCAATTTGGAGGACATCATGGCTGAGGAAGCCGAAATCACAGAGACGACTGAGGCTGAGGTCGATTCCAATGGACCTACGGTCGGGTCGGTTATCACTGACGCCATTACGGCGTTGAACACCCTGTCGGAGCAGTTGAGTGAACTTGAGGCAAAGGCTGGAGACACCCCTGGCTTCTCGAACACCACTCCCGATTCATCGGAGAGGGCCGAGGGCGCAGGTGCTGATGCACCGGAGGTCGTAGAAGACCTCAGCCACGGTGGAACCCTGACGCCAGATCAAATGGCTGTCGCGGGTTCCCCGGCAGGCGGCGACGCCAAGCCAGCCAAGGCTCCGAAAGCAGCGGACCCAGAGCCAGCAGCCGAAGAGGACGAGAAGTCAGAGGAAGCGGTCGAAGAGGTCGCTACCGAAGGTGCCGAAGAGGTCAAGGCAGAGGCCGACAACGACATTCTCAGCGGGTTGGATCTGACAGAACTCCGGGAGTTCCAGGACCTCATCACCTACTCAGAACTCGGGGAGTAACTGACCCTGATATAGGGGTTGCCGCCACGGAGGCGGTGACTGAGGTAGAATAAGGGTGACGCCAGCCGAAGATGGTGGGTGCCCCCTTATGAGTGACCTCTACGAGGAAATGAAGCGCCGTCCAAAGCGCAAGAATCAGCGCTTTCGGATTGAGATGATCCTGGACGCTATGGCCCAGGAGGAGAGAGAGTCTCTGTCCGCCGCACTCCTTGATAAGGACATCCAGCATGTCCGCGTGGCGGAAGTGCTAAACGAGCATGGGTATGAAATCTCGACAAATGCTGTTCGTAATTATCGATCCATGTTAAGACAACGTGGCTGAGGCGTTCCGAGAGGAACTCGCGAAGTCGAGACTTGGCAAGATTGCCGACCTTCTAGAGCGCTCGGGGATTGACCCTGAGGAAATCGGCGCTGTCGAGAAGGTCCGTATATCCGAGTGGCAGGGCCTGACCAAGAACGAAGAGGGCGAAGCCGAGATACACGACTTGGGGGGTGTCTCGGTCGTCATCGCCCCAGCGTGGGCCGATGGTCCTGAATGGCCGGTCGTCCAGCAGGCACCACCAGTAATAATCAAGCCTGCCAAACCAAAAATCACCCGATCCAAGTACAAGACGGCTGTAGTTTTCCCCGATCCCCAGATCGGTTTTCGTATGTATGAGGACGGCGAACTAGACCCGTTCCACGACGAGGCGTCGATGGACGTTGCCACACAAATCCTTGCCGACCTAGACGCTGACATGATCGTCAACCTCGGCGATTTCCTTGACTTCGCCGAGTTCGGCAAGTTCGAGCAGGAGCCAGCGTTCGCCAAGACGACACAGGCGGCAGTCGACAGGGGGCACCGTTTTCTATGTGACCAGAGGGTGAATGCACCCGATGCCCACATCGTCCTTCTGGAGGGGAACCATGATCGTCGTCTTCAGAAGGCCGTTACAAACAACACCGCCGCTGCCCTTCACCTGAAGCGTGCTGAGGCCCCGGACGACTGGCCGGTCATGTCAGTCCCCTACCTATTAAGGCTCAACGAGGAACATCTCAATGTCGAGTATGTGGGGGGGTACCCAGCGGGGATTTACTGGATCAACCAGAATCTGGCGTGTATCCACGGCCATATCACCAGAAGCCGTGGTTCAACAGTTGCGGCGGTGGTGGATGACGAACGCACGAGCATTATCCACGGCCACATCCACCGTATTGAGTTACAGCACAAGACCAGGCGCACGTTCGAGGGGGCAAAGCGCAGTTTGGCGGCCTCCCCCGGCTGTTTGTGTAGGATCGACGGTGCTGTGCCGTCTACGAAGGGTTCTACGGACCCTCACGGTCGGCCGGTTAACGCAGTGGAAGACTGGCAACAGGGAATGGCTGTTGTAACTTACGAGGAAGGTGACGGAAACTTTGATGTCGAACTCGTCCCAATCTCCCGAGGGGAAGCCATCTTTAGAGGCTCCTACTATTCCTCAAGAGTCTGAAGAAGAAGCACATAAGTTCTCATTTGATGACGACATTCCCCAGGCTAAGCATTTCCCGGTCATCACAATCGTACTTTCACTCGATGACCCCAGCGAACCGAACCATGTTGATTTAGGGTCGATTCCTCCGCAGATCGCAGCCTGCGCTCTGGACTCAATTTCTAATCAACTCAGGCGTTTGAGTTGGCCAAGCAGGGTGACATACGCGGGGCAAACAGTGTTCGATCCCGCGCAAATGTTGCCTGACTTCGACGATAGCGACGACGAACCGTTCGCTATTGATTGACCCTGCTGCTGTTACACGCACAGGCGTGTAACAATAAATGCAGCGGGGTGCTTACCTCGTGTACATCCATCCATCTACATACACGAGGTAGACCTAATGGCAGTTACTGATTCCCACTTGCGGGAACTCAAGACTGCTCTCCGCGACACCCTCAGCGAGAATGACTCAATTGTCAATCACGCCGAGGCGACCCGCGAAGAGGGTGGTCCTGACATCCAGGTCGAAGCGAAGCACATCGAAGGATTCCGCGCGAACCTTGCCAAGGCCCGTGATCTGCGTGAGCAGATCGAGGCCCTGGAAGGGCACCAGGAGATGCAGGACTGGGCTTCTGCATCCCATGAGCCCGAGGTCGTTCAGGAAGCCAAAGAGGTTACTGCTTCTAGCGTCGGCCAGCAGTTCATCGATTCCGATGAATTCAAGTACCTGAACGGAGGCCAGAATGGCCTCACCATGCACGTTCCATATTCCGTCAAGGGCGACCTTGGTGGTATGTGGCAGCGCAAGGACGTTTACACGACCCTCCCCAGTGGGACACCGGCTCAGTTCGGTACCCCGCAGCGGGATTCGATCGTGGAGCGCGCCCACCGTGCTGCTCGCGTGCGTGACCTGTTCAACGTACAGCAGACCTCAACCAACTTGGTTGAGTATTTCCGGGTCACCGGCTTCACGAACAACTCCGCCACCACGGCAGAGCGTTCGGGATCACCCGAGACCTTTACCAGTTACCCACAGTCGACGCTGACCATCGCTGGCGCGCAGGCTCCGGTTCGCAACATCGGACATTACGAGGTTGCTCACCGGAACGTGCTTTCCGACGAGCCCGCAATGCGGGGCATCATCGACAACGAGTTGCTGTACGGCCTCCGTCTCACCGAGGATGACCAGATCCTCAATGGTGACGGTACCGGCACCAACCTCACGGGTATCACCAACGCGGGTGTTTCCGTGCAGGCACTGGGTTCGGACACACGGATCGACGCGATCCGCAAGTCCATCACCAAGATTGCTCTCGCTTACTACGAGGCAACAGGTATGGTCGTCCACCCGACTGACATGGAGCAGATCGAACTTGAGAAGGACGGCGACAACCGTCACATGCTCACTGCTTCGATTGCCCTTGGTCCCGAGGCACGCATTTGGCGTCTTCCGGTTGTTGAGTCCGCTGCGATCACTGTAGGAACCGCTCTTGTCGGCTCCTTCGGTATCGGTGCGACGCTCTATGACCGCATGGAAGGCAACATTCGCATCTCCGAGAACCACTCTGACTTCTTCGTGAGGAACGCTATTGCGATCCTCGCCGAAGAGCGGATTGCTCTCGCTGTGAAGCGGCCCGAGTCCTTCTGCATCGTCACAGGCATCTAAGCCACCTCCAGCCCCACTTAGGGGCTTGAACAAATAAGAGGACCGGGCTTCGGCCCGGTCCTCTTTATTTTTGGTATCCTGCTTCCATGGAGAACAAAGAAGGCGGCATAGGGCCGGAGATGCGTCGGACTGTCGTTCTAGATCGCGACCTTTACGAGGAAGCGAAAGACGGGACGAAGTTTCTCCTGGCGCGCAAGGGTGAAAGGGTCACCCCTGAAATCGCCAGAAAGTACAAGGTGCTGCCGATCGAATCGGCAGGCTCACCGACCCTTGAGGCGAAGGTGACCGTTCCTGCTGAGCGGCAAATGGTCGTCGCCGAGTTCAACAAGAAGGCCCACTAGAGCCTCTTTCGCTACCTCGTCAGGCTGTGGCAGCGTTTCCATGAGGGCTATCGCTCTCCTAATCTTCCAATCAAAGCGAAGCGCATAACAAGCCGCCGACACTAGGACGGCGATGACAGCGACAGACGCTAGTAGGAGGTACCCAATGATGCCCACGGAAGCAGTCTATCTGTGAAGCGCTCTGGACCGCCCCGCCGAAAGAAGCCGCTGAACCCTATGAGCCAGAAGCGGAGGGCGGAACTTGGTATCCGCAAGCGCGTCCGGGAAGAAGTCCTGGAACGCGATAGGTACAAATGTGTTGCTAAACACCTTGTGGACGACGTAGAATGTTGGGGTCCCCTCGATGTGGACGAAGTTATCCCACGAGGGAGGGGCGGCGATTGGCTAGACCCTGACAACTGTCAGGTGCTATGTCGAGCGCACCATGACTGGAAACACTTACATCCGCTTGAGGCCACAACACTTGGCCTCACAAGACCTACCAGGAGGCTATGGGACCCATGAAAGAAGGCATACGCTGGTTTCCGCGTATTGTGGTTGGCCTAATCGGGTCTTGTTTCATTCTGCTTGCTTCCTCTTATCCGCAGGTGATAGGGCAGGCTAAAGAATCCACTTTCTCAGAAGCCTTTAGAACTCGGGGCCAGGCCGAACCAAACTCGGTGCCCATTCAAGCAGCGCCCGGCCCCGTATCCGACGATCAGGTCAGGGTCTCACCGATACCCATACATGCTTCGCCTGATCCGGTGGTGATGGGCAGGGTGCGGACATCCCAGCGCATCCTGTCCATCATCGAAGATTCACGCGATGCAATACCCACAACATTGCAACATCCGCCCAGGGTGATTCCCCCCATTCCCGACTTAGTCGGTCAGGAATACCGTTATTACGAGAGAAGCCAGGATGTCACGGCCCTCCAGGAACTGCTTGGCATGGCCTCCGTCGATGGCATTTACGGCCCGAACACGCGGCGCGCTCACATCGACGCTTTAGGGGGCTCAACGGCTGCTGTCTACCGCTTCTACCCCGAGATTGGTCGAACCCCGACACCGTGCTCCCATGGTTGTTTGCCCGGTGACGGGCACTACGAACTGCCAACGCTTGGGGAACTCATCAACGAATATTTCCTGCCTGAGGACAGATCACTGGCTCGCATGATTGCCTTCTGTGAGTCCAGCGGACAAACCCATCACACCGGGTCCATCGAAGTGTCGTCGGCCCTGGCGATTGGTTGGTTCCAGCATCTTGCTAAATACTGGGTGGATCGTTCCGAAAGGGCCGGGTGGGCGGGTTACGACCCGTTTAACGGGAGAGCCAATGTTGCTGTTGCGGCGTGGCTATTTTATGCCAGTGGGGTTCATCATTGGAATCCCAGTAAAGCCTGTTGGGGGGATCACGTTGCCTGAGATACTAGTTACAGATCACTATAAGATTATTACCATCTATCTAACCAAGGACGATTTAGCCAATATGGTGGAATTGCCCATGGACACAATTTCGGTTAGCCACGTTGATCGTGCCCCCAACCGCGAGGATGCCGTAGTCAGAATTACCCTGATGCAGGACTGTACAACCTGATTACACGCACCCGTATGAGACAATATGTGGGTGCCATTCAGGGAAGAAATACCAACACCTAAAGCCGAATCGGCGGGGTGGATCAGCGACGATCGAATCCTTGCTGTAGAGCGCCCCGAATGGCAGCGTCAGGGCCTTTGCAGGGAAGTAGAAGACCCAGCCATATTCTTCCCTTCTCCAGGGGACACAGAGGCGCTGAGGGCCGCCAAGGCCATGTGTGGGCAATGCCCGGTGGTTGTCGAGTGCCTCAAGTACGCCCTTAAAAACAACGAACGATATGGGATTTGGGGTGGGAAAAGCACCCGAGAGCGTTTGCTTCTTCTCCGTGCAAAGAGGATGCTGGAGGAGGGCGAAGCCTAATCGACCGCGTCCCAAAGAGAGCATAGGCTAGGCACATGGCGATCATCACTTACCAGGATCTGGCGACGTACATGAATCGCACGTTCACTACAGGTGAGCAGGCCGCTGCTAATACGATGATAGGCGTATTGGAGCGCGAATTGTCGCGGGTTCTCGGTCGTGCTCTGGCTGGTAAGGCCGTCAGTGGCGAAAAGCATCTACTCCAGAGGAATCAGCGCCAAATCTTTCTCAAGGAATATCCAGTTATTTCCGTTACCGCCCTCAGCCTCGGCACGCTTGGGTCAGAAGTAGCGCAGACGATAAGCGATTTCGATATTTACCCATGGGGTATTGACGGGATACTCGCTACCACGCCTGGGACAAGCGCCCTGGTCACCTATACCGCGGGCATGTCCGCATCTGACCAACAGCAGTTGGAGGCGTTGATGCTTCGCGTCTCGTCTCGTGAGATGTCGCAGGTTCTCGCCGATGCCCAGGGCCTTAAGAGGCTGTCGGCTGAGGGTGTTGATATGACCTTTGCTAATGATGGTATGGCTGGATTCACGGACCAAGACCTGAAATGGGTCAGGAGGTACCGGCGCAGAGGGGTTTACTGATGCGCGGCGGGTCCCATTCCCTCACGGTTAGGAGCCGCACCCCCACGGTCGACATCGAGGGGCAGGTTTCTTATGCCAATTCGGATACGACAGTGAAGGGGAGAGTTGCTGTCAGCAACGCTGCCGAGGATACTGGCGGAGGCAAGCGGACGTACCAGCCCGACGCGGTTGCGTGGGTTCCGCTCTCGACGACCATCAGCGACGACGACCAGATCGTTGTTGCTGGACTCAACGCGTTTCTAAACGGGACGTACGACATTGAGGGGATTCAACACACCCCATCACATCTCCGTCTGTTTCTCCTGGGGGCGAAGACCTGATGGCAAAGCCCATGGCGAAGTATTCAATGTCAGCACCGGTTCCTGGTGGTTTTAAGCCAGGGAGCATTCAGGCGATGATTATGGCCAATGCTCTCCATGTTTTTAACGGCGGTTCCCTAGGGCTTAAGGGCGCTGGAATGACAATCGGGGGCATGTGGAAACAAACTATCCAGAACCTCTACAGTAATTTTGGGTCGGGCCGTTCGTATTATCACAAGAGACTTGGGAAGGTTGTTCTGGCCTCCCAAGAGGGCGACCCGCCCGCTTACCAGACTGGGAAACTCTACGACAGTGTAGATTTCATTGTTTCCAGCCTCCCCGTCCGTGGTCCTGGGGGCATGATGATGAAGGGGTTTGGAAAGACCGCTATTGAAATTTTCTCGTACCTCGACTACGCCGCACAACTGGAAGAAGGTGGCTACCCGGGCCCGTCGGGCAGGTACACGGTGGCGGCCCGCCCCGCCTGGATGCCGACCGTGATGAGTGCTGACATGCAAAATCAGGTCCACAACATAGCCAAGGGAGCGTTTATCGCCGCCGAAATACAGGCTGCACAGACGGCCAGGACGGCTCCCATGCACACGATCTTCTTCCGCGAGCAGTTTAGGTAACCATGGCCAGCGTATCCTCAGCCGTTAGAACAGCGATCGTCAACGCCAACATCTCCGGTGTTACAACGAAGGTGTTTCGAGATATAGCGCCTGATTCCACCGCCTACCCGTTCATCACATTCGAGGACGACCTAGACCGAACCCCCTCCTTACAGGGTGACGCGGTCGTCCTGGCGCGGAACAAGACGATGAACGTGAGCCTCTGGCAGAACCTGGATTCCGAAGACGTTGACCTCATTGAATCACTGATGACGGCCGTCGATGGGGTTAATTTGTCAGGAGCAGATAAGACGATCTTCAGATGTAGGGTCGCGAATGTGAACCGTCGGGCAGAGGTACCAGATAATGTTTGTCATCATTCCCTCGTCGTCACTGTGACCCACTCGAACTAATGGCCTTCACAACTATCGCCGTAACCGGCACGTTTCTCCAGGCGGACAACTCCACTCCCGCGACAGGGAACGTGACATTCATCGCTTCGACGACCATGCAGGATTCGTCGAACAACCAGATCATCGCCCCGACGCTGAGTACCGGGACTTTGAACGGGTCAGGTTCGATCAGTGTGAACCTCACCGCTACTGACGATTCGACGACCCAGCCCACAGGTGTGACCTATGAGGTCACGGAGAACATCGACGGTGCGGGTCAGAACAAGTACAGCATTGCGGTCCCCAGCAACTCTGGCGGAGCGACACTGGACCTTGCTGACATAACACCCGCTGTTACACCGATCATCACCTACTCGTATGCCACGCAGGCCTACGTCAACACCGTCTCCGGGGCCTCTGCTGGGGGTATCTCATTCGAGGCTGGTAGCGGGCTCACATCAACGACGGTGCAGGCGGCTATCGAAGAGGTCCGCAACAAGTCGAAATACACCCATGACCAGT
>Ga0315334_10002854_pt1 | contig 10801 bp, 5 predicted proteins | sample M150034915metaG_FD_205555 | JGI IMG/M metagenome (GOLD analysis project Ga0315334, IMG submission 205555) | Ammonia-oxidizing marine archaeal communities from Monterey Bay, California, United States - M1 500m 34915 | ecosystem: Environmental > Aquatic > Marine > Intertidal zone | place: USA... | reverse complement strand
TTGAGCGGGCGTCGCCACGATGTCTATACAGGAGTTTGTCTCTGGTCCGCCAAGCAGAAAAAGTGTCTCGTCGATGTGGTTCGTACTGAATTGGAAATGTTGCCGCTCAGTGAACAAATGCTCCAGGAATACCTCGATTCGATGAAATGGGAGGGGAAAGCCGGTGCCTTTGGGTACCAAGACGGAAATGACTGGTTGCTCGTACGATCTGGAAGTGAGAGCAACGTGGTCGGATTACCCATGGAACGATTGGTGGAATTACTGGAAAATTTCCACTCAACAGCCGAAACCGTTAATACAGGAAGTAGCAGTTCAGGCGATAGTCCCTAGTTTTTAATGCTGGGTTTGATCCAGATTTGTTTAATTAAGCACCGGTAGGGAAAAATGGTCAGTTTCGAGCGTCGAGGTCTTTTGTTGATCTTGCTTGTATTCGGAATCTCGTTGACAGCATTTACGGGGAACCTTTCGGCGCAGAATTGGGCCGAGAAGATGTTCAAGGAGAAAATCCACGATTTTCGTATGGTTGGCCGTGGTACCAAAAGTGTTTATCACTTTGACTTCACCAATCTGTACGAAGAGGATGTGCACATCGCGGCGGTTCGAACGAGCTGTGGCTGTACAACTCCCACCGTCAGCCAAAAGACGCTCAAAACTTACGAAAAGGCGTCCGTACAGGCAACCTTCAACACCAGCAGTTTTGTGGGCCAGAAGTCAGCCACGGTAACAGTGGTCTTTGATCGACCCGCTTACGCTGAGGTGCAACTCAAAGTCAGTGGCTACATTCGCACTGACATCACATTTGATCCGCCCGAAATCAATTACGGAGAAATTTCGGCAGGGACTTCCCGTGAGCAGGAAGTCATGATTACTCACCGCGGCAACAGTGATTGGGAAATCACAGATGTTCGCAGTCACTGCCGACATTTGCAGGTGCGACTCGATCCACCTCAGCGTTCAGCAGGTCAGGTGCGGTATCGCATGCGGGTCAAGTTGAATGAATCGATGGACGAGGGTGATATTCGCGAACGCCTGACGTTGATTAGCAATGATCCGGAGTTTCCTACCACAGAGATGGCGATTGCAGGACGCATTCGTCCGTCGGTTAGTGTATCGCCAGCGGCTGTCAGCCTCGGAACGACAGCACCTGACAGTACCATTTCAAGGCGTCTTGTCATTCGTGGCGACGAACCCTTCGAGATCACGGATGTGCAGTGTGCTGACAAAAGATTCGAGTTCAAGGTTCCCGTGGGTAAAAAGAAGGTGCACTTGATGAGTGTCAATTTCAAGGGCGACGGCAGCACGACAAGTATCTCGCAGGAAATCCGAATCGTGACCAGTTTGCCAGATGGCAAGTCAGCATCTTGTGTTGTCTCAGGCACCGTTTCGGACGGCAGCAAGTAACCTACAAGTCCTGTTACTTCAGCACGCCAACCAAATTTGGCTCCGGTTAACCTGGTTCATTTGCTATTCCAGCATCAGTAGGGACCGTTTTACTTGCGGGTCACGGTCTCTGCACAAGCGTGCTGTGAAAATCGCTGCGGATCGGTTTGCCGCCGGACCGCGTGTCGGACCGTGGACTCTATCCTGGAGCGTCTCGGTGATGCCAGACGCCATCTGCGTCATGCATTGGGGTCGTCATGCATTGTCGCATGCGCTAGACTTTCACAATGCAGTGGTTCATATCGATTTGCCTCAACACGAGGCAGGATCGAGATCACTGGTGGATCGTTTTCTGTTCATGGAAGACGTCGGCAGAGCTTCTGAATTGCTTCTAAATTGCTTCGAGAACCAGCAGCGAGATTGTGTAATGAGTGTCAATCCAATTGATTTGTCGTGCTATGGCTTGCATGTCCAGGAGATCATTCACAACGCAACGCCGGCTCGGTTGTACGAGTTTGCCATTGTTGACCACCATGCTGTGATTTCGGCCTCAGGAGCTCTGGCGACTCGCAGCGGTGACAAGACCGGTCGCAGCCCCAAGGACAAACGTATCGTTGATGATCCAGCATCGTCGGAGGACATTTGGTGGGGCGACGTCAATATGCGGATGACCGAACGCTCGTTCCTTATCAATCGCCAGCGTGCGCTTGATTATCTCAACACGCGGCAAAGAATTTTTGTCTTCGACGGGTATGCCGGCTGGGATCCAAACTATCAGATCAAAGTGCGGGTCATTGCCGAGAGTGCTTATCATGCATTGTTCATGCACAACATGTTGATACGGCCTTCGGTTGAGCAGTTGGAAGAGTATGGCGAACCTGATGTGGTTATCTTCAATGCCGGATCTTTTCCTGCAAATCCGTATACCGCGCAAATGACCAGTACGACCAGCATTGACCTGTCAATCGAAAATGGCGAGTTGGTGATTCTGGGAACACAATATGCCGGTGAGATGAAGAAAGGTGTTTTCACCGTCATGAACTACCTCATGCCCAAACAGGGCGTGCTAAGTATGCACTGCAGCGCGAATGCGTCGGCTGAAGGCGATGTGTCGTTGTTCTTCGGGTTGTCGGGGACCGGAAAGACGACGCTCTCGGCGGATCCAAGGCGACAGTTGATTGGTGACGATGAACACTGCTGGACAGATCAGGGAGTTTTCAATATCGAAGGTGGGTGTTATGCCAAAGTGATCAACCTCAGCAAGGAAGGTGAACCCGAAATATTTGATGCCATTCGTTACGGTGCTGTGCTTGAAAACGTCGTGTTTGATGAAACCACGCATGAAGTCAACTATGACGATGCATCGATTACCGAGAACACACGGGTTGCCTACCCGATTGAGTTCATTGAGAACGCTCAGATCCCATGTGTGGGAGAACAACCAAAGAATATCATCTTTTTGACGTGTGATGCGTTTGGCGTATTGCCACCGGTTTCAAAGTTGACTCCCGAACAAGCCATGTATCATTTCATCAGTGGCTACACAGCCAAGGTTGCTGGCACGGAAATGGATGTGACAGAGCCGACGGCGACGTTTAGCGCCTGTTTTGGTGCCGCCTTCCTCGTTTGGCATCCCGCCAAATATGCTGAACTGCTGGCTGACAGGATTCGCAAACAGGGAAGCGAGGTTTGGCTCGTCAACACAGGTTGGACTGGCGGTGGGTACGGGATAGGGTCTCGCATGAGTTTGAAACATACCCGAGCTATGATCGACGCGATTCATGATGGATCCTTGGCAACGCAGGACAGTCGGACTGATCCACTGTTTGGGTTTGAGGTTCCCGTTGCGTGCAGCGGTGTCCCCTCTGAAATCCTCTGGCCGAGTGATGCCTGGAGTGACCCGGAATCCTACCAAAGCAGTGCGAGACGGCTTGCCGATCTGTTTCAACAGAACTTTTTGAAATTCGAAGCCGGAGCAAGCGAAGCGATTTGTGCGTCTGGACCATCCTTGACTAAAACCAGTTGAGATTGAACTTCACTTGCCCGCTGTCTGGGATTGCCCGCTGCCGACGATCACATGACGATCCTGCCTGGTTTTGAACTTTTTAGCCGTGTCGTGTGAGCCAAGAGGGTTGTTATGCAGCTATCCGGCATTGGCGAACGATTGACTGGCCGAAAACAAAATTCCGTTTCTTATGAATGCCGCGCTGCGATCATCAATCACATTTCCCGGCATCTTTCTGGATTCATTTGGGGTAATCTGAGGACAGTTTCAGTACCTGTTTGTCCGGCAGCAACGGTTGTCTTGGTACCGGGCCGATGAGGTCTGGATCGACAAGCTTGCGATCAAGACGCAGGCAATCATCACCTTCTTTTCCATCCTTCGGACCTGTGCAGCGATCGTGACGGCAGCGCTGGCGTCGTCGTAGGCGACGTTGTAGGCGACGTTGTCGGATTACAGGCCGTTTCTGTCCGAGTTGCCGAAAATACAGAGGTGGTGCAAAAATGAAGGTACTCCGCAACAAACCAAATGCCTGTTTCTGAGCGGCGAGGTCGTCCGGAATGTGTTCGGTTGGCGGATGGATCTGTTACATTCACGATAGGTTAAAAATCTCCTGATGATACGTTCACAACAAAGTCTAGCGCGTGCGATAATGCTGGGGTTGTGCGTTTTCATTTCGGGAGCATGAATGACGTCACTCGATGCCAAGTTTAAACCATGCAGCGATTGAAAACGATTTCGAGACGGGGTTTTAGCAACGGGGTTGCGGGGGCCTTGTTGTCTGGTGCCGCAGGCAGTGTTGGTTCGTCCAGGATTGCTTGGGGTCAAAAACCTGACGAGGCCGGGCCGATCACGCAGCAGGCCGCCACGACTGGTCCCCGAGATGGGATTCACGAGACGCGGGCTGTGATTCACGAGACCCGGGTGATCAGCCAGTCACCCGAGCATTACTGCGGTTGGCCAACACTCACGCGTCGTTCTAATGGACAACTACTGGTTGTCTGGTCCGGTGGCCGGCAGCAGCACGTGTGTCCGTTTGGCCGCGTTGACATGATGCGGTCGGATGACGACGGTGATCACTGGACCTGGCCTCGGACATTGCTTGATGGGCCGATCGATGACCGTGATGCCGGTATGTTGGAAACCGCCAAAGGAACACTGCTGGTCACGACCTTTACATCGCTGGCGTATGTTGACTATGAACTCAAAAAAGCTCTCGGCAATCGTGGAAGTGATCAGGGCTGGCCTGAGTCCAAGTTGCAGAAATGGCTTGCCGCCCACGAGCGTTTGACAGCCGAGCAAAGGCAAAACGAGTTGGGACAGTGGATGATTCGTTCGACTGATGGGGGAATCCTCTGGTCTGAACGCTATCCCACCATTGTGAATAGTCCCCATGGGCCGATCCAGCTTGCTGATGGTCGCCTGCTGTATGCAGGGGTCAAGTTGTGGGACGAGTCTCGTGAAGTGGGGGTGTGTCAGTCGCAGGATGATGGTCAGACATGGCAGTGGTTGGCTGCGATTCCGACGCGGCCTGGCGATACATCCGCTAACTATCACGAGTTGCATGCGGTGCAGGCCACTGATGGGCGAATCATTGTGCATATCCGTAATCACAATACGGCCAACAACCGGGAAACGCTGCAGAGCGAATCGAGCGACGGAGGTAAATCGTGGACAGTGCCACACTCGATCGACGTGTGGGGTTTGCCCTCTTTTTTATTGCGTCTGCGTGATGGGCGTTTATTGATGAGTTATGGTTATCGGCGTCGGCCATTTGGCGTTCAAGCTCGCACCAGCGAAGATTCGGGAACCACTTGGAGTCAGCCGTTGAGCGTTGCAGCGGATGGTACGAGCGGGGACTTGGGATACCCAAGTACGGTAGAGCTGGCGGACGGACGCTTGCTGACCGTCTGGTATGAACGAATGAAACAATCGCCCAAGGCTATATTGCGTCAAGCGAAATGGAGTATCGAATCGTGAGTCGATTGTTAGATCGCATGCTCCGGGCTGGAATTCCGGGTGTTGGACTCTGGTGGCCAAGTCATGGGAATTGGCCAGCTCAAAAAAGACGAACAGTCTGCGGAAGTGCACTTGGCGGGGACGCGGGGCCTTTGACAATGCGTAGAGTCTTGGCGCTGGTGTTTATTTTGACGACACAGTTGTTTCCAGTGAGAGCCGAGGAACCAGCTCGGGCTTTTCTGGACGGTCTGCGTTCGCGCGGTTACCACGACACCGCGCTTGGTTATCTGCAGAGTCTCGAAGTCAGCCGGATCGCTCCCTCTGGCATCCTGGATGTTCTGGACTATGAACGGGCCCTGACGCTTGTGGAGGCGTCCCGTGTTGCCGGCGATCTGACAGAACGGTTCAAGATGCTCGATGAAGCGCAAGCACTGCTGCGGAACTTTATCCAGATCCAGGCAAGTCATCCAACCGTTAATGCAGCCCGCAGTCAGCTGGGTAATCTGATTGTCGAACGGGCGCGGATCAAGGTTGAGCAAGCCAAGTCGGGAAATTCTGATGCTCTGAAGGCAGAAGCGAGAAAACTGTATGACCAGGCGTTCAAAGAATTTGCGTTACTCGAAGAGGCTGTTGCCGGTGAACTCGACCAGATTCCCAAAGTGCTCAACACGCGCGACCGCGAAGAGGCCAAGCTGGCGGAACGTCGCAAACAGCTTCGCGCCGATAATCTGCAAACTGAACTTCTGGCAGCCGCCATTCGCGAGGAGGCAGCCGATACGGTTCCGTCAGGATCCAAAGAGCGGACTGATTATCTGATCGAGTCGGCTGGGCTGTATGACGCGATCTATAAAAAGTACCGAAGTCGACTGGCTGGTCTGTATGCGCGGATGTATCAAGGCAGATGCAATCACCGACTGGGCAGAACCAAAGATGCCTTGGGCTACTACGGCGAGCTGCTTGATCAGCCAAGTACCCCGGAAGCTTTCTGGAACCTCAAGACGAAAACGTTGCGTCTGGCTATGGAATCCTGGCTGCACCCGCAGGAACGTAAGTATGTCGAGGCGATCAAGCAGGCCTCTGAATGGGTGGATTTTTCTCCCCGTAGTTCGGAACGCAACCCGGACATGCTTGCCATACGCTTGAGCCTCGCACGGGCATTGCAGATGCAGGCCGAAGCGTATGAGAAACGGCAGTCGCGTGATGTCGCGACGATTCGCAATTCTTATGAGTATGCCTTGAAACATGCGACCTTTGTGGCTGCCGAGGAGGGAGATCTGCAGGCCGAGGCCCGTGACCTTGTGGTGGCTTTGGGAGGCAGGGCGAATGTAGACCCGGACGCGGTCCCCGATACCTTTGCTGCGGCTCAGAAAAAAGGGAAAGAGTCCCTCGATGAAATCGGTCCCGCCAGTGAAGAAGTAGCCCGGTTGGCGGCTTTGCTGCGTCGGGCAGCATCTTCTGATCGCGACAAATTGCAACAGGAATTGAGTCAGTCACAAACACAACTGGAAGAAGTTCAAGCAAGTGCCCTTGCTTTCTATCGTCTGGCGATCCGACTGGCTGACCGCGATACTCCGCCCACAGAATTGAATCTTGTTCGCTACTTTGTCTGTTACCTGCACTATTTGAAACAGCAGTATCATGATGCTGCTGTGGTTGGTGATTTTGTTTCCCGGCGTTTTCCTCAAAGTGCGGGCGCTAAACAGTGTGCCAAAATTTCCTTGGCGTGTTACCTGAAATTGCTGGAACTCTCCGGTGACGATTCCTCTGCGTTTGAAATCGAGCGGATCGCGGAGACGACGAGATGGATCGCTGATCAATGGGCGGAGACGCCTGAGGCTGTTGAGTCGCTTGCGACTGCTGTTTCTGTCATGGTGAATTCGTCTTCGCTGCAGAACGCTCGTGAGTTCACCTTGCGATTGCCGGAATCTTCGCCGGAAAGATCGCGGGCCCAGTTGGTGACGGGGCAAGCAATGTGGGGAGCGTTTCTGAGCAGGCAGCATGCCGCTGCGGTGAGTGATGATAAGCAGGGCTCTGCCCCGTTCACGGGGCTGACTCAAAAACAGTTGCAGACAGCTTCACTCGAACTGCTGCTGGCCGGATATCAGCAGCTGCCAGAGGACGTGATTCCTGATTCGTCCAATGCCACTGCGATGTTGTCACTGGCGCAGGCGTTGTTGGCAAACAGCAGTGCAAAGCCGAATGCGGAGGGAACGATTGACTTGGATGCCGGTAAGCCGGTTGAGGGTCTTGAACAGGATGTGACCGGGCCATCGACGCTTGTCCCGGAGGACAATGAAGTTGCCAGTGATCCTGTTTTGGTTCAGGAAACCCTGCCTGCGACTCTGCAGGCTTACCTTGGTGCCGGAAAAGCGGTTGAGGTTCTTGAGCATGATGTGGTCGGGCCGTTGACGCTTGTGCAGGAGGTCCATGAAGTTGCCAGTAATCCAGTGTTTGTTCAGGAAACCCTGCGTACGGCACTGCAGGCCTATGTCGGGGCAATGGATGAAAATCCAGTTGAGATGATGTCCAAGGCTCAAGCGACAATGGCTTTGCTCCGGCAGGCAGTCGGTCTAGATGCCACAGGAAAGAAACGGATGCTGGCGATTTATATCAGCCTGGCTCAGACGATTGAGGCCAAAATGAAAACGGCCCCACCAGAGTCTCGCAAACAAATGTCATCGGTGTTTGAGTCATTTTTGCAGGCCCTCAGTGCGGATGCTTCCGATCCGGGCACACTGAATTGGGTTGCCGAGACATTTGCCAGTTTGGGGGCCGGGTTTGATTCCGATGAGGCTGTGTTGAGCGAAGATGCCAGGTTGTATTACGACCGCTCGATTGCTGCCTTCCAGAATTTGTTGGGCCGACTTGATCTGCCTCAGGCATTGCAGACTCAGCTGCGGGCAAGGATGGCGGCAGTCAAAGCACGGAAGCGGGATTATCAGGGAGCCTTGACCGATTTGGAACAACTGCTTGCCTTGACACCTTCGGCTGTGAACCTGCAGGTTGAGGCGGCGCGATTATTGCAACGCTGGGGAAAGGCTGATTCTGCCAAGTATGTCGAGGCGATCCGGGGGATTCGCAGTGGAGAAAAAGGCGGGGTCTGGGGTTGGGGAAAAATAGCCACCGCCACCATGCCCCATCTCCAGTTTCGCGACATGTTCTATGAAGCCCGCTACGAGATGGCAGCGTGTCAATTCGGAATTGCCATGAGCAAAAGCGGGGCCGATCGAGCGAAACAGTTGGCCACTGCTGAACGAAGTTTGGCTACCACACAAACACTTTATCCCACACTTGGTGGTGAACAGTGGAAAACAAAATACAAACAATTACTCACAGACATCCAGACAGCAGGCGGTGCAAAACGGTGAATGCTACTCCTTTGTTTCATGTTCGTTCGATGAGAACCACAAACCGACTGCCGGCCATGGTCAGCCTGTTGGTACTGCTGTATGGCAGTACTGTCTCTGCCCAGGAAGATCAAGTGTTCATAAAACGTGGCCCTTCTGTCAAAGGGAACGTTGGCCAGGTTTCACCCATTCAGATTGCAGTGAATGTTCGCGGTGTGAATCGGGTGATCAAGACCAATGAGGTTCGGTCGGTCGCCTTTTCCGATGAACCGCTGGAACTCAGTAAGGGCCGCGCGCGTGCAATCGTTGGTAAGTACGAATCTGCTATCGGCGATCTGAAATCAGTTGATCCGCAGGCAATTAGCCGTGACCTCATCAAGCAGGACTTGCAGTTCTATTTCGCGCTTTGCGAAGGCCGGTTGGCATTGTCCTCGGGTGGAGACAAGCCAAAGGCAACTGAATTGATGTTGGCGTTTGTCCGGTCTGCCGCCGATAGCTTTCACTTTTTTGAAGCTGCCGAACTGCTGGGGGATCTTGCGGTTTCCCAAGGCGACTATGAAAACGCAGTCAAGTATTACGGAGCGATCGCAAGCAAGGCACCATGGCCAGAGTATCAGATGCGTGCTTTGTTGTCGGAGGCAAGAGCGATGGTGCAGCAAGGTAATTTCGCTGAGGCGAGAATGAAATTTGAAAACGTGATTGCCCAAAAGTCTGACACTCCTGAGGCCAAACGGCAGAAATTGCTGGCAGATGTCGGCCGAGGCCGATGTTTGGCTGAGACGGCATCAACAGAGGAGGGCATTGCGACCCTTGAAAAAATCATCGACGAAAATGATTCTGCGGATTCACAACTCTTCGGTCGTGCTTACAACGCTCTGGGTGATTGCCTGCAGGTAGCAGGAAAGCCCAACGAGGCTCTGATGGCGTATCTACATGTGGACGTGCTCTTTTATGCCGATCCCGAAATACATGCGGAATCACTCTATCATCTCAGCAAGCTCTGGCAGGTTCTCAAAAAACCGGACCGTGCTGCGGCAGCAAAGAACCTTCTGAATCAACGGTACGCCGGAAGCGTCTGGTCAGGAAAACCATGACAGTGTGTGCCGACTGAAGGCTGGCAGTCGGATTTCGATTAGCGGTTTCGATTAGCTGTGTTCGTCTGCCAACTGCACTCGTCCGTGTTAGAATGGGGACGGTGTGAGTGGTCTGTTTTGGTTGTACATGTTCTGGAATCATTCGTGATGAGATGTTTGGTAATCTTGGCGGCAGTCGCTTGTTTTTTGGGACCCTGCGACTGGCCTTCGTCAGCTTTTGGAGACGAACCCAAAGCGATCGATTCCAGTAGCAAGGATTCCAGTACCAACGTCGTGCTGTTCCTGATTGATGATCTCGGATGGCGGGATCTGGCTTGTTACGGAAGCGATTATTATCGGACTCCCAATATTGATCGGCTGGCGAAAGGTGGAATGAAATTCACCGATGCTTACGCGGCCTGCAATGTTTGTTCGCCAACCCGTGCTGCGATATTGAGTGGCAAGTATCCCGCACGATTGTTATTGACGCAGTGGTTGCCCTCGGGACGGTGGGATGCGCAGAAGTACCGGATGCGAGAAGCTCGGTATCTTTCGAATTTGCCTCTCGAGGAAGTGACGATTGCCGAGGCGATGCGTGAGGCGGGTTATCGGACAGCGTTCATGGGGAAATGGCACCTCGGGACTGAAACTTACTATTACCCGCAGCATCAAGGGTTTGATGTGAACGTCGCCGGACGTGATTATGGCGCACCGGGCAGCTATTTCTATCCGTTCGAAGGCAGCTGGAAGATTCCGACCACCGGTCAGGTTCTCAGCAAGGAAAATCCGCTTGACGGTCAAGCGGGGGACTATTTGGTGGACCGCCTGGCAGAAGAAGCTGCTGAGTTCATTGTCGAGAATCAGGATGATCCATTCTTTCTGATGCTGTCGCATTACGCAGTACACGCACCCTTGCAAGGCAAAGCCGAGAAAGTCAAGCATTACGAGCAGACTGGACCTTCGCAACGGCAGGGCAAGCCGGATTACGCTGCGATGGTTGAGAGTGTGGACGAGAGTGTTGGGACTGTGATCCAAACGCT
>Ga0315334_10002852_pt1 | contig 10805 bp, 7 predicted proteins | sample M150034915metaG_FD_205555 | JGI IMG/M metagenome (GOLD analysis project Ga0315334, IMG submission 205555) | Ammonia-oxidizing marine archaeal communities from Monterey Bay, California, United States - M1 500m 34915 | ecosystem: Environmental > Aquatic > Marine > Intertidal zone | place: USA... | reverse complement strand
CAAACATCTGGATCCCAACAGTTGACGTCACGTAATAACGGCCAACCGCATCGGTCGTCATACCGTCTCCCTTGCTTGGCAGATCAGGCGTTGGAGTTCGCAGGGTGATGTAGGGCTGACGATGCGACAAGCTTGCGTCCTGTTCCAAACGCCAAACCCATGTGTAACGCCCACCATAATCCGAGACCGCCAAGGTCCCTTGGTCAGGTGTCAGTGCAATGCCGTTGGGTCGCTGCGGTCCATCCGCCTTGGTTGCGACATCGGCTGCCTGCACTTTGCCACCCGGAGCGATATGAGAGACCTGCATTTTGCCAGTTTCAGTAAAGTAAATGTGGCCGTCATCAGTAACTACCAGATCGTTGGGCTTCACGTTCTCTGCAATCACTTTCATCGTCTTGGACTGGAGATCAAAGGCAACTATCCTTCCAAACTGGCCTCCCTGGCATGCATAGATCCTGCCGTCAGGCCCAAAATGCATGCCACTGATCCGCGGAGCATCCTCGGCCACAACCGTCAGCATTCCTTCGTGGTCAATGCAGTTGATCGTCGTGCCGCCAGCAACGTCACTGAAATACAGATTCCCCTCGCCGTCAGTCGTCAATCCATCGGTAAAGCGGTGTCCGTCAGAAATCAACTGCCAGCCCTCACCATCGATCAGCACCTGGGTGAGCGGCATGTCCTGCGCCGTGACACGACCGAGCATCGTAAACAGCACCAGACTTGCCATCCCAATCATCAAAGTGATGTGAATTCTCACTTACTGGCTCCCTGCTTTAACCCGGAATAGTCTCTCCACAACCAGCGCAACATCTCCGGCAGCAATGCGCCACCATGCTGGCCACTGTGCTTGCCATCTCCCATTTCAAAGCGATAGTCATAGTTGGCAAATTCCAGAGCGGCTGCCATTTGTCGATTTGCCAAGGGCCAACTGCCATGCAGATTATCGAGATCATTCTCCCCTTCCTGTAAGAAAACACGAATGGGCTTGGGTTCTGTTTTACGAATCAAGGCCGGATAAACATGACCCCCACGAATATTGGTGAAGCTTCCGATGTAGCTGATCACCTTACTGAAATAGTCGGGCCGTTCCCACGCTGCAGTGAAGGCACAGATCCCTCCGGAACTAATCCCGACCACGCCGCGAGCCTCAGGGCTATCAACCAAGTTGAATTTTTCGGTCACCGCTGGAAGGAACTCATCAATCAGAAAAGTGGCGTACCGGGGCCCCAGAGAATCGTATTCAAAGCTACGATTGCTACGATTTTTGCCTCCCGATCGCGTGGCAGGGATCACCCCCGGGTTAATGAATACGCCAATGGTGACTGGCATCGCCCCTTGATGAATCAGATTGTCAAAAACGGTCGGGACACGACTATGCCCCTTGTCATTGACATAGCCCCGGCCGTCCTGAAATACCATCAAGCAAGCTGAATTGGATGGCTCATACTGTGCCGGCACATAGACCCAGTAATCACGTGTGGTCCCAGGATAAACCTCACTGTCTTCCCAACGGTGCTGGGTGATCGTTCCCTTGGGAACGTCAGGCTGAGACTTTGAATCAGCCGTCAGCGGGTAATCTGCTGCCGCGGGCACCGTGAGGCACAGTAGTCCCAGAAGTGCCGGTACGGGGTTCATTGGTTTCATGCTCGTCGCCTCCGAATAAAAGAGAGGACAAGACTATAGACCAAAAGGCGCCACTGCGGACCTTGGACCGACCCGCCGCCAGTGAACCAGAGACTGATCGGTCTGAATCGACACACAGCGTTGCAATACTGATGGCGTTACTGAGTTCGCTCATGGAGCCTGATTGGCTTGCCCAGGACTCGGTTTCAGCACCTGCATTTTTCCGTCCACCCATCCGTAGGACACATCATCTGCCTGCGTTGGAAACCGGAAGGTTCCAAGTACACCCAACTCGGATACAAGTGCCAGTAACTCACCCTCTTTCGAGAGTTTGAAGTTGGCGTGCAAACCATCGTGACTCTTGTCGTCGTTGTCGGCCCAAATCAGCAGATAACCGTTGGGTGCGATGCTCGTCCCCGCAGGAAACTTCCATTTTCTGGCGTGATCCGCGTCGTCGGTAAGATACATGCCACTCAGATCAACAGGTTCCTTACCGCGATTATGCAGTTCGACCCAATCATCAAATTCTCCCTGTAAATCTTTGACGGTGCTTGCATTGGATGCCATGGCCTCGTTGATGACCACCGTCGAATCCTGATGCGGCAACTTGGCTACAGCAATTTTGGCGCGGTAGGGTGAGACACTCGATGCCACCAAAACTGGTTCGGTGGGCAAGTTTTTGATGGCATCATGACCCAACAGATACTGCGCACGCTCATCAGCGAATTCCCGAAGACTCGGCACGCCCTGCTGCCCCACGTCTGACGTCATCGCATTCAGGAATGCTTCGGTCGTCATCAGTTTCCGCGTATCCCGCTTGACCGAATCCTGAAGCAATTCCTTTGCCTCAGCTACTTCCACGCCAAGACTGCTCCACTTCAATGACTCGGCAGCGATTTGACGGACGTACTGGAGATAGCGCTGACGCAACTTGTCGTTGGCCAGCAACTTGCTCCTTAACGGCTTGCCAGCATCATCCAACCCTGTAAGTGGATCAAGCGAGTAGCTACCAGTACTGGCTGCACCCACACCCGGCCCACCTTGACCCGGACCACCTTGACCCGGACCACCTTGACCCGGACCACCTTGACCCGGACCACCTTGACCCGGTCCACCGAAACCCGGGCCACCTTGACCTGGTCGACCTGGGCCACCCAAATCTGGGCCACCTTGACCGCGCGTCCCTGCATCGCCTTCTGGCCTCTGGCCATCTGGACGCGGTCGTGGAATCGAGCGATTGTCGCGCTGACCACCGTCACGTCCTGATTCCTGATTCAACCGCTCCCCTCTCGTTCCACCATCTTGCCGTTGCCGACGGTCAGGCTGACCCTCGCGTTGGGTGGGTCCTCCACGCCCCGGACCGCTATCTGCACCGGGTATTCGCGGCTCGTCTGGCCCGGAACCCTCCAACTCGGGGCGAAGACGAAACTCAGGACCACCGGGACGAAACTCAGGACCACCGGGACGAGACTCAGGACCACCGGGACGAAACTCAGGACCACCGGGACGAAACTCAGGACCACCGGGACGAAACTCAGGACCACCGGGACGAAACTCAGGACCACCGGGACCAAACTCAGGACCCCCGGGACCGAACCCAGGACCACCGGGACGAAACTCAGGACTACCGGGACCCAACCCGGGACCGCCGGGACGCCCAGGACCTCTTCCACCACGGGACGGCCTGAACGCCTCGTTCATATCATGCGGCAGAATATGAAAAACACCTGCCGGGTCCTGGTAGATGTTGTAATCGCTGGCACGAGTCCAGTATCCGTCACTATTCATCAATGCCATATCAACGGCGAGGAACCACAAGGCGCCATCAATATCCAATACATCGCCAAGCTTCTGTTCCAATTGGTCGGGCGGCGTTTCATCGAGCAGTTTGCACAGCGCGATCAGATCCCGCCATGACTGATCATCATCCTTTGACTTGATCTCGAATCGATCCCGATAGGGTTGGATTTCTTCACCGAGGTATCGAAGACCACCGTCGCCCCTGGGGCTGCCGTGTACTTTCCAGCGAGCTCCCTTTTTTGTGCCGTAATGCCTCTTTACAAAATCGCTGTTGAACTGCTCGACATTGCAATAGACTCCCCAGCTTTCACCATTGATGACAACATTGACGAAATTTGCTTCTGGCGTCGGAATTTTCAATCCGGAAATCGACGAATACAACGCGGTACTCATCATGGATGCATCGCCGTTACAGTTCAGCAAGTTCAGCGTTTTGAAACCACCCAGAGTTTGATCAGGATCGAGGTAGTCGATCGAAAGATTCAGTGAACGCTTGAGACCCGCCGGAATTGAAAAATAAGAAGACGCACCTCGAAAACTGACTCCCACTTGTTTGTAGTCCACGCCATCGACCGTCAACTTGGCGGGGACTTCAACGTCAGTCGGCTTGAAATCGGCAAGTTCCTGTTCCCACGCATCATTTTCAAACGTCAGAAACAACGTCCTCAAGATTGAGGGGTCATAAAGTGGCTGATCAGCAAAGTGTTTCACGTCCTCGGGATCGACTCTTGGACCAGGCTTCCCTTCTGCCATCATTCGTCCCCGTCCGCCTGGCCCACCACGTCCGCCTGGCCCTCCAGGACCACGACCACCCTCATTGCCAGCCAAGGATTTTCGCGCTTCGGCTCGCTCAGCCGTATTCAACCGACCATCGCCATCGACATCGAACTTTTCGACCAATGGTTGTTCCTTCGCATTGGGTCCACCACCGGGTCCACCGCCTGGTCCACCACGCCCAAAAGCACCTCCGCGGCCACCGAACCCTCCGCGGTCGCCGCGGCCGCCAAATCCACCGCGGCCACCAAAGCCACCGCGTTCTGCACCGCCCTCAGGAGGTCTGCCACCCTCTTGACCACCGTTCGGTGGCTGCGCAGACAAATCGCTCGTAACGGGCGGACTGATGAGTGCAATCACCAGCAAAAAATACGTGTATCGCGTTAACTGCATCTCTGATTTCCTACGGCCTGAAAGCGATGACGCCCTTGTCGAATGAATTCCTCTCTGTTTTGTAACGGCAGACAGTAACAGGAATCCACCCACAGATCCCCCTTCATCAGCCAATTCATCAGATTTACAGCCTCACCTGTGCCTTTCATGATCCTCTTTCCCATCCCCGGCAGTTGGAGATTGGGTTACCATTTCAGAAAGATGCCCGATCATGATCGCATTCCTGTTCGTTCACCCACTTGCTCAGTCACATGAAAATCCATCTGCGATACTGCTCTGCTTGAAACTACGAACCCTCGGCCGTCAGTTTGGCGACCCAAGTTCTCACTTCATACAAGCAACAGATTGAGTCTCTTGAGCTGGAGCCCTCTGATGGAGGCTGCTTTGAAGTCATGATCGACGGCGAGTTGATTTACTCGAAGCTGGAAACCGGCGAATTCCCCAAGGAATCTTTGATCATCGATGAACTGCGGCACAGGTTGCCCTGAATCTGGCTACCCGAATACTGATGGCCACTGGGACATCGACTCCATCGGTCTGCTGACGGTCTCATGACGTGGTATTACCTCTGGGTATCTGGACAAAGCGTCAGGTTTTCCATCCGGAAACCGATCCACCGGGAACCCGGATCGTCGCTGAGATCGCAACCGTTCGGGCTGACAGGGGATCTCCTTTTCAGGACCTGCAGCTGAAATTGATCCATCATGAAATCCACCGGTTCAAATGAGTTTCAAGGACGCAGCAGCGGGAGAGAGCGACGGATGCCGTCAGGCTTCAGTTTTGCCGCGAAAGCCTCACACCAACTCCCCTATCTGGCGTGCATCTTCGGTGCACTTCGTTACAATTCGGGTGCTGATGGCGCCGCCCGTGATGCGACGTGATCACAACTGACATTCAACATGCTTCGAGATCCCAACATGCGCCTCACCCGTTCGATCCTGACCTGCCTCGTTCTGTTTTTCTTTACTACACCAGCCTCAGCGGATCGTTTGACACCGGAAACGTTGTGGGACCTGGCCCGCATCGGTGATGCAGCCATCTCACCGGATGGAAAAACGGTTGCCTATCTGGTCAAACGCTATGACTTGGTCGAAAACGGAGGTACCAGCAGTCTGCTGGTGCAACCTTTGCCTGCCGAGCTGATCAGTGGCGACAAAACAGCAATCGCCTTTGAAACACCGTTAACCAGCGAAAAGCCACAGGTCATCCTCGAAGACGTCAAAGGACTCGGAGGTCTAAACTGGCTTGCGCATCCGACAGGCAACAAGCTGGTTTATATCGCTCCCGCCAAGCCTGCCGAAAATGCTGACAAAGCAAAGGAGAAGACCAAGGAGCAAGCGGAAGAAGAAGCAGGCGAGCCTCAGGCGTGGATACTTGACCCCGCCGATGGTACGCCACAACAGCTCACCAACATCGACAAAGGAATCGCAAACCTGATCACGTCACCCTCGGGCGATGCCATTGCATTCACCGTCGATGTAAAAATCGATCGTGAAGTCAAAGAAATCTACGAGGATCTGCCAAAAGCAAACGCACGAATCATTGACTCACTGATGTACCGCCACTGGAATCAGTGGCACGACTACGCGTACAGCCATGTGCACGTCGTTCGAATCGATGCCGCCGGACAGCCATCCGATCCAGTGGACCTGATGACAAAACTGCGTGCCGACTGTCCGCTACCACCATTCGGAGGCTCAGAGCAGTTTACGTTTTCGAATGACGGTACCGAAATGGCTTTGACGCTTAAACTCGTCAACAACCCAGCCGAAAGCACTGACAGTGGCATATTCCTGATCAGCACTGAAGGTGGAACCCTGAAAAACATTACCCCCGGCATGCCGGGCTATGACATGGATCCAGCCTATTCACCCGACGGGAGTTCCATTGCGTTTCACTCGATGGAACGTGCTGGCTTTGAATCAGATCGCAACCGCATCATGATCTACAACCGAAGCAGTGGCAAACTGAATGAGGTCACCGCAGGCTTGGACCAAACCACCCATCACGCAACGTGGAGCGAAGATAGCAAGAGCTTGTTTTTTCACAGCGAAACACGCGGCACAACGCAGGTCTTTCAAATCGACGTCGACGACCATGAATTGCAGCAGGTTTCCAGCGGCCGATTCAATTTTTCTATCGTGTCCAGCATTCCGGGAACCAATCGAGTCCTGATCCGCCAACAAAGCATGCTTCGCCCGACGGAACTCGCTGTACTGGACGCAAGCAATGAACAACTCGCCACCATCACCGACGTTAACGGCGAGATGTTTGAAACACTCGAGTTGCCGAAGATCGAAGAACGATTCTTTACCGCTACCGACGGTGAACAAATTCACAATTGGGTGATTCTGCCTCCCGGCTACGATCCCAAGGACGACAAAAAGTGGCCGATGCTCACCTATTGCCAAGGCGGACCACAGGGCCAGATCGGGCAGTGGTTCTCATACCGCTGGAACTTCCACATGATGGCGTCGCATGGTTATGTCGTGTTGGCAGTCAATCGCCGTGGCATGCCAGGCTTTGGCCGCAAATGGAACGACGACATCAGTGGCGACTGGGGTGGGCAGGCCATGCAGGACATCCTTGCTTCAACCGATGCGATGATCGCCGACCCAACGATTGACCGCAGCCGTGTGGCAGCCATTGGCGCCAGTTTCGGGGGCTACACGGTTTACTGGCTGATGGGCAATGACGCGAGTCGCTTCTGTTCCATGATTGCCCATTGTGGTGTATTCAATCTCGAATCGATGTACGGATCCACCGAGGAACTGTTCTTTGTCAACTGGGATCTTGGCGGCCCCTACTGGGCCAGCGAAGCAGTTGGAAATGCGTACGCGACATTTTCACCTCACAAGTTTGTGGGCAAATGGAAAACCCCCTTGCTTGTTATCCACGGCGAAAAGGACTTCCGCGTCCCGGTAACTCAAGGCATGGAGGCTTTCACCGCCGCACAAATTCAAGGTATCCCAAGCCGATTCCTTTACTTCCCCGAAGAAGGTCACTGGGTGCTGTCGCCCCAGAATGGTGTCCTGTGGGGACGCGTGTTCTTCGATTGGCTTGACCGATCCTGCAAACCGTCACCCTGATCGCCGGGTTTCACTGACAGGCCGCCGTTCCCGACTACCAAACAGGGGCGGTTGGCTGACCACGCCGATTCGTTCCCCTCCACCACCTGCCAATTCAACTCCCTTAGCAGTCGTCATGAAAGAACCAAACACAGGACTCCTACGCAAGCTTGCACATCTGATGCTGGTCACGTTGATGATCGCGGCGACTGTTGCAGCAGGCCAAGCCAATGCACAAGACAACACAGAGATAGCCAAAGCGACTGACGCCGTTCGCAATGTAGGCAAAGAAGGGGCCGGGTTCGCCCAAGCGATTCCTGCAGCAAAGCAACTTCGCCAAACTTCCGTCGCCAAGATCGACCTGCTGCTCGATGCGATGGCAGAGACAAACCCTGTTGCGGAAAACTGGTTGAGAGGCATCATCTTTGATATCGCCAGAAAATCACCGCAATCATCGGGAGCCAAACTGCAGAGTTACGCGATGGACCAGTCGAACAATCCCACTGGCCGTGGTCTGGCCATGGAACTTCTGCAACAGGCAGATCCCGCGACGGCAAATGAGCTGATTGCTAAGTGCTTGAATGATCCTAGCTTGCCGCTGCGAGAGATGGCCGTTGAACAGGCAATCCAGCGTGCCGAGCAATCCGCTAAAGACCAGCCTACTGTCGCGATCGCAGACTACCGAATCTCTCTTGCTGCTGCCCGCCACCCACGGCAATTGTCTCGCATTATCCAAGCGCTGGGCAAACTTGGGGAAGAAATACAGACGGCCGATGCATTTGCCATGCTGACAGACTGGAAAAGCCTCGCGCCGCTTGACAATATTGGCGGCGTTGGATTTGAACTTGAATATGCACCCGAAAAGCAGTTCCTGTCCTCGGAAAATATAAACCTGAAAGATCAGCACACAGGCAAGAACGGCAACATCCAATGGCAGCCGATTAAAGGGTCAGCTGACCTCGGCGAAGTCGATCTAGCCAATGCCTACGAAAAAGAGAAAGCTGCAGTGGGTTACCTGTTCACCGAATTTGAATCCGATCAGGACCGTCCCGCTCAAGCTCGACTCGGCTGCATCAACGCCAACAAAGTCTGGATCAATGGCAAACTGCTGATGCAAAACGAGGTTTATCACTCAGGCTCGATGATCGATCAGTACATCGCAGAGTTTGCTTTGAAGAAAGGGACGAATCGCATCCTGTTAAAAATTTGCCAGAACGAGCAGGAAGAGTCGTGGGCGCAGGACTGGAAATTCCAGTTCCGCATCACCGATTCCTCAGGAAAAGGACTTTCCAGCAAACCTTAGATCCCATCTCTGGGTAAACACTGCCCTGCGCGGCCCACAACATCTGCGTCGCCCACACACATCTGCATCTCCCCCGAATATCTGGCCCCAACGCACATGAAGACTCACCTCACGACACCGCTCCAAATGGACACCCGATCACTGGCACCACAGTCACTGGCACCACAGTCACATTCTTTTCCCTTTCGCACCCTCGGTTGCAGGTGGGTAATTCATTGCGAACTCCGGCGTGTCATTCGGACGATAATACTCGTCGGATTCATAACCTGCCTTGTACTCACCTCTCTCGCTGCCACCTCCCACGCCACCGACCCCACGACCACAGTGGGGACCAAGAGCTGGCTTGGATTTCGCGGGGACGGGACAAGCCGAGCTTCCTCGGCGGCGCCAGCAAGACTTGATCTTGGCGAAACGGGAAACCTGGCTTGGAAACTTGACATGCCGGGTCGCAGCGTTGCCGGACCAATCGTGGTCGGTGACCTCGTCGTTACGACCAGTTCAAGCGGTCAGGATGGCGAGGTGCTGCATGTAAGTGGCGTCAACTTACAGACCGGACGACTTGCATGGGAACAGACATTCCGTGCCACCGGTCGCCCTTTTTGCCATCCGACCAGTGCGAATGCGGCACCTTCGCCTGCCAGCGATGGGCAACGCATCTTTGCCTTCTTCAGCAGCAACGACCTGGTTTGCCTGTCTCTGAGTGGAGAACTGCTGTGGTATCGCGGACTCGGCTACGATTACCCCAAAGCGGGTAACGATGTCGGGATGGCATCTTCACCTGTCGTCGTCGACGGCGCTGTTATCGTCAAGGTTCAAGCTCAGGGAGATTCCTTTGCCGCAGCCATTGATGCGGAAACAGGTCAGAACCTGTGGAGAATTGCCCGGCCTCAAATGGCAAACTGGGCGTCACCATTAGTCATCACACGCCCCGATGATCGCAACGAAATCGTCATTCAATCTCGTGAGGGTGTGATCGCTGTCGACCCACGATCAGGCAAGACGCAATGGTCGACCCAAGAGGGTGGATCTGCGATTCCGTCACCCACCTCTGCTGCTGGTTTGCTGATTCTTCCCAGCGACGAGGTTATCGCTTTGAACATTGGGGCAAGCGCAACCGCACCTGAAGTTGCATGGCGAAACAACAAGCTTTCCCCCCGCAATGCCAGTGTCGTGACTTCCGACGAGCGACTTTACTCACTCAAAGGATCTGTTCTGGTTGCCGCTAACCTGAGTGACGGAAAACAGATTTGGCAAAAACGCCTCGCCGGACTGGGCAGTGCCTGGGCGACTCCGGTTCTCTCCGAGAATCGCCTTTACATCTTCGACCAATCAGGCAAGGGCCTGATCGTAGAGGATCAAGGTGAAGATGCTGAAACCATACATGAAATTGAATTGGAACAGAGCGTACTCGGATCACCAGCGATTGCCGATGGGCGTCTGATCGTCAGGGGTACCAACACGCTGTTCTGCTTTGAATGAACCTTTCTGATTGCTCCATGGATTGGCACCTGATTGACCCCAACCAGTAACTTTAGTCGGACTTCAGTCCGAACAGATTCCCAACACGCTCAAGTACCTGCAGGATTTTGGTAACGATCTTCGGGTGACTTTGACTCGCTCGAACGCATGGACGGTTTGCCAAGTACCTGCCTGACAAACTCAACTGACCAAGCAGCGACGAAGGGGGCGGCCCGTCAACATCGCGTACAAAACAACCCCTACCGAATAGATGTCAGGTGCGGCACAAATCGGCATGGAACTTCCACCCTCCTGCTCGGGTGGCATGCAATGTGGTGTCCTGACCAACTCGCCATAGTTCGTCAGGCCACTGTTACCAGTCATCA
>Ga0315334_10002851_pt1 | contig 10805 bp, 8 predicted proteins | sample M150034915metaG_FD_205555 | JGI IMG/M metagenome (GOLD analysis project Ga0315334, IMG submission 205555) | Ammonia-oxidizing marine archaeal communities from Monterey Bay, California, United States - M1 500m 34915 | ecosystem: Environmental > Aquatic > Marine > Intertidal zone | place: USA... | reverse complement strand
TCGATTGGACGCCGCCTGCACTGGTCGGTCGCGATGAGGAACTCGGTGAGCTCGCTTCGATGTTTATTGGAGTGGATGGGCACGGAGTCAGTGGCAGGGCAGTCATTACAGGACCAGTAGGTTCGGGTAAGACGGTGATGACACGTCGCTTCGGAGAAGATCTTCAGCGAATGCTGGACGGGCGCAGGAAGATAGTTCTCGCTCATGTCAACTGCCGCAACCACCCAACTGCCTCGCAGGTGTTGCAGGAGATTGCTCGCTCACTCGACTCTGGCCACCCAGAACGGGGTTTCAGTTCAAGCGAAATTATCCAATCTATTCGTCGTAACCTCAAGGTACACAAGACCCATCTCTTGCTGACTCTCGACGAAGTCGATGTGCTAATTCGCAACGACAAGGGTGACCTGATCTACAAGCTGCTCCGAATCGATGAGGGTCAGGACCAGCAGGGCTCGCTCTCGATGATACTGGTGAGTCAAGATGTTTCTCTAATCAGGTTGTTCGAACCGGCCATTATCTCTCGCCTCGGCGAAAGCAGCATGCTGACGCTGGGCGGATACGGCGAGCGCGCACTCACAGGTATCGCTAGGCAGCGCTACGAAGAGGCATGCAAACCGGGATCGGTAGGTGATGACACTCTGTCCAAGATCGGTAGGTTCGCCGCTGAGACGGGTGACGCGCGTCTCGCCATCGAACTGCTGGAGGCAGCAATCCGACGCGCCGAGATGGATGGCAGGGGAGATGTCCTAGTCGAGGATGTACGGCCCAGCACCTTACGGGGCGCTTCGGTCGAACCAAGTCAGGTCGACAATCTAGGCAAGCATCAGAAACTGGTTCTCCTCGGCATCTGCAGGCGTCTCAAGAGGGCGGACGAGATCTCCAGCGGTGATGCCCAGAAGTTGTACAATCTAGTCTGCGAAGAGAACGAGGCCAAGCCCCGCAGTTACACCACCTTCTGGAAGCACCTCAAGGAGCTCGAGACACTGGGGCTGATTGAGTCGCGGACTGCGAACGCGACGGTGGGCAGAGGGAGGACGCAGCACATCACCATGACCAATACCGCACCTGCGGCTCTGGAGAGTCGCATCGAGAAGGAAATCAGTTGATTCAGTAAGCGCCTTCGGCGCCTCCGAACCGCTCTTATAGGGGCCTTTAGTCGGGAGGCCGTCCGAGGTGATGAGATGGCAGCGGAGCAGGCATTCAAAGCGGTGATTAACGATACCAATCCCGCATCAAGTGGCCGAGCTTTCGGTATCGAGATTACGGGCTCAAACTACAACCATTTCCTAGGTAAGAGAATCGGAGATTCAGTGGACGGTATGTTCATCGGCGAGGGTGACAGATCCCTATCTGGATACAAACTGGAGATTACTGGCGGCTCCGATCTGACAGGGCGCCCCATGAGGCCAGAACTGGACGGTGTCGGCATCAAGCCAGTCCTCATCACTTCAGGAATCGGCTACAAGGGCAAGCGCTACGTCAAGAAGAGAGGGAAGGTGTATCGATACAAGTACGACGGCCTCAGAAGGCGACGTAAACTACGGGGCAACGTAATCAGCCAGGACACCCGCCAGATTAACCTGAAGATTACCGAGGCGGGCAATCGCTCCCTCGACGCCATCTTCGGCCTCGTTGAGGAGGCCGCACCTGTCGAGGAGTCCTCTGGAGAAGAGGAGTGAGTCGGCAGGGGGAATTAAACTGGTTCAGAGTCTCCCCAGTCAACCTGTAGTCAACATCGGCATGGTCGGTCACGTCGATCACGGTAAGACTACTCTCACTCAAGCACTCTCCGGAGTCTGGACCGATACCCACTCAGAGGAAAGGAAGCGCGGCATCAGCATCAAGTTGGGCTACGCCGACACAGCGTTTTACAGGACCTCTGACGGTAGGTACTATGCTAGAGGTAAGCACCCTGATGGAAACGAAGACTCGGATGGCGAGCTTCTACGTGTGGTCTCGTTTGTTGATGCCCCGGGTCACGAGACCCTGATGGCTGTGATGATTTCAGGTGCCTCGATTATGGATGGGGCGATGCTACTCATTTCTGCTACTGAGAAGTGCCCGCAGCCTCAGACCCGTGAACATCTGGCCGCATTGCAAATAGCAGGCATAGAGAACATAGTAGTGGTACAGAACAAGATCGACATAGTGAGTCGGGAGAGGGCTGTCGAATCCCACGAGGAGATTAGAGACTTCCTGAAGGGCACGATAGCCGAGTCTGCTCCAATCATCCCGGTCTCGGCCCACCACGACGTCAACCTAGACGTCTTGATACAGGCCATCGAAGACGTCATTCCCACTCCAGACAGGTCCTCAAGTGAGTCAGGTCTGATGTACGTCGCTCGCTCTTTCGATACAAATCGCCCGGGCTCGCGCCCTGAGAAACTGCAGGGCGGAATCATCGGCGGCAGCATCGTCGAGGGTTCCTTCAGCGTGGGGGATTCGATATTGATAGCCCCTGGTCGCAGGGTGCAAACCGGCGCAAAGACGACTTGGGAGCCAATTCGGACTACCATTCAGAGTGTCAAGGGAGGTGGGCTTGACCTGCAATCCGTTCACGCAGGAGGATTGTGCGGCATCGCTACTCCGATGGACCCTGTCTCCACCAAGGCTGACGAGCTCTCTGGGCAGGTCATGGCTCGCGAGGGTGAACTGCCACCGATATGGGAGGCCCTCGATCTCGATCTAGATCTGCTTGAGAACATGGTCTCGGCCGGAGAAGGGGATGCCGAATCAGTTCGCCCTCTGCAGCCCAATGAGATGCTTATGGTGAATTCTGCCACAGCCACCAGCGTCGGAACAGTCTCATCGATCAAAGGGCAATCGGCGACGTTGCAACTGAGGTTGCCAATTTGTGCCAAGTCGGGCAGTCGAATCACGCTGTCCCGTCGCATCGGCTCGCGCTGGCGGCTCATCGGCCACGGCTCGATTGCAGGGTGATTGGATGGTCGGCGTCCTCGTAGACGCATGCGGCTGGGCCGCGCTGATGGATGCAGAGTTGAATCTCGACGATGCGATGAAGGGAGTGGTTGGCCAAGCTGAACTCATGGTGCTCGAATGCGTGCATCGCGAACTAGATCTGTTGTCGCAACAGAGGAAGGGGCTCCTCCTCAGTTTGCTCGAGAGTCGTTCCGAGAGAGTTCTCGACCTTGATGGGATGTCTCATCCTGACGAGATGCTAGTAACTCTCTCTGGTTCGAGAAGATGGCCGGTACTGACAGTCGACCGAGACCTTAAGGAGAGGTTGATATCCTCCGGAGGGTCCTACATCGAGGTCACATCGAGTCGTTACCTCAGGCTGGTCGAGACCTAGGGCAGCGTGAACAACCGGTCGTCCCCATGGCCGTCCAGTAGGCCGATTCTGACGGCGGCATCTAACCAAGCGTGCGAGTAATTGATGGCGCCGAAGGCACGAACCAAATCACCGGACTCCATGAAATGCCGGGCATCGGCGGCGTAGTCATCACACATCCTCAGCATCGAGGTCAATCGGGCCTCGTCCTCCACACCTTCCGCGCAGGGAGTTGCCTTCGACCTAGCCTCAGTCGTCAGGGCCAGATACCTCTCAACCTTGTCTCTGGTTACTACCGAGCCGGACATTTGAGCACCTATGTCATCTCGAGATCCAACGAGGCTGCTTTACTTAGTTTGAACAGTCTCGTCCTGCCCTGCTTCCTGACCGAGAGCAGCCCGGCTTTGCGCAGTCCGTTAAAAATCTGTGATAGTCGAGGTCTACCGACCTCGAGGAAGGCCTGTAATTCCGGGTCCGAAGGTGAAATCTCGCGTGCCTTGGCTGCTACCAACACGGTACGCTCAGCATCGGAAACTGTCGCGGCTCGAGCACGGTCGAGAGGCTCGTCAACATCCCAATCTGGCCCAAAGGGAATCGGAATTCGAGGAGGAGCAGGTTCCGACTCCTCAAACACTGGCTCCGGCACTACGGCAGGAGGAGGAGAGTGATCGATGTCGAAGATTGGTTCGGGGCTGGCCTTTGGCTCCGTATCTAAAACAGGCAGGGATGAGCCGAGACTAGAGTCCACAGTCCAAAGGGCACCCTCAGCAGCCATCACCGGCTGGTCCTGAGTAGGTAGCACCGAGATGTCTGGCTTGGCGTCGGTAACGAATGCAGGTTCAGGATTAGGCCTAGGAGGTGGCCTGATAGGAGCCGGTGTCAGTTGCGGTCGATTCTCGGCGACCGTAATCGGAGTCTCGTTCGGACCCTCTGGCATGGCTGCGCTGATTCTCTGCGATCTGTCGGCTAAGCCACTGAATCCACCGACGTTGCGAGGCTGTACCAGATGTTCAGTACCCTCCTCGGTGAAGAGGAAGGAATCCAGCGTCTCTTGGTTCTCCTCCAAAGGGGGCGACTGCGACTCGGGTTCGGGTTCGGGTTCGGGTTCAGGGAGCTCCTCGTCCCAGATATCGTCTGGTTCAGGGAGCTCCTCGTCCCAATCGAACTCTTCGGATTGGCCCTCAGGTTCGGATTCATCCTCCCACAGGTCATCGGGCTCGACGTCCCAGTCCTCGCCATCTTCGACTGTCTCGGGAACGGGTTCTGATTCTAGTTCGGAGACGGAGAGAGGTACTTCTGGAGAATCTTCATCCTCTTCCTGCACAATCCTCTGCCATCCGACCAGCCTCTCGAGTGTACCCTCGGAGCCGACACCTCGCCTTTCATCGATGAGCCCTCGGCATAAGCGCACCACTGCGCGTGGATTTCCTGCTGTGCTATCATGGATGGCAGTCAAGAGATCAGGGTTGATGATCCAGCGCTCACGGGCCTTCCTGTGCACGAGATTGTCGGCCAACTTCTGAATTTGTCCCTCTGATAGGCCATCGAGATGCTCGGGTGAATCGAACACATCGAGCACCTCTTCATCCAAGGAGGTCAGTTGCGCTGGTGTCAGCGTCACCAGAACCAGTGCCTTGAGCCTCTGCAACAGTGGCGTCATGCGCGCTAGGAAGTCATTCATGGGAGTATTTGAGGGGTAATCAAGGGCGATTAGAGGGAGTGGCCCTGTACTCTGCTCGAGCGTTTCAATCAGGCGCTCGCACATCTGCCCAGTGGACGGAGGAACATCGTGGCCGATGAAATGGACAGCGATCTCGTTCATCACGGAACTGACGGCCTCGTCTCGAGGCCAGAACTGGCCGACGAACTTCTTACTGACCTGAGAAGACAGGGCGTTTACCAGAGATGTCCTACCGCTGCCTCGTTCCCCAACTAAGAGCACCATCCTCGGAGATTCAGAAATGATATGCTCCCTCAATCGAGTCATCAATGAATCGCGCCCGACTATGTCCTGGGCTCGCGTCGACTCGATTGGCCTGAGTTCGAAGGGGTTTCCCCGGAGAGGAGGTAGGTCAAGTAGAGAAACTGGCTCTCTCATCATTGCCCGAGCAGCGGGCTCTCTCATTCTTAATATTCACGTATCCTCACGCTTCTCGGATGGCGATTTAACGCATTCTCGCGTGTTTCCGGGAGGATTTAATTGGACTCTTTCCACCCAGTGCTCCGAATGTGATAATTCAACGTTAACGCTTCACTAACGCTTTATTGATGCGTTAATAACCCGTTAATGGATAGATTAACGCATTTTTTGAAAGTGTTTTCTGGACTATACTGCCAAATCGCGAACAGGAACAAGGTCAATCGCAAACAGTTAGAAGCCAATTACGCCGGGCTTCAACCGATACAGATGCCCGTCGACAGCAGCCGACTCGAAGGATTCTACAAGCTCTCTGTTTCAGAACGCAGGGGGGTACTGGCTCGTGCTGCCAAACTCACACCAGAGCAAGTAGAGGCATGGTCCTCTTCAGGTGAGCTTTCCGAAGATTCAGCAGATAGGATGATTGAGAATGTAATCGGGACCTACTCACTACCCATCGGAGTCGCTACCAACTTCATCATCGATGGTGAGCACTATCTGATACCATTCGTCCTTGAGGAACCAAGCGTGGTGGCCGCCGCCAGTAATATGGCAAAGAGGTGTCATGTCAATGGTGGGTTCACCTCTGACAACGATGATCCGGTGATGATTGGACAAATCCAAGTTGTGGGTTGTGATGAACCGGAAGTTGCAAAGGCTTCAATCCTAGGAAAAAGCGTGGAATTAGTAGAATCTTGCAATGCTGTCGACCCAATTCTAGTCAAATTCGGTGGTGGATGCCGGGATATTCAAGCCAGAATAATAGAAACTGACTCCGGACCGATGGTCATTGTCCACATCCTAGTGGACTGTAGGGACGCCATGGGTGCAAACGCTGTCAACACCATGGCCGAGACCATCGCCCCAAAGATAGAGAGTATGACAGGTGGGACGGTCATACTGCGCATAATCAGCAATCTTGCCGTGCACAGGCTGGCTAGGGTGAGTGCTGTATTCAGTCCCAAAGAGTTGTCGGACAAGGGCAATGCGGAGCAGGGCTCCGAAGTCATAGAGGGAATACTGCAGGCATATCACTTCGCCAAGGCAGATCCATTTCGCGCCACCACTCACAACAAGGGCATCATGAACGCGATATCTCCCATAGCCCTCGCTTGTGGGCAAGACTGGCGGGCTGTGGAATCCGGTGCTCACAGTTTCGCCGCGCACGAGAGAACATATGGCTCGCTGACTCACTGGGAGAAGGACGGTGAAGGTAATCTGGTGGGCTCGATCGAACTTCCGATGGCTGTGGGACTAGTAGGGGGCGCAGTGAGAGTGCATCCTGCAGCGCAAGCCAACGTGGCTCTGCTTGGAATCACTTCCGCTGACGAGCTTGCCAAGGTGATGGCGGCAGCGGGATTAGCTCAGAATCTCGGTGCCCTGAGGGCGTTGGCGACAGTGGGTATCCAAGCCGGACACATGAAGCTCCATGTCCGGAACATGGCAGTGACTGCTGGTGCAGAGGGGTCAGAGATTGATATCGTCGCAGCCCGACTGCGAGAACAGGGCGGCAGAATCACTCAGACAGCTGTCGAAGAGGAACTGGAGAATCTAAGAACGGAGTAATTCACTCCTCGGCCTCTAGAGGGTCTTCCGTAACTGTGGCATCATCAGAGAACTCGTTGATTGTCAGTTGTTCCTCAGGAGCCAGTGAAGCGGCTAACTGAGCACTCGTCAGGCCCATCTTGGATGCCTCTTCCCTAAACCACGCCCTAACCTTGCGGTACTCCACTTCGGGGCATCCAAAATATTCGGCGAACCGGCGAGTAGTAGTGAGGCGCCTAGTCAGGCCATCTCTCCTGCGGTCGATTAGGCCCATTTTAGCGAGGTCGCGAACATGGTCGTACGCTCTCTGCCCTAGCATATCTACCAACTGCGACTGGGCCATCGGCTGATGATAGGCCACCAATGCGGCTGCTGGTAGTAGTCTCTGTGGGATGTCAGCGCGGAACGACTCAGGCAGATGAGGAGACAGGGTTGGCCTAACCTCGAAGATCCATCTGCCGGCGACATCAGCGAGTTGGAGTGCCGAGTCGCGACGCCGGCGAATGGTAGCCTGTAGATCGCGCAAGGCTGACTGGACCTCCCCCTGCGGTTTCTCGAGCAGTTCGGAGAGTTCCTCGGCCGACATCGAACGGCCAGCGCCGAACAGTATCGCCTCGAGTATAGTAGAAAGGGACGCCTCAGACATCTGCGATGGCCTCCGTTATCATAGGCTTGGGATGGAGTTTCTGAGAGAGAGTTGAGAAATCCTCATCCTCTGTCCACAGGTCTTTGAGAGTGATTTTGCCGTTACGTCCATTCTCCTGTTTCAAGTCGACATAACCTCTGTTCGTCAGGAACAGTGCTGAGACCAGGGCTGTCACCTGCGCCTCGGCCTCGGCTTCCTCCTTCGGTATTCCAGATTCAACCGATTTTGAGGAAATGTCCTCAACTAAATCCTCCAGTCCAATGGGTTTTCCAGCCCCACTGGATCGTGTCTTCAGAGACTCCCATGTCCGCTGTAGATCATCCTCAAGATCTTCGATATGGAGGCTACCACTGAATCTCTCCCTAGCACGGGTGTTGGCTTCGCGACGCTCCTTGGCTATCTCCTCGCGCAGACGCTGCTCGGCTGCGAGTCTGCCTGCGTCCTGCAGCCCCATCAGGAGCTCGCCAAGAGTAACTGGCCGGCTCTCGTCGCGGTGTATCCTGCCTTCGAACATCTGAGGCAGGGCCTCGTCGGCCGCACCGGTCAAGACGCCGAGAGAGAAGTTGTAGTCGGCGTCGTCGAACTCTGACTCCCAGCCTCCGTCGAAGTCCCAGACTTCTTCTTCCTCAAAGTCGAAGGCATGCTCCTGCTTCTCCAACAGAGTAGAGGCCTGTCCTCGCAGGATGCACCAAGCCATCCTGACAAGCCTGCCACAGGTCGGCAAATCGATGTTCTCGGACTCTTTTATCCTCTCGTTGAACATCTCGAGAAAAGAGCTGAGGTCGACATCCCACGGATCGAGGTCGCTGGACTGGAACAATTGCAGGACGAGCGCCACCGAGCGGTCAAATGGATCAATCAGGAATTGATGTTCGGCCTCCTCAAGGGTTGCGAGCTCGACCAATCTGTCTAGGTATCTGCTGGTCTCGAGGTCAGTATCACTGCCCAGCATCCTCGCTACGATGTCGTCGCGCATGGTCTGGCCATCGAACACCGCCATCATTCCACCTCTTTCTGCTCGGCCTCTGTATCGACCTCATCTTCGTTCTCCGATTCTACAAGATTCTGCTCAATCTCTTCGCGCTCCTCTATATCCTCGGTCCAGTCCTCAGTACGATCACGAAGAGACACAATTGTGCCGCCTTCTGCCTCGGCCTCTTCCTCTGCCTCAGTGGCTTCGATATCCACTCCAGCTCGTTCGGCAACGCCGCCCAAGCTCTTCGGGGTGCCAAGTGGCTCGGGAGCTCGAGGCATGCCCTCTGGGTCTGGCAGTTCGGGCATCGCCTCGCGCTCGGCCTCAGCCAGCGCCTTAGCGTTTTTCTCGGCCTCGAATTCCTCTCCCATCTCGAGGGCAGCTGCCCTGTCAAAGTCGGTGATAAGGCGGCTACGCCCATCACCAGCGTGAGTGATGCCGATGTGGTGGTCAGCGAGAGTGAGGCTGACCTTGCGCAGAGTCACCATGAGGAACTGTGCTCGCTGGCTGCGCATCCTGCACAGGGACGCGATGCGCTCGGCGTTGAATGGGTCGAGATTCTGGTCGACTTCATCAAGGTAGTAGAACGGACTAGGTTCGTAGTCTTGAATCGCGAATATCAGAGCCAGTGCGGCCATCGACTTCTCGCCGCCGGACAACTGGTTGCGACGGGTATTCTTGCTTTTGCCCGGAGGAACACACTGCATCTCCAAGCCGCCATCGAAGGGATTCTTCGGATTCTCCATCTGAAGTTTTCCGCTACCTGCAGGCTGCAGTATCTTGTAGACTCTCGAGAAGTTGCTGTTGACGTGATTGAACACAGCCATCAGCCTAGTCTTGCGTTCGTCCTCGAGTTGCACAGCTATCGAGACTAGATGTTCACGCCTGCTGCGCAGTAACTTGCCGTCCTCCACTAGCCCAGCAATGCGTTCGGCGGTGCTGTCGTACTGCTCTATGGCGAGCATGTTTACATCGCCGAGATGACCGAGACGGCGCTCGAGCCCCTGCACGCTCTTCTCCGCCTCGGCCACAGTCGGCAGTTGCGCTTCTGGCGACGGGATTGGTATCCCGGAGCTCTCAAGTTCGGCGACTATCTCGTCAACCGCTTCGCGCTTCTGCTGGATTTGGATATTCAGGTCCTCTATACGGGACGCTAGAGTCTCTCTCTTCTGGGACAGGGTCTCAACTGATGCTCGCAGACTCGCTCGCTCGTCGACAATCTCATCCCTCCTTTCCTTGAGCGCCTGCTGCTCCTCATCAAACTGGGAAGCTTGCTCCCTGAGGTCCTCAAGGTTGTCATTGGCCTCAACAATAGCCTTCTCCAACTCGGAGATTCTTGACTCTGCCTCAGACATGGCATTGAGCTTCTTGTCGATTTGACGCTGGATGTCCGCGACGCGCCCGGATAGGATTTGCAAGCGTTCGTTTCCGTTGGAAATTGCTGATTCCGAGACTAGCCGAGTACGCTCGGCCTCGGTCATTGTTCGCTCTGCCTCGCGGAGCTTCTGCGATAGGTGATCGGGGGCGTGGTCCTGCAAGGCCTGGGCGGCTGCGACTCTATCGGCGACTGCAGACTCGTAATTCTCCCTAGCCTCATTGGCCGCAGAACTAGCAGTGGCTTGGGCCGCCTCGCAACGCTTGAACTCACCATTAGCTGCTACCACCTTCTTGCGAATATCGTCGACGTCCCTCTGGGCTCGCTCAGTGTCCGCCTTCCAATTGCGCAACTGCAGCGAGTGGTCGCCATCATCAAGGCCGTGTATCCTGTCGCGCAGGTTCTGCTGATTGCCTCGCAACTCCCTGAGAGCGCCCTCAACAGTAGAGTAGATGAGATTGGCCTCCTCGACCGCTGCTTCCAGTCTGTCTAGGCTCGACGAGACCGAGCCACCTCCGAATGCGTTTCGATTAGACTTGGAGGCAGAGCCCCCGGTCATCGCTCCAGAACTCTCGATTACCGAGCCGTCGAGAGTGACCAGCCTAACACCACCCATGTTACGTCGGGCTACTTCCATTGTGTCGACTAGGAGTGTGTTACGCCCGGCGTACCTGACAGCAGTGTCAATCTCCGAATCGTACTCCAGCAGGTCGTGAGTGAAACCGACAACTCCGGGATTGTTGGCGACAATCAAGGAGCGCCCCCCGGGGCGACTGGTGCTGAGTTTATTGAGAGGTAGGAATGTGGCTCTGCCGCCTCCATTCTGCCTTAGCCAAG
>Ga0315334_10002850_pt1 | contig 10807 bp, 12 predicted proteins | sample M150034915metaG_FD_205555 | JGI IMG/M metagenome (GOLD analysis project Ga0315334, IMG submission 205555) | Ammonia-oxidizing marine archaeal communities from Monterey Bay, California, United States - M1 500m 34915 | ecosystem: Environmental > Aquatic > Marine > Intertidal zone | place: USA... | reverse complement strand
CGTATCAAGCATTATATGGAATTAATTACCAATGACGCCAATGAAGAAAATGATAGTTGGCATCACTGTTGTTGGAAAAGACAGAGAGGGTATTGTTGCGCAATTTACAAACTTTGTATTCCAGAATAGTGGTAATGTTGAGAAAGTTAACCAGAATGTAATCAAGGGTTTATTTGGAATGTATCTAGAAGTATCTTTTACTTCTAAGATTAATTTTAAACAACTTAATTTTGCACTACAAAAATTAGGCAAAAAACTAAGGATGGAGGTAAGTACACATTCTGAAACTAATCTGGAAAAAAGTATTGCCATATTTGTTACCAAAGAGGATCATTGTCTGAAAGAAATCTTATCAGCTAGACGTGCCATTAGAGGTAAGATTTCCGTTATTGTCGGTACGGAAAGAACGCTTGCACCACTTGCAAAAAAGGCAAAAATTCCATTTACTGTTGTTGAAGATAGAAGCCAAGAGAAGGCTGAAGAGAAATTACTTAAAATTTGTAAAAAGTATCAGGTGGATCTTATCGTTCTGGCAAGATATATGAGAATTCTGACACCAAACTTTGTTTGGAGATACCCAAATAGAATAATTAACATTCATCCATCATTACTACCAGCATTTCCTGGCTCGCTGGCTTATGCGCAGGCATTTGAACGTGGAACAAAAATCGTCGGTGTCACATCACACTATGTAACGGAAAACCTAGATCAGGGACCCATAATTTTCCAAGATTCCTTCAAAGTGACCCCAGAGGACACTCTGGAATCAATAAAAAAGAGAGGTCAGAAATTGGAAGCCACCACACTTTTGAAGGCTGTAAAGATGCATTTGGATAACAAGTTAGAAGTTCGCTGGAGAAAAGTTCATACCAAGTCAAAGTGAAAGTAATGGACGCTAGCGAGCTTTATGATCCGGAATTTAGAGAATTAATCAAGTCAAAAAAACCCACAGTCATCATTCCTGTCGGCTCTCTTGAGCAACATGGAGCCCATCTGCCGATAACAACTGATTCTGACATTGTTACAGAGATTGCTTCACGTTTGGCAAAAAAATGTGGTTTCATAGTTTTTCCAACTATTAGCTATGGTGTTTCATTTGAACATGAACCTTTGATCAACATTAGTATAAAACCAGAAGAACTTATCAGCCTTCTCTCGAATATTATCATGACACTAACAAATACCACAATCCAATCTTGTATAATTTTAAATGGCCATCATGGAAATATTCTTGCTCTAGATGCATTCGAAAATTTTATGGAAAAGCAAATGAAAAGGGACGAGATAAGGGTAGATGATTTGAATCTACAATCCTTCAAGAGTTATTCATATTGGCATTTTATGAAGCATGAATTTGATCATGCTGGCTTTGTAGAGACCTCACTAATGCTGGCTATTTCAGACAAAGTCAAGATGAAGAAGGCAAAAAAGGGGTTAATAACAAAGGGATTGAGTGAGAAGGAAATACAGAGAATTAACAAACTTTCCACAAAACCAGGCGGATTTCCTCAGGTTGCAAAGAATGGGGTATGGGGTGACCCAACTAACGCAACAAAGAAAGATGGAGAAAAATTTCTTGCTGAAATTGTAAGAAACTTGGCAAAAGAGTGTCAAACTTGACTTACTGAGTATAGTTGAAAATTTTACCAGTGAATGTTTAATATACGGCTTCATAGTCAAACACAATAAGTGATATAATGTCCGTTGATATGGCAGTAAAAGTACTGGATGAAAGTATTAACAAAGTGGTACTGATCAAGCTGAAAGGAAACAAAACCATTAGAGGCAATCTTCTTGGTTTTGACCAGCACATGAACCTGCTACTCGACCAATCAGAAGAGGTCCCTTCTGAGGGCGATACTAAGAGTCTTGGATCCATTGTAGTGAGAGGAGATAACGTAGTAATGATATCTCCACCTCCAGCATAGGTGGCAATACATGGTAAAAGGCACAACATCGATGGGTGGCTTTACCAGAAAGAAAGTCCACATCAGATGTAGAAGATGCGGTAAAAACTCGTTTCATAAAAGGCACCATACCTGTGCTAGTTGTGGATTTCCAGACTCAAAAATCAGAAAATATTCTTGGATCAAATGGTATACATAAATGCAAGAAATTGACTATGAGACTAAAACTGAGATAAACTCGTTAATTATGGAACGAGATATACTCACAAAAACAATTTTCAGGGTATATCAACAACATTCCCAGCTAACTAAAATCCAACGTGATAAACTGCTAATAAGATATCAACACCAGCTTGGTGTAGTTGTTACTCAAATAGAAAAATTAGATAATTCCATGAAACGTGCGGATGTAAATCCTCTGGATGAAGGAATATTTGCAGCTATGGACCAAAAACTATCAATGATGGATGAAAAATTACGTGAAATATCATCACAAATCAAGCCATCTAGTAAACAGACAGAAAAACCAAAGCAAAAATTAGCCAAGGTGTTATCTAAAATGAGCAAAACAAAATCTATGCACTCTCAAAATACTACACTGTATCAAAGCAAATCCAAGCCTCTTGAGATTATTACTCTAACTCAGATACCAAGTAAAATTCCAGAGTTTTTCAGACGTAAATTAAACCCCAAAGAAGTAAAAATAGAACCTGTAACTAACCAAAAAATAATTGAAACACCAGATAATGCTGATGAGATAAAAATTTGGAAGCCAAACATTTGTGAACATCCTAATTGTGAAAACCCAAAGTTTTCGAATAAACACTGCTCAGTGCACACTAATTCATATGTAAAAAAACCTAGTGATGAAGAAAAAGATTCATCTATTTCAGATTTTGAAGAAAAAAAATTGGAGCAGGAAATTAAGACTGACGATATAATATTAGATAATAATAATCTGGAGAACGACGATGATGATATGTCAAAGGTTGTCAGTGATATAGAAAAAGCCCTATCTAATCTAAGTCAAGCAGAGGTAGAATAATTGACATATGATGATGCCATTAAGGCATTATCTGAAGATGCACTGAAATTTGTAAAAAATCATCAGGTAATAGGATTAGGTAGTGGAAGAGCTGCAACTGCGTTTGTGAAATCCCTATCATTGTTTGTGAAAAAAAAAAAACTGAATATAAGGTGCGTCCCAACTTCTTTGCAAATAAAATTAGAAGCGGAAAAAGGAAAATTACATCTCATGGATACTGTTCTAGATAAAATTGATGTAGTCTTTGATGGAGCTGATCAGATTGACAAGGGAAAAAATTTGATAAAGGGTGGTGGAGGTGCATTATTAAGAGAAAATATTCTCATTAGTGCTGCAAAAAAAGTTGTCATAATGGCAGACGATTCAAAATTTGTTGCAAATTTCAATAGAGATATTCCAGTTGAGGTTCATCCTTTAGCTAGAAATACGGTCATCAAAGATATTTCAAAAATCGGCGGTAAACCAAGTATTAGAACACTTGATAAAGGATATCCATTTGTTACAGAAAATGGAAATATTATTCTAGATTGTAATTTTGGTGTAATAAAAAAACCAAAATTATTGCAGGAGAATATTAAAAAAATTTCTGGAGTTTTAGAGGTGGGTATTTTCACTAGAAAACCAGACATAATTTACAAGGCTAAATCAAATGGAAAATTTGATGTGATCAAGTAGACATTGTTTTTCTAGGTACCAATTTGCCGTAACCCTGTTTTCCTACAACTTGAAAATCTTCCGATACTATTTCGCCACGAACAATGGTTTTAACTGGCCAGCCCTTCAATTTCCAATCTTGGTAAACAGTATAATCAGAAAAACCTCCAAATAATTCGCTTGTTGCTTTATGTTCTTTTTTTAGATCAACTAAAGTGATATCTGCATCTGAGTTAGGTTCAAGTGAGCCTTTTGCAGGATACATCCCAAAGATTTTAGCAGTATTTAGACTAGTAAGATTTGTTAATTGAGAAATTGTTATCCTATTTTTATTGACACCCTCACTAAGTAACAATGATAAAGATACTCCAATGCTAGGAAATCCAGCAAGTGCATCCCAAACAGTATTTCCGTCTAGCTTGAGATTTAATTGATTTGCTACATGATCTGTCCCAACCGTATCGATTTGATTTTGGTTAATTGTATTCCATACAAATGAAACATCATCTTCACTTCTTACAGGTGGCATTACTTTAGCAAGATACCCCTCTTGCTTTTCATGAGACAGTGTTAAGTAATGTGGACATGTTTCTGTAAGTATTTTTGTTCCATTTTTTTTCTCTTCATAGATTTGTTCCAATGCACGTCGAGAACCAATATGAGCAAAATACAAAACACAATTAGAATCTCTAGCATATTTTGAAATTATTTTGATCGACTTAGATTCCGACTCGGTTGATCGGCTTTTAGACCACGCGGGAAGCCCATCTAGGTTTTTCTCCTTAGCTTTTTTTATTCCACATGCACACTCTTCATAATCTTCCGCATGAACTACTAAAGGACATCTAAGAGAAGCTGCTTTTTCAACAACTCTTTGAACAATTTCAGAGTTTACTTCAACATGCTGTTCCTGTAAAAGATTTTTTCCAGGCTGCATATCCATATATACATGACCAACATCTCCTCCCAAATTCATGTATAACTTGAAAGAAGTGATTCCATTTTCTACGCAGTATTCCATCTCATCAACCTGTTGGTGATTAAAAATTGATGCATGAATAGTGTAGTCTACATAATGAGATTTGGAGCTTGCATCTAAGTGTGACAATAATGATTTTTTATATGAATCACCTAAACGAAGCATTCTCATCATAGTTGTAATCCCTCCTATTGCAGCTGCGTGTGATTCAGATACAGCTGCTTGTTCTATGGGAGAATAAACTCCATAGTGTACGTGTGGATCAATAATACCAGGAATGGCTAAAAGTCCATCTGCATTAACTTTTAGATCACATGAAGGAATTTCGTTTGTTATTGTGACAATTTTACCATCGTCCAAAACAATATTTTTGTCAACTATTCCTGTGGGCAGTACTACATGTGATCCTATGATCACTGTATCAAATGTCATCTAATGTTACTGTAAAAATCCAGTATTTGTAGTTGAGCAAATGAATAAAAAGCGATTTTTATAATGAAATATTGAGGGCTGGTGGTTTAGTGGTATAATGCCGCGTTCGCAACGCGGATGTCGAGGGTTCAATTCCCTCCCAGTCCATCTACTAGAAAGCATTATACATAAATCTAGAAATAATATTACATGAAAGTTTTCAATGGGAAAGAAGCCGCAGAACAATACATGTCAAGTCATACTTTGACATTTTCAACTCCTGACCTGACGCTTAAACGATTCTCATTTTGGTTAGGCGACCTAGTTCCTGATCCAAAAAACAAAGAGGAAACAATTCCAAGGCTAATGACCTTTATCGAGGAAAAAGATTTTGCTCCAACTCAAATCATTGATGATGACAAATATGAACCGTCTGGTGCTGTGTTACGTTCAACACTTTATGGTAGCGCAAACACGGACTCTGGAAACGAAAGTAAATTTTGCTCAGAATGTGGTCTGAAAATTTCTGCCTCGGCAAGATTTTGCACCGAATGTGGTGCCGTTCAAGAATAATTGAACAAGACTTCCAAAAATTAAGTTTTAGATCCACAATTGGTACAAAACTTCGCGTTTGGTCGCAGATCAGAACCACATGACGCACATTTTGCAATATTAGATAGTTTTGAGACTAGTGATGAATCAGGTGATGGTAACGTTCCTGGATTACTAAATCCCTCTCCAATAATAGATGGTGGAGCTCCAACTGGGTTTTGTGCAGTCCCAGCACGTGGTCCTTGCTGCATACCCATACCTCCTCCAGTCATTCCAGATGAACCCATACCTGGCATAAGACCTGGTGATTGTGTACTACCAGGAGCTGAACCTCCTGCTATTTTATCAATTGATTTTTTCATTTCAAAAATTACTTTAATTGCTAGGAATTCTAATGCGGAATATGCAACAACGTAATCACCTAATTTTTGGAAAAATTCCTTGTCGGTTAATTTATCTTGTTTATACAAGTTGTTAGTGTCAAGAAATGTCTCATAATATTCTTGAGAGTCACTGAATAAATTATCCAACTTCTCTGTCAAAAGATTTAAGGTATCAACTTCTCCTAGGGACATGAAATTTAATCATTCATTACAATTATAATTAGTTTAGGTTCTATGAATAAAATAATTTGAGGCTAAAGGCTTTCGAGTGCCTTGTCAATCATGTTTTTGTACGTGTCCTTTGATGCCGCACCTACTTGTTGAGCAACTACTTCGCCTTTGTTAAATATCATCAAAGTTGGTATACTGAAAACATTATATTTTGATGCTAGTTGATTAGCCTCGTCAACATTGACTTTGACAAATTTAACTTTACCATCAAAATCACCAGATAACTCCTCAACAACGGGTCCTACCATTCTGCATGGTCCACACCACTCAGCCCAAAAATCAACGAAAACAGGTACTGGGGAACTCATTACATCAGTTTCCCAAGTCTTTGGATCTGAGACTTTATCTACTACCATAAGTATAAAATAAAAAATCGTCCCTAAATATGTTAAGTGTAAAAATTAGTAACCTTTCGTTAAATCCTAATTACAAATGAAATATACTTAAGTGATATTTTTACAATCTTCATATATGAGTGGTAATTTCCAAATAAAAAAATTAAGAGGTTCTGGTGGATATATACTAGCACTAGTAACAGACGATCAACAAAGCAAAGGAAGCCTTGGTGGTCCAGATCTGTTTTTAGCCCCAATTGGAAGATTGGATGCGGAAAAAATCAAAAAATATTCGTGTAATACATGTGACAAGGAATATGATGGAGGCCCAAAAATTGAATATGAAAATCCTAACGAAGAAGTGGCTGAAAATTTAATTCTTGCTGAGAGGGGACAATATCTTTGTACAATATGTGGTTCTACAATTGCTGAATATAGAGAATTTCAGAAGACAGATCAATTAAGTGATATTGGTAATGCAAAACCACTTGAAGCAAAATCAGAAATTATTGAGGAATCGATGAGTGATGCAGAACGAGAACATGATGATCAATATCATACATTTGATGATTTTGCTGTAACTGATAATCAAACCAATCCGATTGGTTCAACATTTAGTGCAATTTCTGGCATGTCTGTGTTTGATGAAAATGCTAAGCAAATAGGAATAGCCAAACAAGTAGGTGTAGATTCTAACAATCAGGTAATTTTAGTAGTCTCAGATAATGAAGGTAACGACATCAGCATTAATTGGCAGAAAATAAAAAAGATTGGTGAAATTATTTTACTTGGAGATTCTTCCACTACTACAAGTGACGCACCGACACAACAAGGATTGAGATGTACGAGCTGTAATTTTGATAATAAACCAAATTCAAAATTCTGTCAAAGTTGTGGCATTAAAATTTAATAAAATTAAGTAAGATTTATCTAATCATCACAGAGGAAAAAACGTAACTTGGTTTTAATTAATGGAGTAATCAGGGATATAGTAATTGTCGCTGTTTCCATCGCTATAATTTGGATTGGTCTTCAGGCTTATTTTGGTACATCGAATCCATTCTATGTTGTTTCCAGCGGAAGTATGTATCCAACATTAGCTATGTACGACATTATAGTGGTTAGTGGACATGCACAGTTTGATGATGTTATTATTGGAGATGTTATCGTATTTGATAGACCAAAAGATGAGGCTAAAGTCATTGTGCACAGAGTAGTTGCTGTAGTTGGTGATGATCCAAAAATATTGAGAACAAAAGGTGATAATAATCAGGCGTCTATACCAGGAACCGATTTTCCCATAACTGGAGAGAATTATCGTGGAACGGTTGATTATGTAATCCCACAGGTAGGATTTATTACAAAAATTTTACAGCCTCCAATAAACTATATCATAATTGCTGTGATCGTTGGAATCATGATAATTAGACAAATTGCAAAGAAGAAAACGAAAAATGAATCTGAAAATAGTACTATAGATGAATTCAAATTGAATCAGAAAACAGACGAATTATCAAATGACGAAGAATATGTTAAATCTCAAGACTTAACAGATGAGGAGGAGAAAAAAATTTCTGAAAAACTTGGTGAAGAAAATCTAAAATCAAAAAATATACCAGAATTTTTTCTAGACAAGGAAAAAGAATCTGAAGAAGAAAAGTAATAATATTATTCTTTAGAATTATCTAATTTGAAAACTCGTTTGAAGTAATCAGCGTTTTCAAGAGTTTCTTCTCCTTGTTCTTGTACTTTTGCCAGATCTTTTGCAAGTCTTTTCTTGTAACCTAGTTGCATTTGGCGTGCAATTTGAATTCTTTGAGCCTGTGGTGAACCAGCTCCGTGCATTGATTCTGTAAGATAACCTACAGCATTTCTACCCATGGTCATATTTTCAATTAAACGTAAAATTCTCATCCTGCTTTCAACATCAACACCCTTTCTTCCTTTGAGATATTTTTCGAGTAGTGGTCCAGTTATTGGATTTCTTAGTTCTGCTTCTGATGGTAGCGTAACCATTAGTCCACCAGCAATATCTTGAGCAAATCTGCTTATTTGATAAGGGAATCGCGTAACGTTATGTTTACACACATTTGCTAACATGTCATCATTTTGCCAAACACCAGATTTCATTTTATGAGATTGATACGAGGACGCAATTCCTGTACCATAAATTGATTCGTTTAGATGGGTCATCTCAATCAATTTATCTTTAATATGAGAAACATTAGGCACACCGTTATAATCTGCTATAGTTGCTGCAGCACCAATTAGAACATCACCTAAACCAGTCTTACAAACATAGCTCCTTCTATGATAACAAGTAAATCTTTCAACTAACATTGAAGCAAATTCGTATTCTCCATCCATGAAGATCAACTCGTTTGGAATGAAAGCTTTGTCAAAGATTACCATTGCCTCTTGACCACCATACTCAGAGTTACCTTGATCAATATCACCGGGTTCCATGGCTCTAGTATCGCAAGACTGTCTACCATAGATGTAAGTTATTCCCGGAGCATCAACTGGAATAGCTCCAACAAGTGCATAATCTTTATCGTTTTCAGTTAATCTCATAGTTGGCATAACAAGCATCCAATGAGAGTTGATACAACCAGTCTGGTGAGCCTTTGCACCAGAAATGTAAACACCCTTATCATCTCTTTCTACAACACGTACAAACAGATCAGGATCTTCTTGATCAGATGGACCCTTACTTCTGTCACCCTTGACATCAGTCATCGCTCCACCAATTACCAGATTTTCATGCTGAACCATCTTGATAAATTCTAACAATTTTTTATGATATTTTGTTCCATGTTTTTCATCAATTTCAAATGTGGTTGAGTGAAGTGAGTTTAATGCATCCATACCAACACATCGTTGAAAACATGTGCCAGTAAGCTGACCTAACTTTCTTTGCATCTTGTTTTGTTTAACTACATCTTGTGCACTTTCAGCAATGTGTAAGAAACGATTTACTTGTTCGCCTGTAATTGATGATTTTGCTGATGCAAGACCTTCTTCTTCAACAGCAAGATCATAAGTTTTAGCAACTGCATTAATCGAAGGGCGGATAATCGGATGATCAACGGGTTCTTTGACTAGTTCACCAAACAAGTAAACTTTAAGATCACGACCCTTCAGGCTTTCAATATATTCTTCGCCAGTTCTGATAGGTCTGACTATTTTTTGCATATTCTTATTACCATATTCTATTATAAATATTCTAAAAATACTCTGGTCATAGCTTTACCTAATTTAGATTCCAATTCTTACATCCAATATTTTACAACCTTGATCTTTTTCCATGACCAATACAGGATTCATGTCAAGTTCTTTTATTTCTTTGAAATCAGTGACAAGCTGTGACAATCGTTGGATGCATTCAGAAAGTTTTTCTACATCAGAAGGTTTTTCACCCCTTACTCCTTCTAACAACTTCTTTGTCTTGATTGATGAAATCATATCGTTTACTTCTTGGTCAGTCACAGGTGCAAGTCTAAATGTAACATCTTTCAAGATTTCAACATAAATTCCGCCCATGCCAAGCATAAGAACTGGACCAAATCCAGGTTCAAGCTTTGAGCCTATGATCATCTCTTTGCCACCCCTGACCATTTCAACAACCAAAACTCCTTTGATTTCAGCATTGCTGTCATATTTTTTGGCATTTTCAACAATTTCTTTGAAGGCGCTACGAACTTCCTCGTCATTTTTAAGATCAACTTTAACACCGCCAGCATCTGATTTATGAACTATTTGAGGTGAAGCAATCTTCATAACGATAGAATAGCCAATTTTATTTGCAGCTTCAACAGCCTCGTCTTCCGTCTTTGCAAGAATATTTTTTGGAAGTGGAAATCCATATGTGTTCAAAATTTCAAGACCTTCCTCCTCGAGAAGGTTGGTTCTTCCCTCTTGTTTCACTTTATCAAATATTTTCTTGACTTTTTCCCTGTCTGCTTCAAATTTTATTATATTTCCTTCTGGGGTTTTTATCCATTCAACAAATCGAAGCATCGCCTTGAGTGTACGAATAGAACCCTCTGCATATGTATAATACGGAACGTCACCGTTTGCAAGAATTTCTCTATTTGTTATTCCTTCGTCTAAACCCATTAAACTTGCAAGCATTGTTTTCTTGTATTTTTTTGACATTTTTACAATTACTTCTGCAAGCTTATCATAATCCAATGTTGCAGAAGGTGTACACATTGAGATTACAGAACCAACATTCTTGTGCGCAAGAACTTCGTTCAAAACATTTTCAAATCTGATAAAGTCTGCATCACCCACTATGTCAACTGGGT
>Ga0315334_10002849_pt1 | contig 10808 bp, 8 predicted proteins | sample M150034915metaG_FD_205555 | JGI IMG/M metagenome (GOLD analysis project Ga0315334, IMG submission 205555) | Ammonia-oxidizing marine archaeal communities from Monterey Bay, California, United States - M1 500m 34915 | ecosystem: Environmental > Aquatic > Marine > Intertidal zone | place: USA... | reverse complement strand
CAGAGCACTGCTGGAAAAACTTGCCGGTTACCAGCAGGCCGATGGTGTCTTGATTGGAAAGACTACGGTTACATCCAGCGGTGGCTTGTCATTGAAAATGGAAACGACCGCATTGGCCGCACTTGCTTGGGCCAAGAGCCCTGACTTCCTGGTTCAGGCCCGCCTTGCTACCCGTTGGATGGCAGCCAATCGTCAAGGCACAGCTGGCTTTGGTTCGACTCAGGCCACCGTCCTGGCACTCAAGGCGATGGTCGCCGTGTCGAGTGGCGCAGGTCAGCAACTGGGAGGCAGCTTGCAAGTCAAAATCGGTGGCCAGACGGTGGCAGAGGTGGATCTGCCCAAGGATCCACGCAGCGGTTCGACGGTTGAAATCCGCGGACTGGGGCTTGAGATAGAGGAAGTGCTCAATGGAAAAGAAGAGATTGAATTGGAACTGGTTTCGCCCAACACCCAGTCGCTGTCCTACAGCATCGATGTGGCTTGCAATGTTCAGACGCCTGAGAACTCAGGTAGTTGCCCACTGCAGCTGACAACCAACATGCAGTTAGACGGTGGACAGAGGCCGGTCGTCGCTGGTGATGTCCTGACGGTCAAAGCTGATTTGAAGAACAATGCCAACAAAGGATTACCGATGGCAGTCGCGATTGTCGGGCTGCCCGGGGGTGTCGAGCCTCGCACTGAAGAGTTGAGCGAAATGCAGAAACGCGGGGAATTTGATTACTATGAGATCCGTGGTCGCGAAATCGTCTTCTATTGGCGAACGATTGCACCCCAGGCGAGTCATGCACTGGAATTTCATGTGACGGCAGCAATTCCTGGCGAGTACACCGGGCCCGCATCGCGAACCTATCTCTACTACACCGCCGAGGATAAGAACTGGACGGCCCCAATCGAAGTGGAAATTGAACCTTGAACTGTTGGATCGGCTTTCGAATCCTGTTCAGGACTCTGCTTGGAAGTGCCGAGCCCGCTTGTTGACTGGAGCCATGCTTGTTGACTGGAGCATGGTTTTGACCGCAGCCAGATTACGGTTCCGTAGAGCTATTGGTGCCGTTGAGTTTGTCCGGATTGGAACGAGTGACCAAGGTCATGAATTCCTGTCCCAGACTCGCGAGCTTGTTGGTGAACGCGCGGGCAGGTGACCATTTCACGTGTCCATGGCGATCGGCTTGGATCACTGATTTACCACCGATCTGGTAAGCGGTGAGGTATCCGTATCCGAAGCAGTAGGTATCGATGCAAGCCAGATGCCCAGCATCAAGGATTTTTCCCTCAGGTTGTGGCGTATGGCCGACGATCACGCGTTTGCCGCTTTTGTGGCGGGCTGGCAACGGTTGGGCCAGGTGCGTCCAGTAAGTCATTGTCTCGGATTGGTCAAACATCTCTACTTCGGGGTCGTAGGATGCATGCACAAAGATGGTGTCGTCGATTTCGTAATACGGGATCAATTCGTGAAAGAACACCAAGTGGTCCGACGGAATTTTAGCCAACGAACCCCCGTAGCTAGCTAGTGTGGCATTTCCGCCATTGGCAAGCCAAAATGAATCATCGAGTCCACCCATGACGACACCCATGAGCATCAGTTCGTGATTGCCCCGGAGCGTGACTACTTGTGTGCGTTCTCGCAAAGCGATGATTTGATCAATCGCATTGCGACTGTCCGGGCCACGATCGACGTAATCACCCAGGAACACGATTTCATCGTCCGGTTGCGGATCGATGACCTCGATCAACGAGCGAAGTGCTTTGGCGCATCCATGAATATCACCGATTGCAAACCGTCGCATTCAGAGCCTCATTGCCTGCAAAATACGACTTGATGTGGTGATGGGATTACCAGTCGCTTGGGGAATCATGAAAAGGGAAAGCATCCTGAGGTTGGCTGGACCATCAAGGGGATTGTCTAATTCAGATTGGGGTCACCAAAGCGAACGCCCGGTGCCATTTCATTCAATATATCCTGACCGCAGCGTTTGACGGCTTCTTCCCATGTGTCATCGGGGTTTCCGAAGATGACATCCGGATCAGGATCGCCGGCCAGCCATCCGCCGACTCGCAATTCTTCATCCAATTGTCCCGGGCCCCAGCCACTGTAGTGCGTGATGTACCGTACTCGGGCGTCTGGACGTCGCAGCAGGATTCGAAGATGGTCATCATCGCCGGTGATCCAGGCGGGCGGGTTTCCGAGGTCGATGGACATGGATCCCCAAGGTTCGGCTGGATGGTCGTGGACGGTGTACTTGATCTCTTGATGGTTGAATTGCTCAGGTTTCAGCAACTCGCCAGCGGCATCAAAGGGTCCACACGGTTCGCCGATACCAGCCAGATCATGCAATGCCAGCAGCGGACCATCGACTGGACCCCCACAATAAATCTGGTCGTCCTCACGCAATGCGTGGGTGTTGCTGCTGTCTTCGATCAGTTGTCGAAACCGACGTTCGGTGGGGCGATTGATCGCCAAGCCGAACGCTCCCTCGACATCATGTCTGATCATGAAGATCACAGACCTCATGAAGTTGCCATTGGTCAGATAGGGTGATGCGATCAGCAGGCGACCTGAAAGATTAGTTGTCATCTGGCATTCCCTGAACTGGAGATTCACTGCGATTGGCAGTCATGTAGGTGACGGTAGTGCATTGAGTTGGTTCGATCCGCTGGTGAACAAAAATTCTTCGAAGCTGGTTGGATCGTGATGACAGTTACAGGCCGATGGATGCCGAGGTATCGCGACCGGATTTGGAGAGATTTTCCGCCTGGCGTGAGGTTATCCAAATTCGTTCGGTTCGCCGTAGCCTAACGGGGGCTTCGACGTATTCGTCATCGACGGAAGCGTGTCAAATTCGATCGGGTGTTGGTGTGTCCGACCAGGGTGGGTCATGCCCCACACAGGGTTCGAAGTCACAATCGCATCGATTTTCAAACTCAACTCTGGTATTGGTCTCGCCACAAACATCCTGCCCACGACAGTCCAACACCAAAGCCAACCAGCATGTTAACCGATTCAGCAGCAATTTGGCCGCGTTTTCTCAGGCGATCAATCAGAATCGGAAGTGTACAAGAGACAGTGTTGCCGATATCCTCCAGGTCGATGGGCAAGCGTTCCGGGGCGATCTCCATCCGGCTACGAAGTTGGTCGAGCATTTTCCAGGTTGCTTGATGCATCAGGTACTTGTCGATATCTGCATCGGTCATGTTGCTGGCGGTCAGAATCTCGTCTACCAAACGAGGAATCGCGTCCACGGTAAAATTGATCAGGCTGGGCCCGTCCATGTACAGACGACTCTTCCAGCGTTTTCGGTGTCTTGGCTTGATGGCGTGTTCAGGTTTTCGTTGTCCGCCATCTGCGACCATCAACATGTCGCCGCCACTGCCATCACTTCCGAATTGGAAGCCCTGCAACGTTTTTTCTGTGCCCGCAGTGACCAGCGTTGCTGTCGCTCCATCACCAAAGATGGTTCGCAGGCTCCGGTCGTCCTTATCGATATATTTGCTGTAGGTTTCCGCTGTCAGCAGCAAGATATTGTTGGCAACACCTGACTGGATCAGCCCATCAGCAAGGGCCAGTCCATAGACATAGCCGCTGCAACCCAAATTGAAATCGAGCGCACCACAACCGGTTCTCAGGCCTAACCGATCCTGAATCAGGCAGCTTGTGGTTGGCAGGGGGTAGTCCGGAGTCTGTGTGCAAAGCAGAAGAAAATCGATCGATTCAGGAGCAATCGACTCCGTCGCGAACAGCTTTCTGGCCGCTTCAACAGCGAGGTCGCTTGCGGTCTCGTCCGATGCAGCGATATGCCGCTGTCTAATTCCCGTTTTCGCCTCGATCAGCGCGAGGTCCCACCGCGGAAACTGTGTCTGCAGCATTTCGTTGGTTTCCACTCGTTTGGGCAAGTGGATGGCAATGGGGCCAAGTCGAGCGTACGGCACGGTCAATCCAATTCCGAGTGTCATGACTCCGGGTTTCTGAGAGGCCAACCACCGAAAAGAGTTGAGCACCAAAAAGAAGCCGGCACCATGATTTTGCCAACAGGCAATCTAACAAGTAGCAGGTTTGCAGATCTGCCGGTCCAACACGGGAGCAGTACTTCCGGGTGCCTGATAGAAAGCGAGGGGGCGGTTTCAGGACCGAATTTAATATAAAAAGAGAGCGGCTGATGGGATTCGAACCCACGACAATCACGTTGGCAACGTGATGCTCTGCCAACTGAGCTACAGCCGCATGATTTGTGCAAGATCGGAAACAGATTATAAGCAGCACGCCTTCATGGGCAAGGCCTGATTGGAAACCGGCTTTTCTGCGTTGCCCGCTTGCTGATTTTCTGCTTTTTGGGCTAGACTATTGAGTTCCAAATATCCTGCTTCAGAAGGCTGTGCCGCGTAGTCCGCGATCACGGCAGATATACCGGGGGCAGGATCAGCAAAGAGGACGCATTTTGCGTCCGGTCAGAAATTCGTCCCGGACGTTCGGGACAGTCAACCAACTTGCAACGTACAAGAAACTGAGGCCTGTCGCAGGATGTCCACCTCCACTGAGCCCCAATCGGCCGACGATATCAATATCGAAGAAAAGCCCCCAATCCAACTTGATGTAAAAGTTGAGAGTCCCCAAGCTTGCCTGCGAGAGGTCATCGTGACCATCCCGCAAGCAGAGGTGCAGCGTTACCTGAAGGAGGCCTACGATGAATTGGTCCCCGAAGCTCAAGTCCCAGGTTTTCGTAATGGCCGTGCCCCACGGAAGCTTGTCGAAAAGCAGTTTAAGGATCGAGTCACCGAACAGGTGAAGGGTTCACTGCTGATGGATAGCCTCTCGCAGGTCACTGACTCGCAGGATTTCTCCGCGATTGGTGAGCCTGATTTTGACTACAACTCGATCAATCTTCCCGATTCCGGTGATTTTAAATACCAGTTCCAGATCGAAGTCCGGCCCGAATTCGAGACGCCGTCGTGGAAAGGTGTTGAACTCAGCAAGCCGGTTGAAGAAATCGCCGACGATGATGTCCAGGAAGCCCTTGATCGGGTTCTCACCAAGTATGCGTCTCTGGAAGCGACTGATGGGCCTGCCGAAATGGGTGACAAACTGTTGCTGACGGCCAAGTTCGAGCACGATGGAAAAACTCTGTCGCAAATGGATGAAGAGCGTGTCACGCTTGAGGTTCGGCTCAGCTTTAGCGACGGTGTAAGCGAGGGATTCGGTGAACTGATGACAGGCGCTAAAGAAGGCGAGTCACGCACCGGCAAGGTCTCCATCGCCGATGGCGTAGATGACGAAGTCATGCGGGGAACCGAAGTCGACGCTACATTCCATGTCGTAGAGGTCCTGAAACGCGAGAACCCTGAACTGACTCCGGCATTCCTCGAAGAGCTTGGCGATTTTGAGTCCGAGGATGAATTACGTGATTTCGTCCGCGATTCGTTGACCCGACAAGCTGATTACCGGACACAGCAGGAACTGCGAAAATCAGTGGTCAGTTTGTTGGCTGATTCCGCAAACTTCGAACTGCCTGAAAGTCTCGTCAAACGCCAAACCATGCGAGAACTTGAGCGGAAAGTTCTCGAACTGCGTCGCAGTGGGTTCGACGAGGACAGCATCCGTGGCTTCGTCAATGCTTCCAAGCAGAATGCACAGGTGACAACCGAAGCCGCTCTACGTGAACACTTCATCCTTGAGCAGATCGCCGAAGAGGAAAGTGTGGACGCCGATGAATCGGATTACGATGCCGAAATCGCCCTGATCGCTCAGCAAAGCGACACGCCTGAGCGTCGTGTGCGGGCCCGTCTCGAGAAACAGGGACAGATGGACGCGTTGAGAAATCAAATTGTGGAACGGAAGGTCATCGAGATGATCGTCGAAACTGCAAAGGTCACTGAGGAACCGGTGGAAAAGAAGGCAGGGGAAGACGGTGAGTTCGCTGTCTATCACAGCGTTTTGGCCACGAAAGACAGTGATGCGATTCCTGAAGCCAAGTACGAAGACAACACTGCTGCTGGGGTTGATAAGGACACCGATAAAGAGTGATCTGCGTTTTACCCCTGAGAGGGGGGGTAAGAGGACATCGGAAACGATGTCGCGTGGTGGTAGGAAAAGTCTCTGGAGGGGCTTTTTTTGATTCGCTGATTGGTCGAAATAATGGCTCGGGTCTCCCAGTTCCGGGCCGTTTGCGTTGCCCAGATGGCCCGTTTAGAACGGCAGATATCTGCTGAATGCAGCGAAAGCAAGTGTCATGGCCGTGTGGGGATGTACGACAACGAGCAATGGCGTGGCCTGCTGCTTGACGCAGGCCTCTGGCAGGAACAACGTGAAGCCTGATTTGTGGTAATATTTTGGGCTAGATTGATCGGCGATACTGACAAGTCAACTGTAATTGAGATTGAACATGTTTGAGACTAAGTTGCTCGCAGCGAGTCCTGTCCCTACGATTCTTGCGGTCGTTGCGACCGTCGCGCTGTTGATCGTGCTGTTCGTTTTTTCCCGTTACTTCGGGCTCTGGATTCAGTCGATGCTGACCGGAGCACAGATTACGATTGTTGATCTGTTGGGGATGACGTTTCGAAAAGTCAACTCGCGAGCGATCGTCCGCAGTAAAATCATGGCGACCCAGGCTGGCTTGACTGATGCTGACCTGACTAGTCAGGCACTGGAAGCTCACTTCCTTGCCGGTGGGAATGTGCAGCAGGTCATTCGCGCCTTGATCGCTGCGAAAAAAGCAAAAACCATTTCACTGACCTTCCGCGAGGCCACCGCCATCGACCTTGCTGGACGTGATGTTCTGGAGTCGGTACAGACGAGTGTGTACCCCAAGGTCATTGATTGCCCACCACGCGGCGCTGCCAAGTCCTCGCTGGATGCCGTTGCCAAAGACGGAATCCAGTTGAAGGTCAAAGCACGCGTGACGGTTCGTGCGAACCTGCAACAGCTGATTGGTGGTGCGACAGAAGAAACCATCATTGCTCGTGTTGGTGAGGGCATCGTCAGTGCGATCGGTTCGGCCGAGAATCACAAAGCGGTTCTTGAGAATCCCGATGTGATCAGTAAAGCTGTGTTGGCGAAACGTCTGGATTCGCAAACCGCCTTTGAGATCGTGTCCATTGACATCGCTGATATTGATGTCGGGGCTAATATTGGGGCAAGGTTGCAGGCCGATCAGGCGGAAGCCGATACCCAGGTAGCTCGTGCACGTGCGGAAGGTAAACGAGCATCTGCGGTTGCTGAGGAGCAGGAAAATCAGGCGAAGATCCAAGAGAGCAAGGCCTCGGTTGTCCTTGCACAGGCTGCCGTTCCTAAAGCAATGGCTGAGGCCTTCCGAACAGGCAAGTTGAATATTCTCGACTACTACAAGTTGCAGAACGTCGCCGCTGATACCGAGATGCGGAAATCTTTGGCGATCAGTACACATGGCAGTAGCGATTCAGGCAATGTGAAATGATCATTGGAATGAGTCACTCCTTCTAACAGAAATCGATGTAATGTCTGGTGATCTCGAAGATTTCCTGAAACGGGCTGCGGAGCGGCGACAGGCGAAGGCGACTGAGAAAAATCGGCCGCCCAAACGTGTTCCGCCCCAGTATTCCGATAGCCGTAGCGAACGGGTTCCGCATAATCCACCTTTGGAAGCCACGGTGGTTGAGGAGGTGGTCGTTGCCGAGGTAGTGCGGGCCAGCCAGCCTGCTCGTAAAAAGCCTTCCCTTGCGGTTCGAGCTAAAGAACAAGGAACGCCGACGGCAAATATAACGTCGGTTTCTCAGCCGGCAGCAAACCAACCGTATGAGCGTGCTTCACGTTCGACCAATGTCGAATCTGTCGGTTTTTCTGCCGCAGATCTTATCGAACTTTTGAAACAGCCGGGGGGCGTCCAGCAGGCAATTCTGCTGCGTGAGATTCTTGATCGGCCCGAACACCGCTGGTGATTCAGTGGGTTAAAAGAGTCTCGTTTTCTACCGACGGATCCTTCCCGCTGGATCGCGAACTCTTTCGAATCCTTTGTTGCCTGAAATTGCGGCTGTTCCGCTGACGTACCGTCGTGGCCCCCACACTGATGTTCCAGATGTGTTGATGCTCTGGCAGCGTGTGGCTGGCGAATAGTACACCGATATCAGGTAGGGTGAAGAAGTTTAAGCTGACCAACATTCGACCTTTGCAAGCCATCGTTACCTGCCTTGTTCCAGCCAACCGCCATCGCCAAGTCGGGATCCACGGGAAATGCTCTGCCGCGTGCGGTTGTTGCTGTCTGCACGTTCAATGAATCAGAGAATATCGAGGCAATTCTGGCGGGGTTGCGGGCTGCATTGCCAACCGTTGATGTGATTGTGATCGACGATAATTCACCCGACGGGACAGCCCAGTTGGTGAGGAAAATGTCTCAGGTAGATGCGGCCATTCAAGTGCTGGTGCGTGAGCATGAACGCGGACTGGGAAGCGCTATTCGCTATGCGATGCAGTATGCCGTCGATCACTCATATGACTATTTTCTTAATCTTGATGGCGATTTAAGTCATGACCCGGCGCAAATGAAATTGTTGTTCGAGCGGGCGGTGCGGGATCCTGAAGTCGCCGTGGTTATCGGTTCGCGGTACATCCCCGGTGGCGAGGTGATTGGTTGGCCTTGGCGGCGAAAAATCATGAGCCGTACGGTGAATGGCTTTGCCACCATGTGCTTGCGTCTTCCTGTCCGTGATTGCAGTGGCTCGATGCGTTGCTATCGAGTGGAGGCGTTGACCAAGCTGGGGCTGAATCAGCTCAGGGTCAATGGCTATGCGGTGCTGGAAGAGGTTTTGTTGAGGCTTCATCAGCGCGGAGAGCAATTGGTGGAGGTCCCGATCACTTTTACGGAACGAAGGCAGGGGCAAAGCAAACTGACGGCTACCGAGGCGGTTCGCTCGATGGTGCAAATCATTTCTCTGGTATTTCGGCGTGCTTGAGGGGCGACCCGTGGGGCTGCGGTGCATCGCACCAGGCTGTCCGGGTTTTCCTCAACCGAGAGTACGAAGCTGCGGGAATGTCGGTGGTCGGTCCGCGACAGACTGTCGCATTGTCCCGCAGGCGATCCGCAGTTCGCCTGCTATACTTGAGAAACTGGTCAAGGCGTGCTGTTGTCGCCTCGTTGTTGTTGATCCAAAACTGATGAATTTGAAGGTATACCAGAGTGTTAAGCGGGACTTCCTCTGACAACCCACCCGAGTCTGACGCAGCGATGTTGGGCGGTGTCCCAGAAGTGTCGTATTCGTACGACGATTCCATTGTTCGAAAGTTTCTGACGGCGACTCTCATTTGGGGATTCGTTGCAGCGGTGGTTGCAGTTGTGGTGGCTTCCATGCTGCTTTACCCAGGGGCGGTTTCGGGGACAGACTGGTTGAGTTTTGGGCGTTTGCGTCCCTTGGCGACCACCCTTTTTCTGTTAGCGTTCGCTGGCAATGGCATCTTCGCGGCCATCTACTACAGCACTCAGCGACTTTGCAAGACACCGATGTGGAGCCGGGTTCTTGGTTGGCTGCATTTCTGGAGTTGGCAGGCGATCATTGCATCTGCCTTGATCACGTTGCCTCAGGGGATCACTCAGGGGCGTGGCTATGGCGAATTGGAGTGGCCAATTGACGTGTCCGTCAGCTTTGTCTGGATGTTGTTCTTCGCTGCCAACTTTTTCATGACACTGGTGCATCGTCGAGAACGCCGCATGTACGTGTCGCTGTGGTTCTATTTGGCCGCCGTTGTTGCGATGTGCCTGATCAACGTTTGTACGCTGTTTGTGTTTCCGCAGGGGCCATTGAAGAGTGATTCGCTGGCGACAGGAGTTCAGGACGCTTTGCTGCAATGGTGGTATGGCCACAATCTCTTGCTGTTCCTGCTGATCGTTCCGTTTTTTGGGCTCGTTTATTACTTCGTTCCGAAAGCTGCGAATCGACCGGTCCACAGTTACAAACTGTCGATTGTCAACTTTTGGACACTGATTCTGGTGGGTGTCTGGGTGGCTCCCCAGCACTTGCATTACACGGCCTTGCCGGAATGGGCTTCCAGTCTGGGGATGTTGTTCGGACTGCTATTCGGAATCGCAGTCTTGGCGGGTGTAGCCAATGCCCTGCTGACCCTTCGAGGTGCAGCCGATCAGACGTCAGCCGATCCAGTGTACCGCTTCTTTCTCGTCGGAGTCATTTTCCTCGGAATTGCAGCTGTCGAAGAGGCAATGCTGAGTATCAAGAGCATCAATGCATTGGTTCATTACACCGAGTGGATGACGGCTCACCTCGAGTTGGGGTTGCTCGGCTGGAATGGAATGCTGATTCTCGGTATGGCCTACTGGTTAACACCGAAACTGTTTCAGACGGGTCTCTGGAGCAACAAGGCTGTCTCACTGCACTTTTGGCTGGCCCTCGGTGGTCTGCTGTTGTGCGTTGTTCCCGGTTACGCCGCAGGCATCGTTCAAAGTGGCGTTTGGAGATCAATGGATGATCTTGGCAACCTGCAGTATGACTTCGTAGATTCGGCTCCGTTTCTCAAACGAATGTGGTCGCTGCAGTTGGTAGGGGGCCTCGTGTATGCAGTCGGGTTTATGGTGATGCTGGCCAATTATGGAATGACTTGGCTGAAACGCAGCGGTGCTTATGAAGTGCCGATCCATTATCAGGATGGCAGCTCGGAACGAATCCGCCCTGTCTCTGGGCCCGTACCGGTGAGCGTCTTGGAGACGGCTCCTGTTCTGAACATTGCAAAACGGTTGGATATCTGGTCCAGATTAAACTGGCATCGACAGTGGGAAGAGTCGCCTCGCAGGATAGGCTTTCTGGTCGCCCTCGTCGTCGTGCTTGCGTTCGTCGTA
>Ga0315334_10002848_pt1 | contig 10809 bp, 4 predicted proteins | sample M150034915metaG_FD_205555 | JGI IMG/M metagenome (GOLD analysis project Ga0315334, IMG submission 205555) | Ammonia-oxidizing marine archaeal communities from Monterey Bay, California, United States - M1 500m 34915 | ecosystem: Environmental > Aquatic > Marine > Intertidal zone | place: USA... | reverse complement strand
TGTTGGTCTTACCTTTGGTGATGACGGAGAGAAAATAGAGGGAGACGGAACTGACTTAACAATCGCTTCAAGTAACGACTTAAATTTAACGGCTACAACTGATATTAATATTCCATCAGCTGTAGGTCTTACTTTTGGTAATGATGGTGAAAAAATTGAAGGTGATGGAACAGATTTAACTATAGCGTCAAGTGGTGTTTTAACTTTATCCTCAACAGGAAATACAATAATTGAAACTGTTACAATTAATAACGGAGATGTAACAATTCCTGGTAATTTAACTGTTACTGGTGATAGACTTGAAGCACAAGTTGGCAGTTTACAAGTTGCTGATCACACAATAACAGTTGGTAGTGGTTCAGCTACATCCGCACTTATGGAAGCAGGTGGTTTAGATTTTGGTATTAGTGGTAGTATAGCAAATCTTAGATATCAACACGCAACAACAAGTCTTACATCAAGTGTATTTTTAAAAGCACCTAAACTTACAGTAGACACAATTACAGTAGATGGTTCAGAAATAGACGCAAGTGGCGCATTGACAATAGATACTGGTGGTGATTTAAGTTTAGACGCTACAGGAGATATCAACATACCATCTGCTATCGGTCTTACTTTTGGAGATGACGGAGAAAAGATAGAAGGTGATGGAACTGACCTCACTATAGCATCAAGTAATTTATTAAACTTAACTGCTACAACCGATGTTAAGATACCAGTAAATGTTGGGTTAATGTTAGGTACGCATGAGAAAATAGAAAGTGATGATACAGATTTAACAATTACTGTCGGAAGTGGTGGAGATATAAATATTGGTTCAGGTATTGGTCTTACATTCGGTGATGATGGCGAAAAGATTGAAGGAGACGGAACTGACCTTACTATAGCGTCAAGTAACGATTTACATTTAACTGCTACAACAGATATTAATATACCAGCTGATGTTGGATTAACTTTTGGAAATGACGGAGAAAAGATAGAGGGCGATGGAACTGATTTAACTATTGCAGGTAACAACATTGTATTGAGTCCTACTGCAGATGTTAAGATTCCAGTAAATAAAGGATTAATGTTAGGAACTCATGAAAAAATAGAATCCGACGATACAGATTTAACAATTACTGTCGGAAGTGGTGGAGATATTAATATTGGTTCAGGTATTGGTCTTACATTCGGTGATGACGGTGAGAAGATAGAAGGTGATGGAACTGACCTAACAATTGCTTCAAGTAATGAATTAAATTTATCAGCAACAACAGATGTTGTAATACCAGTAGATGTTGGTCTTCATTTTGGAGATGGTAACGAGAAGATTGAATCCGATAACACCGATCTTACACTTAATTCTGGTGTTGATATTAATCTTACTGCTACAAATGATGTAAATATACCAAGTGGTGTTGGCGTAACCTTTGGAAACGATGGTGAGAAAATAGAAGGTGATGGCACTCATCTTACAATCGCATCAAGTGATAAATTAAAATTAGATGTAGCAACTGATTTAGAAATAGATGTAGATGGTGGTGATATAAAGATAACAGATGATGGAGCGCATGTAGCTGATATATCTGCTACGGCAATTAGTGGTAGTTCTATCTCAACTGGCTCATTCGCATATGTAAATGTTACTTCAAAAATTAGTGGTTCTTCAGTATCGACAGGTTCATTTGGTAGATTAGAAATTTTAGGTGATGCTGATATAGATGGTACTTTAGAAACCGATGCATTAACAATAAATGGAACAACATTATCCGAAACAATTTCTGATACTGTAGGAGCTATGGTTGGAAGTAATACTGAAACAGGTATGGCTGTTACTTATGAAGATGGTGATAACACATTAGATTTTGTTATTAATGCCGCACAAACTACTATTACTTCGTTATTTGCAACAGATATTAAAATTGGTGAAGATAATGAAACAAGAATAGACTTTGGTACAGCAAACGAAATTCACTTCTATGCTGGTAATCAGAGACAACTTGACCTTGAAGATGGAGTATTAGCCCCTACTTCAGATAGTGATGTTGATTTAGGTAATTCAAGCCAATACTTCAAAGACGCTTATATTGATTCAATAATAACTACAGGTAATGTGAGTGGTTCTACAGTATCTACAGGTTCATTTGCATATGTAAATGTTACTTCTAAAGTAAGTGGTTCTTCAGTATCTACAGGTTCTTTTGGAAGATTAGAATTAGCAGGAAATGCAAATATAGCTGGTAATATAACACTTGGCGGTAATATTAATATTGGTGATGCAGATACTGATGATATCGTTCTTGGTGGTGAGATAAAATCAAATATTATACCTGATGCAGATGCTACTTATGATTTAGGTAGTTCTACTAAAGGATGGAATGATTTACACTTAGGTAGTGGTGGAGTTATTAATTTAGATGGTGGAGATGTAACATTAACACATTCATCAAACTTAGTAACAATTACAGGTGGAAACACAAGGGTAGATAGGTTAGAAGTAGATTCAGCAAATGATTATTTAGATGTAGATACAGATTTAAAAGTTATAGCAGCAGCGGATATAGTATTAGATCCAGGTGGTAATAATGTTTTACCTGGTTCAGATAGTGCTGATGATTTAGGTGCAAGTGGAACTGCTTGGAACAAATTATGGGTAGATGACATAGATTTAAATGGACAAGGTAGTATTTCAGTTGGTGGAACAGGAAGAATTGATTTAGATGCTGACGATGATACTTCAATTAGGGCTTCAGCAGATGATGTAATAACATTCGAAGCAGGTGCAGTTGATATTGCACAAGTAACTGCCACATCTATTAGTGGTTCATCAATTTCAACTGGTTCATTTGGAAAAGTTTTGGGAGATGCATCAGATATGACTGGCGTTACAGATGAAGGTGCATTAGCTTTCTCAATAGTATTCGGAGGTTAATTTTGAAAAATTCGATATTTATAGTAGAAGAAATGTGTAAAAATAGGAACAAATAATGGCAAATACCTTTAAAAATGCAGCAACTGGATCTAATACAACAGTAAATCCATTTTATACTTGCCCATCAGCTACAACTGGTGTAGTTCACGCAATTTACGTTAGTAATATTGATGGAACAAATGATGCTACAATAAATGTTACAGTTAGTGGTAGTGCCAATTTTACAACACGAAGACATATAATGAAAACAGTAAATGTACCTGCAGACTCAACCCTTGTTATTGAGAAACCAATCAATCTGGGAGCGGGGGATAAATTAGAAACACAAGCATCAGCGAATGGTGATTTAGAAGTATTCGCAAGTATATTGGAGATAACCTAATGGGTGATACATCATATCTTGGTTTTAAAGGAATAAATAGTGATACCACAATTAAAGGTGATCTTGTAGTAACGGGATCAATAAGTTCTACTGGTGCAATAAAAGAGGCAGGTGTTGCTTTAGCAACATTAGATGCAATACAAAACATGGTTATATATGATGATAGTTTGGATACAATCTTTAATTTTGATTATGTAGGAACATCCACTGGAGATATTGTGGTACACAAAATAGGTTAAACTTAACAACATGATATTTATTTAAAATAGGAACGATAAATGGCTAAATTACACAATGCGTTAGCAACAACAGAATTACATAATCCCAAAGGTATTGGAGTTGAAAGTTCAACCGAAATATTATTGACGATGAGCGCATCGTTAGGTGCGGTTAGTGCTAGTGCAAGTATAGTACCACATACTGCTGATACATATGATTTAGGTAGTGCTACACAAAGATGGAACAATATAACTGCCGCAGGTAATATTTCATCATCCCTAACATCTACAGGCTCATTTGGTAGATTAGAGTTAGCAGGAAATGCAAGTATAGATGGAACAATAACTGTTGCAGGTGGAACAACAACAATTGGTGATTCAGCTAGTGATACATTAGTTATAACAGCAGATTTGGCATCAAATCTTATACCAGACGCTGATGGAACAAGAGATCTTGGTAGTGCAGCAGCTTCTTGGAGAAATATATGGGCTGATGGTACAGGTTCATTCAAAAATACTATTACTACAAACAGAGCATATTTTTATGACGCAGGTGGTGAATACATTAGTGGAGACGGAACAGATTTAAACTTAGTGTCAAGTGCTGACATTAATATACCAGCAGACATTGGTCTTACATTTGGAGACGATGGGGAAAAAATAGAAGGAGACGGTACAGATTTAACCATAAGTGGTAATAACATTAATCTTACTGCAGTAGCTGATGTTAACATTCCATCAGGAGTAGGACTTACTTTCGCTACAGGCGAAAAAATTGAATCTGATGGAACTGATTTAAGTATAACTGTAGGTGGAAGTGGTGATATTAACATTCCTGCTAATATTGGAATGACATTCGGGGACGACGGAGAGAAAATTGAAGGCGACGGAACAGATTTAACTATAGCAGGTAACAACATTAATCTTACTGCAGTAGCTGACGTAAACATACCATCAGGCGTAGGACTTACTTTTGCTACGGCTGAAAAAATAGAATCAGATGGAACAGATTTAAGTATAACCGTAGGTGGAAGTGGTGATATTAACATTCCAGCTAACATCGGATTAACATTCGGTGATGACGGTGAAAAAATTGAGGGAGACGGCACAGATTTAACTATAGCAGGTAACAACATTAATCTTACCGCAACTGCCGATGTGGTAGTTCCCGCAGATGTTGGTATTACATTTGGAACAGGTGAGAAAATAGAAGGAAATAATACAGATTTAACAGTTACCTCTGGAGCAGACATTAATCTTACAGCTGTTGGGGATGTTAATATCCCATCTGGTGTTGGAGTTACATTCGGTGATGATGGCGAAAAGATTGAAGGCGACGGAACTGATCTTACTGTAGCGTCAAGCGCAGCATTAACTTTAGATGTAGGAACTGATTTAGCAATTAATGTCGATGGTGGAGATGTAACTTTTCACGATGATGCGGCTCACTTAGCTAATATATCCATTAGTAAAATTAGTGGTTCAGCAACATCAACTGGTTCTTTTGCTGAAGGTAGAATTATAAATAAACTTGGTATTAATGAATCAGCACCCGCTGAAGCATTAGAAGTTGGTGGAAATGTAAGTGGTTCAGGTACAGGTTCTTTCCATCATGGTTTAATTAGACAAAGATTATATGCATATGATGCAGGTGGAGAATTTATCTCAGGTGATGGAACAGATATGACATTAAATTCTGGAGCAGATATTAACTTAACTGCTACGGCTGACGTCAATATACCATCAGGAGTTGGAGTTACATTTGGTGATGACGGTGAAAAAATAGAAGGAAATGGAACTGACCTAACAATCGCTTCAAGTAACGAACTAAATTTATCAGCAACAACTGATGTTGTGATACCAGTAGATGTTGGTCTTCATTTCGGGGATGGTGCTGAAAAGATAGAATCTAACAATACTGCACTTACAATTAATTCTGGTGAAGATATTAATTTGACAGCAACAACTGATATAAATGTTCCATCTGGTGTCGGTCTTACTTTCGGTAATGACGGTGAAAAGATTGAGGGTAATGGAACTAATCTTACTATAGCAGGTGGTGATATTAATCTTACTGCAGAAGCAGATGTAAATATACCAGCTGATATCGGATTGACATTTGGCGATGACGGAGAAAAAATTGAGGGTGATGGTACAGATATGACTATCGCTTCGAGTGGTATTTTAACATTATCTTCAGGTGGAAATACGATAATTGAAACTGTTACACTTAATGATGGAAATGTAACAATTCCTGGTAACTTAACTGTTACTGGCGATAGACTTGAAGCACAAGTAGGTAGTTTACAAGTCGCTGACCATACAATAACAGTTGGTAGTGGTTCAGCTACATCCGCACTAATGCAGAATGGTGGTATAGATTGGGGTATAAGTGGTAGTATAGCATTTTTAAGATATAGACACGCTGGAACGGCAATATCTTCAAGTGTATTCTTAGAAGCACCAAAACTTACAGTAGATACGATTACTTTAGACGCTGCTGAAATTGATGCAAGTGGTGCATTAGATATAGATACGGGTGGAGATTTAACCTTATCTGCGACAGGAGATGTAAACATACCAGCTAACATTGGTCTTACATTCGGAGATGACGGTGAAAAAATTGAAGGTGATGGAACTGATTTAACTGTAGCCTCAAGTGCTAAACTAAACTTAACTGCTACTTCTGATGTTCATATTCCAAAGAATGTCGGTTTAGTATTCGATGATAACGCTAGTGAGAAGATTGAATCAAATAATACAGATTTAACTGTTAATTCGGGTGCAGACATAAACTTAACAGCTGTAGGTGATGTAAATATCCCAAGTGGAGTTGGAGTTACTTTCGGAGACGACGGAGAGAAAATCGAAGGTGATGGCACAGATTTAACAATCGCTGGTGCAAAGATTAATTTAAGTCCAGGTACTGATGTTCATATTCCTAACGATAAAGGTGTTGTATTTGGAGACGACGGAGAAAAAATTGAGGGTGATGGAACTGACCTCACTATAGCATCAAGTAACGACTTACATCTTACGGCTACGACAGATATTAATGTTCCTGCTAATGTTGGTATGACTTTCGGAAATGACGGTGAAAAAATTGAGGGAGACGGCACAGATTTAACTATATCCGCTAACATAATAAAATTAAATAGTACTGTAACAAGTGGTTCTTCTGTTTCGACAGGTTCTTTTGGAAGAGTTGAGGCTTCAACGATAGGTGGAACTTCACCATTAGCAATCGATTCAGATAATCTTGTTCTTGATACAGATGGTAATCTATCGGGTTCAGGTACAGGTTCTTTTCATCATGGATTAATTAGACAAAGGTTATATACATATGATGCAGGTGGAGAATTTATAAGTGGTAATGGAACTGCACTTACACTTAATTCTGGTGAAGATATTAACCTTACAGCAACTACAGATATTAATGTTCCTGCAGATGTAGGTCTTACCTTTGGTAACGACGGAGAAAAAATCGAAGGCGATGGAACAGATTTAACTATTGCAGGTAACAATATTAATCTTACTGCAGTAGCTGATGTTGTAATACCTAATGATGTGGGTATTCAGTTCGGTGGTGCTAGTGAAAAAATCGAAGGTGATGGTACTGACTTAACAATCGCTGGTGCAGATATTAACTTAACTGCAGTGGGTGATGTAAACATTCCATCAGGTGTAGGTGTAACTTACGGTAATGATGGTGAAAAGATTGAAGGCGACGGAACTGACCTCACTATAGCATCAAGTAATTTATTAAACTTAACTGCTACAACTGATGTTGTAATTCCAACTAATGTTGGTTTACATTTTACAGATTCAGCTGAAAAAATAGAATCAGATGGAACAGATTTAACTATAAATTCTGGAGCTAAAATTAACTTAACTGCTACTTCAGATGTTCATATTCCAAATGATGTTGGTATTGTGTTCGGTGGAGCTAGTGAGAAGATTGAGGGTGATGGAACTGACTTAGTGATATCAGCAAACAATCTAACAGTAGATGCAGCTGCAGATATTGTATTAGATGCTGGTGGTAATGATACGGTAATTAAATCAGGTGGAACTACAATCGCTTCGTTTAAAAACGCTTCAAGTGATTTTGTAATTGTTACGGATGTTGACGATAAAGACATAATATTTAAAGGGCAAGATTCTACTTCTGAAATAACAGCTCTTACATTAGATATGAGTGCAGCAGGTCTTGCAAACTTTAACAATGACGTTGTGGCATTCTATTCTTCAGACGAAAGATTGAAAGATAATGTAGTAAAAATCGGAGATCCGTTAATGAAACTTTCGGAACTTCGTGGTGTAGAATTTGATTGGAATGACAAAAAAGAAGTATTTGCAGGTGAACATTCTTATGGTGTAATTGCACAAGAAGTAGAAAAAGTTCTTCCTGAAATCGTAGCTGAAAGAAGTGATGGATATAAAGCTGTTAAATATGAGTTAATAGTTCCATTATTGATAGAATCTATCAAAGAATTACATAAAAAAATAGAGCACATTGAAAAAAATTGTGAATGTTTGAATAAGTAAATAATACTTATTACTAATAATTAAATAACGAGGAAATGTTATGGCAGAAGAGTCAAAATTAGTTGACAAATTGGAAAAAGAATCTAAAGAAATAAAGTTTACAGATGAAGAGTTAACTCAGCTGAGGCAAATTCAGCAAGACTATCTCGAATGTCAAACTGCGTTTGGTCAGGTTGCTATTCAAAAAATAGCACTTCAACAACAAATTGATGCTTTGGCAAAATCAGAAGAAGAATACGCTAAAAAATATCAAGAAACTCAAGTAAAAGAGAAAGAAGTGGCTACAGAATTGAATGAGAAATATGGTTCTGGTAATTTAGATCCACAAACTGGTGTATTTACACCAAATAGTTAAAAAACTACATTAAAAATAACAAAAAAACCCATACATTGTTGTGTTTGGGTTTCTTTGTTTATATTTATAAATAATACAAAATAAAAATTTCTTTATTTTAATATAACTCATTTAGGAGAAACTCAATGGCTGAAAGAATAGTAAGTCCTGGTGTATTTACGCAAGAACGAGACTTATCATTTCTTCCACAAGGTGTAGCGGATATAGGAGCGGCAATTATTGGCCCTACCTCTAAAGGTCCTGCTTTCACACCTACAATACTTAGAAATTATTCTGAGTTCGAAGAAGTGTTTGGTGGTCTCGATAAGCGTTTTTATACGCCATATACTGTACAACAATATTTACGTTCCGCTGGTTCGGTAACGGTCGTGAGGGTTTTGGGACTAGGTGGATATATACCTGATATAATTACATTATCAAGTAGAATTAGTGGTTCAACTACAGATCACGCATTAGCTGTTTTAGCACCATCACGTGGTGGAACAAACGGAACTGCTGACTTGACACCATCTACAGGTAGTGGAACTTTTACTAATTACACATTAGTAGTTAGTGGAAGTGGTATCACAACCTATACAAAAACGATTTCGTTTAGTACAGGAAGTGCAAATTATATTGGAGATGTCCTTAGTACAGACCCCCAGATAGCAGATGATGGAGCAGGTACAACAATACCAGTCTATCTTTACAAAAACTTTAAAGGAATCCAACATTCCACAGGTTCAGGTGCTTGGCAATCGCCAGTTACAGCATCAACAGGCACACTTGCTTTAAATTCAGGTGTAACTACATTTGATGCAAATGGAAATGCTGACACATGGACTGGTAACAAGGATTATAGTGTAGCTAGAACACCATATGTTCAATCACAATTAGTAGCTGGTTCAAGATATAACTTATTCAGAGTATATACTCGTTCACATGGAACAGTTATGAGTAAGACATATAAAGCTAATATTTTAAATATAAAAGCAGCATCTGCAATAGCAGGTAGTGATTATGGTTCTTTCTCTTTACAAGTTAGACACCATGCACCAAATAAAACAAAAGACAATCAAATAGTAGAACAATACGATAACCTAACATTCGATCCAGATGCACCAAACTACTTCGCTAAAGTAATTGGTGATAGATTTGTTGAAATCGATTCAAATGGTAAGTTGACATATAAAGGTGATTATCCAAACATGAGTAAACATATTCGTGTTGGTGATTATAACAATTTAGAAAATATGCCAAAAACAGTTGTTCCTATGGGTCATGGCGCAGTAAATATTCCTGTGGCTAGTGCACCAAGTGCATCTTTTGTTCACACACAACAGAATACTAACGGTGATTTCGATTCAAACATATATTATGGTTTTGATTACGATATGGATAAACGTCCTGATAATGGTGAGTATTTATCACCTATTTATTCAGCAGCCGCTACAACTGGTAATGTATCTATGTCGCTTGAGAATATGTTAGGACACGCTGACGCAAGTGCATTAGCATCTACATATTCAGACGCTACAGAAAACATTACATTATCACTTTCAGCTATTGGTCAGAGAAAGTTTACAGTACCTTTCCAATGGGGATTTGATGGTGATAATCCTGGTAATCCAAAACTTACAGGTAATTCCATTACTGCAGCAAATACTATGGGATTTGATATCTCAAGTGCTACAGCAAGTGGTTCAGTAGCTTACAAACGAGCAATTAATGCAGTAAGTAATCCTGATGAATTTGATATTAACTTGTTAGTAACACCTGGTGTGATACACAGATTACATCCAAAAGTAACTAATCATGCTATTCTTAAAATAGAAGCAAGAGCAGACGCTTTTTATGTATTAGATGCAGCCGCATACGGAGATTCTATTGCTACAGTAACAAGTACTGTAAGTGCTTTAGATACAAACTATGCAGGAACATATTACCCCTGGGTTAAGATAGTTGATGGAGACACAAACAGACCAGTTTGGGTACCACCTTCAGTTGTATTACCTGGCGTAATCGCATTTACTGATAAAGTCGCACACGAATGGTTCGCACCAGCAGGTTTGAATCGTGGTGGTTTGACAACGGTATTAGAAGCAAAATCAAGATTAACACATTCAGAAAGAGATGATCTCTATGAAGAAAGAGTTAATCCAATCGCTTCATTCCCTGGTCAAGGTGTTGTAGTTTTCGGACAGAAAACATTACAATCTAAACCATCAGCATTAGATAGAATCAATGTTCGTAGATTGTTGATTGCATTGAAGAAATTCATCGCATCATCTTCAAGATACTTAGTATTTGAACAAAATACAGTAGCTACACGAAACAGATTCTTGAATATTGTTAATCCTTATCTTGAAAGTGTACAATCCAATAGTGGTTTAAGTGCATTTAAAGTAGTAAT
>Ga0315334_10002846_pt1 | contig 10811 bp, 7 predicted proteins | sample M150034915metaG_FD_205555 | JGI IMG/M metagenome (GOLD analysis project Ga0315334, IMG submission 205555) | Ammonia-oxidizing marine archaeal communities from Monterey Bay, California, United States - M1 500m 34915 | ecosystem: Environmental > Aquatic > Marine > Intertidal zone | place: USA... | reverse complement strand
CATCGGTCCTTCTTGGGCAGGCCGCGGTTATATGTGGGCAAACAGTTTCCCTCTCAACTCCCAAATGAACACCATCTTGCCTCCTAACAAGGAAGTTTGCATGTGGTGGACTTGGGGTGGCGAAGGAACCATGCCTCCTAGTAGTAACCACCAAGGTGGTGCTCACGTCTTGATGGGGGATGGTGCAGTTATCTTCATTACCGATTCGATCGAAGCCGGTGACCAGCGTGCTCAGTCCGTTTACTACTGGGGTGCGAAGGCTGGATCCAAGAGCCCATACGGTCTTTGGGGTGCTCTCGGAACACGAGCTAGCAAAGAAACGATCGAAGAACAGCTGAACCAGTAATTCTTTGATTCAACTGACGATATTACTTAGAACGGCGTCGCCTGAAGGTGACGCCGTTTTTTTGTGGTACCGGATTCGTGGCCAAAAACGAACTGATATTCACGCAGCGGCAATTGATCCCTGACTGCAACCCGAGTCATCATGTGAAGATTACACTCTCAGGTCGATAGTTCACTCCATTTCTGCGATCGTCCACTAGGTACCTCATGAAGTTCATCAAGCCTCACGTATTCCGTCTCGCCATTCTGGCTGTCTGTGGTTTGTCCTGCTCGATTCTGTTTGCTGCTGAACGTCGGGAAATTGAGATTTGGCCTGGGGAACTTCCGGCAGGTTCGGTCCAACTTAAACCGGATCTCATTGCAAAACTGAAATCGGAACTAACGGATGAACGGATCAAGTTCGTTGACCGGGCGACCCTGACCGTGTTTCCCGCCCCCAAGAAGACTGCCAACGGGTGCGCTGTTATCATTTGCCCCGGTGGAGGCTACAACATTCTTGCCTGGCCGAAAGAAGGACTGGAAGTCGCCGAGTGGTTCAATTCCATTGGCGTCACCGCTTTCGTCCTCAAGTACCGTGTTCCCAGACGCAACCCGGAAAAAATTCACTGGGAACCGATGCAGGATGTTCAGCGTGCGATCCGGGTCGTGCGTCACGACGCCGAAAAATGGAATATCGATCCAGATCGAATCGGTACGCTCGGGTTTTCAGCAGGGGGACACCTCACTGTAATGTCGGGCGTGCAATACACTACCAAGTGTTACGACCGCGTGGACGATGCAGACGACCTCAGTTGCCGCCCCAATTTCATCTGCCCGATCTATGTTGCGTATCTGGGCGACAACTACAACGACCGAACCGCCGAGCTTGGATCACTGGTAACAGTGACCAAAGACACTCCACCCACCTTCATGGCGGTCACATGGGACGATGCCATGCGAGGTGCTCAGTCAGCTTTATTGTTCGCCCGCCTTCGCCAGCATGGCGTACGAGCTGAGTTGCATGCCTACACCAACGGTGGCCACGGCTACGGAATACGTCCCTCGGAACACCCCGTCTCGAATTGGAACCTACATCTGCAAGCATGGTTGCAGGCGAGTGGTTTCCTCAGCAAATAGGGGCAAACCACTGAACGTCAAGCTGAGCCGAACTGGTCGGCTCGGCAGTTGCTTTAGCCCTGTCGAGTCGCTGTCAAACACCGACAACTTCACGCCATGTCTTGGCCATCAACGCGTGACCCTTCTGGGTTGGATGAACACCATCGCCCGCCAAATCGGATGGGTTGGTGCCTGCAGCGACGGCATCATCAAACATGGTCTGGAACGGCACCCAAATCGCGTCTGCCTGAACTGCGACCTGTTTGGCGTATTGCCGTCGGTTGGTGAACTCGGGGAACCATTTATCCTTGTTTTGCTTGACAGTCCCACTCATCAACACGAAGGGTTCACAGACAACAAGAGTGACTGAGGGAAGTGCTTTTCTGGTTCGATCCAACAAGGCGGTGAATCCATCACGGTAGGTCTCGGCGGTGCCATCGTAGCGTCCGTTCAACATGTGCCAGATATCGTTCACACCAATCAGGATACTGAGTATGTCAGGCTGAACATCAATGCAGTCCTTTTGCCAGCGCCGATCGAGATCAGGAACCTTGTTGCCAGAAATGCCTCGGTTGTGAATCTGTAAATCGAGTTCCGGGTGGGCATCATGCAGCAGTTTCGCGACATGGTCCGGATAACCACGTCCAAGCCCTTCATTGGCAACGGGTTCTTTTTTGTTTCTGCCGGCATCTGTGATGGAGTCACCCTGAAACAGAATCACTGCTCCCTTTTCGAGCTTCGGCTTTTCCGCTGCAAAAACGGACTGCTGGTTCAGGCAGGCCAAGGTCCCGGCGGTAGCTGCCGCAGTCAAGAAAGATCGACGTCTCATGATGTTTTATTCGCATTGAGGGTGATGTAGACAAAATCCTGAGTCACGTCACGAGATGACTGATGACTTGTTTCAACCGCAACGGATTCACCTCAGTTTATCTGAAATCAATCTTTGATGTTGCCAAATGACTGCAGGATACCGGCATCCTAATCGTGTTCGTCGGCTAATTGCAGGTTCACTTTCCGAGCGGTTGCTAATGCTTCATGGGCATGGGAGCAATCATGCCATACTTTTCGCCCAGTGCCTGCATGATTTCGATGGCCTCAGCATCAACTTCGCCACGAAGTTGCATGGCATGAGGTTCGAGTCCCATCAGAATCGCCTCCGCCGCGCAGGCGAAACAGGTCCCTGCAGGGGTATGCGGTGTCAGTCGAAATCGACGATCCTGTTTTAAACGAACCAGCCCCGCTTGAATGACTTTTGCCTGCGGTCGTTCGCTTTCCAGTGTTGGCGAGATAGCTCGTGGCTGGGACACATCAGCAATCAACACGTTGTTTGTGGGATGCACATGCCGACCCTCTACAACGATCCCCTCGCCACCCACGGCAACCACAATCAAACCGCAGTCACGCAAGCCGCGCGGATCAAGCGAAACATCAATTCTGTCAGCCGTGGTCGTGTCGGCAAGCGAATCCCGCAGGGTATTGAGCCTTCGCTCGGCGCCGGAACGCCCAAACAGTGCAAGGGGTCCTTTCCAACGATCGTTTTTCGCGTACCAACGCAAAATTGATGATCCAATATTCCCTGTGGCGCCGACAACCCCCATCGTGACGTCCTTCGGAATACCGCGTTTCTGCCGTTCCATTTCAATCGCCGACAACATGGTGGCCACGGTGAATGAATTTCCGGAAGCGACTTGCACACCCGGTGGCGTTGCAACGGTAGTAGCGTTGCGGGTCACAATGCTGGTTTGAGCCCCCAGCACAACGGTCTGACACCCTTTCCTTGCCGCCAGCATGACGGCCTCGTCGAGTCGTTGACGCACCAATGCAAGATTGCCGTTGCGATGCCACTGCCCCAGCACCTGTGGGGTAACCGGCAGCAAAATCCCACACATCCAGACGCGTCCGTTGAACAGATTCTTGCTGAACAATTCAAACGGATGCAATTCCATCATGGTTTGCATGCGCCAAACCAATTCCATCCGTTCTTCGATCGACAGCTTCATCAAGTCCGGTATTTCAACGAGCAACTCGTCTGCGGGATAGATCGGATTGAAGATAAATCCAACACGACGGGCCCCCTGCACTGGCGTTTCGTGTTGAAAAGCAAACGGTCGTGCTTTCCGGCGCGAGACGGGAGGTGGTTGGTTGTTTATCAGAGAGGCCGCAGGCGAGGTCGTGTCACATGACGTCGCCTCACTCACCGATGGCACTTGCCTGTCGCATGCCCAATGGCCTATCAATCCGGCAACATCGTCGGTGGCAACCCGCGCACAGAAGTCCGCCAGTCCCCGCACCATCAGATCCACATCAGTTGCTGTCAGATAAACCGAGGGCTCGATCCTTAACACGCACGGTGCAGAGAGAGTCGGCAGGATGCGAATTCCATGGCGGTTCAACAGGTACGACGCCGCCACATAGCCCAATCGACTCGCAACCAATTCCTTCAGAAACCGATTGGAATCCTCGGGCAATCGCAGTTCGATACCGAACATGGCCCCACGACCAGTCACCTTACCCACGACGGTGGGAAACTGCTGCTGCAACACAGCCAGCCTGTCCTGTAACAAGTCACCCAATTGCCTGGCTCGATCAGGAACATCCTCAGAGTCAATGATTTCCAGGACCTTGGAGGCGACCGCACATGCGAATCGATCCGACGAAAATGTCGCTCCCGTCTGCAGATCAAATCGGTCTTCATAAACCTCGCGATCCACGAGCGTGGCTGCAATTTTCGCGATCCCACCACCAAGCGACTTACCAATCAGGTAATAATCCGCAGCAACCCCGCCGGTAGCGAGAAAGCGCCCGCTGCGTCCCAGCCCAGATTGAATCTCATCCGCAATCAGGGGCAGATCATGATCGTGCACGGCCTCGAAGAATGCCTTCGGTACCTCGAGTATTCCACCCTCACCCTGAATCGGCTCTGCGATCACTGCGATCACACCAGATACCAATACCTCATCCACCCGATTTTCCGGGTCTGCTGCATCAGGACGCTGCAAGCTCACAACTTCCCGTGAGCAGATTTGATCCAGCACCTGTGGTGCCATCGAAAATTCAGTGCGTTGAATGAACTTCGTGCGTGCTCCTAGCAATCCGTCAAACGGCGTCCTCTGCGACTCATCGGACATCGCGTTCAAGGCACCCGTAGTCTTGCCATGAAATCCACCCTGCAACGCAATCAGCAGTGGTTGAAAAGCATGGAACTGTCGCTGGTTTTCATCACAGCATGCCGCGACGGCCTGCGGGTACTTTGCTCCGAACTCAGCTTTGATCTCGGCATTGACTTCATCGCACCGCCGCCGCCACTTGTACAGCGCATGCTTCAATGCCGTTTCAACCGCTTCGGATCCGGTGGAACTCAGCAAGCACACGTACCGGCGACCTGTTTCACGCCCGACTCGATTTGACAGTTGTGTAGCCAAACGCGATGCAGCCGAACGCCGACTTCCCTGATCAAGCATGGGAATCTCATTCAACGCCTCAATCGCCACCTTTTTCAGATCGGTGCGGCCGTGACCGAGCAGGTTCGCGCCATATCCACCCACCAAATCGAGTACTTGCCGCTGTTCGCCATTCTGTATCAGAATCAGGCGATCACCCCGACCCTTGTTGAACTCAACATCCAGTTTCAAGGCCTGCATCAAATTGCCAACAAGTGGCATGCTGGATTGATACCACGCATCATCGCCCAAACGGGGTGGTTCAATCTCAGTCATGTGAGGATGACGACCTTCCGCGTCGTTCAACGCCTCAATTAAAGCACTATTTTCCTCCTCAACCGCTGACACATTGGTTTTCCCGATTCCCAAATGGGGCGGATGGCCGGAAACGAATCCAACAGCGACCAGCGGAGCATGCCGCAAGTGAAAACCATCGCTGCTTAAATCACACTGTTCATGTAACGCACTGACTTGTTCACGAAGACGACAGTGCAATTCTGGTGAAGCAGGGTCACGTGAGTCGCAATAAACCAGTGCGGCAACGCCCATGCGACGAGGACTTGACCGAAAATCAACATAGGAAAACTCTTTCTCTAGTTCCTGATACCGACATCGCAAATCCGCTGTGGCAACTTTCAAGCCGGTGCCGAGACTGAGAAAGTCGATCTCACGGCGCCCGACGTATTCAAGTTGGTCATTCACCACACGGACAACATCACCGGTGTCCGACCATTCGCCGAAATTATCTTGCCCCACATAACCCGTCGCCTTGAAAGCGGAACGAACAAACAGACCACCAGTGGAGGATCTCTGACCATCAAAACGAACTGCCACAGACACTCCCGGCAAGGGCAGACCAAGTTGCTGAACTATGGTTGATTTGCAACTTCCATCAGCAACAGCAGCGTCTGCGTCCCCCGCTGACTGCCCTTGAGTGAACAGCAGCGTGGACAATACCTGCTGGGTTTCAGTCATACCAAAAGCATTCGCAACACGTGCCTCGGCAAAGGCAGTGGCGTTGCGATGCGTCCAGGTTGATCCCGACGAAACGACGACGCACAGCGATCGCAGGGCTTTGCGTGCCTCGGGCAAAATTCTTGAAAGCTGTGCGATCGCATCAATCAATGCCGGGCCTGCCGTGAGGTGATTCGGTGGCCAGTCCTGCAATAACTGCAATGCCCGGTGTGGTGCTTCACGCATCCACTCGGGCGGGATCATCAACGTGGGTTGTCGCGTCCAGACGGCATGCAAGACATTCCGCATTCCCATGGAGTGAGACAGCAGCGGACACAACGACGGTCCACCCGTCGTCTCAAGATCGAGTAACCCGGCCGCGTGCCACGATTCAGCAACCGTCAGTAAGGCCAGTTCACTGTAGCGGACAAGCTTGGGTGGTCCACTGCTGGCCGAAGTCGTCAGCACAAGCACTTCTCGTGAAGCACCATCCTCTGCCCCCGAGTTACCCTTGCCCTGCAAAACGCACTCGTTACTCCCCTCACCTACCTCCCAATTGCCTTCCTGCTCTCCCTGCTCTTCTCCTTGATCCAGTTCACACCCAGTGGTCAGGGGAAACTCAACCGGCAGCGGACACTCGGGCAACTTCAACCCGCATGCCAAGGCACGAAGTCTGTCAGCCCCCTTCGTCACCTGTGGATTCGATTGCATCCCCGACTTATCGATCGGGTACAGAACACGCCGGCACTCGGTTCGAACCAGCAGATCCTCGATATTCCCACTCACACCTTCGGTGGGTAAGACGACACTGACGCCAATCGCCATCAACGCAATCGCATTAACTGCAATGACCAATTCAGATGAATACGGAAGCCGCACAAGCACCACACGACTGCCGACATCCAGTCCCTGTTGCACACGCCAACGTTCAGCAGAACAGACGGCAACCTGCAAGTTTTCCAAAGTGACGATGGTCTGTTTCCCATCCACGACCCCTACCAGAATTGGATTCCTGGCAACTTCTTCATTACTGGATGAGGCCAGCATCGCTCGCAGCGATTGAAAGCGGAAGTCTTTCCATTGCGGGTCTGGAAAAGTAGAGTGACAGACCCAATCAAATTCAGACTCCATGGTCACCCTCCGTGGGCTCGTAGACTCTCAAATCAGATCTTCTCTGCAGGATGCCAAGATGTTCCGATGTAAAGTCGAGCAGATCTGGACGATTCTGCCGTAGCCAACGGTGAATGTGGGGCATGTAACCGCAGGGAAGATTTGGAAAGAGATGATGTTCCTTGTGGAGATTGAAGAACATCAACATCCCGGCGCAAGGCATGCGCACCGATCGCGAAAAACTCTGTTGCTCCCGTAGTCGATACTGCTCCCTTTTGTGGGGTACAGGTGAGAGGCCAACGTGCTGATGTTGAGTAAACAGATACTCATACAGCATCGCTGATGCCCAGAAAGCGAGCACCAAAACTCCGAAGTACCGGACAGGCCCGAACACCCATGCAAGTATGCCGTGCCACATTGCCATTGCCGCCAGATTCAAGCAACATTCCAGTTTGTGCATTTTAGATGATGATTTCAAATCGTAGATCAGGTACGGCAAATAGACTCCGCTGAGATACAAAACCGGCACAACATGCAGTTTCACCAACCATTCAACGAACTTCTTGTGCCAACGCGGACCATCCGGCGCTGCGGTGGGGTCACGCTTTGTTCCGACAAATCGATGATGGGCAGCATGCCCCCGCTGGTAGCTGCAGGACGGTGTCAGCACCAACAGACCTGTCAGCCAGCCAATCAATGAGTTGCCCCAGCGAGTCCGGAACAGAGAATGATGCGCTGATTCATGCAACACGATCTGCAACATCAGCATCCCGACAGCAAGCAGCAACGCACTGAAGAGAAAAGTCCATCGACTCCCCAGCGCCAGTACCCCGTAGCTACCCAGAATCAGGGAGTATGCAACCAAGACTGCAATGAGGTGCCAGGGGACGGTGACTGGGCCGCTGCGCTGGGCCGCTCGAAACATCTCACGGTACTCGCTCCGCGTCAGGACAGGGTACTCAGGATGGCTATACATAACGCAATCTGCATGAAGAAAGCCAATTCGTTATTGCGTCCGATCGCTCAGATTCAAACACGAGCCTTAAACACCCAACGTTCACGGTGTACTGGTGCCGGGCAACGTCGCCTTTCGGAACACGCTACGGCGTCGGGTCGACCTTGCATTCGCACATCCCAATGAAATAATCCCAAATCTGGCCCCGGAATTTCTCACCAAGCAACCTCACCAAGCAACCCTGTTCAGGAATCAAAAGTCCGCCAGCACGAGAGATTATAGCAAAAAATGATGAACCGCAATCCGGAAGTTTCCAATCTGGGCAACACAGCAACCGAGAGGATGATGCTGCAAGTTGAAGACGCTAGACTGTTGCACCTGAGAGCAAATAACATCGAGATGCATCCTGATTCGGGGACCAGCGTTGTCCTTGGTTGCCACAGCAATCGCTCTGGTCAGGCAGCGTCCCGTTCCCAAAACATGGCGAGTGCAGCGTGGATATGCCCAGCACGGAAAGCAGCAGCCCGCACGCAGACGCAATCGAAGCGAGGACCGGTCTGCAACCATGGCTCTTTTTCTTTGTAGCCGCTGCGTTCTACTGCTATGAGTTTTTCGCACGCGTTGCGCCCGGGGTTCTGAAAAGTGACATTCGAGATGTGTCAGGCGCAACCGAAGGACAGTTCGGACTGGCGATGGGGATGTACTTTCTCGCTTACGCTCCTGCCCAACTGATTGTGGGGCGAATGCTGGATCGCTTTGGCACCCGGGTGGTCGTCGCACCAGCGGCAATTTTTGTGGCTTTGGGATGCCTGCTGCTGGCTTCCACGGACAGCATCGTTGTGATGGGAATCGGACGTTTACTGCAGGGATTGGGAAGCTCGGTCGCTTACCTCGGTGTCGTTTACCTGGCTTTGGTATGGTTTCCACCACATCGACATGGAATCATCCCCGGCATCACCGTTGCGATGGGAACGTTAGGAGGCTGCACGGCCCAGTACCCTTTGGCAACCATGTCCGAAGCATTCGGTTGGCGAATTCCACTGTTTGTTTGCGGTGCAGTTGGAATCGCGATTGCCAGCCTGCTGTGGTGCTTGCTACCAAAACGTCCCTCCTGGTTTATCAATTTGATGCGAGAGGACGGGTACGAACCAGATCTTCCTGAACCCATGATTCCGATGATCCTGCGCATCGCGGGCAACCGCCAGTTGTGGCTGATCTCGCTTGCCGCGGCAGGGTTTTATTTACCGATTTCCGTGATTGGTGACCTTTGGGGAGTCACCTTTCTGAAGATTGAAACCGGTATTGGGACGACCGGGGCCAGTCTGGCAACCACCCTTGTATTTGTCGGATTTGCCATCGGTGGCGTTGGTGTCGGACATCTGGCTGACCGATGGGGCCGCCGCAAAATCCTCTTCGTCGGCTGTGGCATCGCATCATGCGTCATTGCCGCGTTGCTGATGCTGTCAAGCGTCGAACCGACCTGGCTCACTATCATTCTGTTGGCTGCCCTCGGTGTTACTGCGGGAGGGCAATCACTTGCCTTTGTCATGACAGCTGACTTTGCCGCAAGACACACGCGAGGTGTTCAATTGGCATTCGTTAATTTCATCGTCATGATATTGCCAGTGGCAGTCCAACCAGGAGTCGGCTATCTGGCTGGAATCGGTGTCTCAGCAAACAACCTGCCCAGCGCCACTCAGGAACTTCGCGGCTACGCGTTGGTGGTTGGCCTGATGATGGCAGGAACGTTGATCGCATGCTTCGTTCGCGAAACGAAACCCCAACACGATGCTGGCCCAAAGCAACACTGACAACGTGCCGCCGACATGGACCACTATCCTATGGTTTTATCGTCTGCCAACCCACCGCTAAAAAAACTCAACCACCAGGGCTTACCACGTCAGCGTACCATCGCTTTGAACAAATGCGTCGTTTTCAACATCGGATTGTTCAACATCGGATTGGTTGAGCATCGTCAGGAACTGATTGCTCAGTGGCGTCCCTATCAACACCGCTATTGGTAATCGTGCGCTGACCCACGCCGCAGACTCACGAAAGGTCTGGACATGGGATTCTGACGACAAAATTCAGGTACCGCGACTGACCATTCGCGTTTCACCGCTGATCTTGGCAGTGCCCTATTTGTTCTTCTGAAAACTGGGTTTCAACAGCGTTACCTCGTCGGCTCCTGCGGCTCAAATTTACTCGTCACCCCTGAGCTCTCCCAGCTAGTTAAGATTGTAACGAAGGGCACAAACCAATCCGGCAGCATCAATCTCTCGCTCTGAGAGAGGGAACACCTAATCAGGTACGTCCCCGAGACGCGGACGGCTTGTTAGGGTCCGGCTATCTTGGCCAGTTCATATAAACACGCGTACAGCAGGTAACCCTACACGATGACGGTGAACCCATGGATCACTCTGCTGACTCTGTAGTTTTCGCTCAGGATCAAAAAAACTGACCGAAAAATCAAATCTTCGCTAATAATTCGCTCGGCTTCGGGTCTTCATCTATAAGAGGAGGCCTTCACATTGATTGAAGAACTGCCGGCACATCAAATCGAATTCATGTTGAAACCGACTCCCCGAGTCAGATCGTCTACAGCCGAGAGTGCCGACAAAGGCAAGCTACGGATGCTCTTTGAGAATGAGGAGACGCCGTTGCTGAGATATACCTGCGAGCTGGTCGGACAACGAGCAGTCGCCGAAGAGATCGTCCAGGACGTGTTCCTTCAACTGCATATCCATTGGGAGAACGTCGATTCCCCAAGGGCATGGCTTTACCGCAGTGCCCGCAATAAGGCTTTCAACCATATCCGGGATCACCAACGCGAAACCGTTAATGGTCGTTCATCAACTACCCAATCACTGTGTGACGAGAGCGAGACACCAATCAAGGCAATGGCAAAACTC
>Ga0315334_10002845_pt1 | contig 10812 bp, 8 predicted proteins | sample M150034915metaG_FD_205555 | JGI IMG/M metagenome (GOLD analysis project Ga0315334, IMG submission 205555) | Ammonia-oxidizing marine archaeal communities from Monterey Bay, California, United States - M1 500m 34915 | ecosystem: Environmental > Aquatic > Marine > Intertidal zone | place: USA... | reverse complement strand
AACATCTGTACATGTTTCGTATCTACCATACCCGGTCGCCATAGGCGACCACAAGTACCCTGTTCTTCATCCTTGTCAGTAACAAGGATTGAATCAAACCTTCATTTCGGCAAGGCATGGTTTTGAGGTTCAAGCCACTTTTGGCAGTCCTTCTTTCTATCATGTTCGTTGCTCCTGGATGCCTTGGAGATGATAATGTAGGGATACCTTTGGATGACTTCTCATACACTGCAGATGATGGCAATGAATATTCCAGAGACGAAATGAAAGGGTCAGATTATCTCATTCATTTCTCAGCATCTTGGTGTTCTCGTTGTTACAAGTCGATGCATAACATCTCCGATGCGATCGGTGATACTGATTACCTCATCATGAGCGTCGAGAAAGAAGGCCTGAGTGGGCTTTCTACTTGGCATGATACAGTCGATGAATCCAACTCCACTCAAGACATCATTGCGCCATTCATGGATGGTTCAGAATTATCTGAGGTCCTTGGAGTGAGTGCGATGCCGACGATATATCTAATCGATGAGAACGGAAACATCATCAATATCCATGAAGGTGACTTGACCGATCATGATGAGATATTGAAGTTCTTGAATCAGGCTTGAAGCATCCTCACTAATGGGCGGTATGTTGATGACCACATCCGTTGGGGAGGAGAACAGTGGAAGCCATGTTTCGATTGAAAGCACTTGGCAGTCTTACTTTGATCCTGTTCTTGCTGATGCCTGCATTCGCGGTGCTAGGAACTGCACCTACGGCTGTTGCTGAGTCTGTGGAAGAGGGTTGGTGGTACGATACCACTGTCGACCGCGATAAGGATGGAATCGGTGATATGGTTGAACTGCATTTGAACAATCCAGTTTTCCTTGATCTCAATGGCACTTTGCCGGTCATTGTTGATTTCGACCACACCCCGACGCAACAGGACATCGAGATGTTGGAGAGGGAGGTCGACTTCCGTATGGGATGGGACCTCTACCTGATCGATGCTCTCAGTGGCCGAGTGCATACTCAGGATATTCTTGCTCTGAGAGACCTTCCCGGCGTTGTCATGATCGAGTTGGATGGTATTCTTGAGGTACAGATGGCAGATGTTGTTCCAGTGCATGGAGTTGATCTGGCTTGGGATGAGACTGGCTATGATGGCTCTGGAGTTGCAGTAGCCATCATCGATACTGGACTCGATCACCTACATGTGGGAATAGACGATCTTGATGATGATAATTCCACCAATGATCCAAAAGTAGTCGCATTCTATGACGCAGTCGCATCTTCAGATGAAACAAATGGCACCACTGAGCCATATGATGACCATGGACATGGTAGCCATTGCGGAGGGATAACTGCAGGAACTGGCGCTCCTGATTACGCTGATGTTGGAATTGCTCCCCAAGCCAGACTCGTTGGAGTCAAGGTCCTCGATGGGGGTGGAAGTGGTTCTTTCGCAGGTGTGATGGGAGGAATGCAGTGGACTGTAGACGTTCGCTACCAATACAATATTCGAACTGCGAGCATGAGTCTTGGCGGACCAGGTGCTATAGAATGGACCAGTAGTGAGGAGGATAGTGTCAACCGTATGGCCAATGAGATGGTCAGGGCTGGAATCGCTCTGTTCATTGCTGCAGGCAATAACGCTGTATCAGCCCAGATCGGTACACCCGGAAGTGCAGAGGATGTGATAACCGTCGGGGCTCTTGACAAAGATACCAAGATCGCCATCTACTCAAGTCAAGGCCCTACTGAGGAAGGACGTATCAAGCCGAATATTGCTTTCGTCGGTTCCAGTGTTAATTCTGTGGCCGCCAATACTGGAGATGGATATACCTCAATGAGTGGTACCAGCATGGCTACTCCAGGAGCGGCAGGTCTTGGAGCATTGATGTCTCAGGCCAATCCAGACCTTTCTCCTTTTGATATTCGAAACATCATGCAGGAAACAGCGACCTATCGTCAATGCCATTACATGGGGGCGAACGAGCCTTGTGCCGAGGATCTGATTCCAAAGAACAGACAGAACAATGTCTATGGTCACGGTCACGTCAATGCTCAACCTGCGTTGATAGAAGCAGCCGAGAAGTCTTATTCTTTCAACAACAATCTCTCAGTCAATGTGACCACGGCTGCTATGATGGACAACCACATCCATTTGAATCCTGGTGAGCATATCGACATTGAACTGAACACGCCCGTTGATACCATTCAATGGCGTTCCAATCATTTGAGGGACAATTGGGCGAATCTACACTCTTACGATCATCAAACCAGTGCTGAGTTAACACATACTGACATCATTCATCAGTTGGAGCACTTGCCAGGAATTGAACTTCAAGGAAATCACTCCATCTCGATAAGGGCGATCAGCGGGACTTCTTCATCGCCATTGGTGACTGTCGATATCATGCTGATGGGAGAAATGATGGAAGAATCTGGAGAAACAGTATCTTCTGGAATCGGTACTGTTGCCTGGGTGGGAATCAGTTTATTCCTCGGAGTGATTCTGTTCGTCATTGGAATGATGATGGGCCGAAATCAATTCGAAGAAGCAGAATTGGTTGAATGACAATTTCATCCGGCCCATTGTTTAAGTCCCTAGAGATTTGAATGATTGCGATAGCATGCCTGCACCAAGCCGTCCACCAAGTCGCCCTAAACCTCGAAAGCGCATTTCAGCAGCCAGTGGAAATCTTGCCATCCCGGCTGGAGTTCTCAATCCATCAATAGCCGCCCCTTCACCAGATGAGGTCGTCCAGTTACCGCTGACCGGCCCGATACCTCTCGTCGAAAGATTAGCGCAATTCTGGCTTTTCGGAGTTGCGATGATGGGATTGTGGGGTGGATTGTTCTACATCGCTTTCACTCAAGGTGAGACCAATGAACGATTCTTGATGCTTGGAATTGGAGGACTTGCAACGGCTTCTGCATTCATCTGGGTGGTTGAGCGCCAACGTCGCAGTCACGGCTCATTGGCTACCATGCACGATTATCTCTTGGGAATGGGATTGTTCTTCGGTGCTGCTGGCTTGTTCTGGTTCCTTAGATGGGGAATGGCTTTCGCTGCGAATCCGGACGGTCTGGATTTCTCTTGGCTGGTTGATGATGCAAGGCCATTCGCCGATGAGGGATGGGTCCCTGGGGCGATGGGAATTGCTGTCCACGCTGCTGCGGCTGTCATCCTTGGAATAGCTAGTTGGTGGTATCTCAAGATCAAGGAGACTGGAACCGGTATTCTGTCATGGTTCGTCGCCGCCATCACTCCGTTCGGATTGTTGATCGTTGGACTTGGAACTTGGATCGATTGGTCCAACGGTGGGGTGAGTTATGAATTGGGGATATCATTGGTCGTTCTGAGTATTCTAGGGATGTGGATCGGGATACAGAGCAACCGAACACTGGTATTCTCGGTGGTGGCCGTGCTTGCTTCGTTCATGCCGATCATCTATGAGTTGGTCAATGATGGAACTGGAAGTGCATTGTCGCTGATGGTCTTCATCATCTTCGCTCAAGGTCTTCTTGCAATATCGCCACAGTTGAAAGATGCACAGGCGATAATCGAGAGGGCATCACTCGGGCTTGTCGCTGCAGCACTCATCGCCATGGCGTGGATGACTGGCGGAGGTCTGACAATGCACCTAGGCCCGCTGAAGTTGGGGCCTGATGATTGGCTTTCTGGGGCTGCTGTGTTGTGGCTGAGTCTGCTGTTCGGATATTTTGGTGCCGTCCACATGAAGCGTGTTCCATGGATGCCGATAGGGCTCGCTTTTGCATTGTTCCTTATTCCTCACCCCAGCAATCAGGCAGCATGGGCATTGACTCTCATCATGCTTCCATACCTGTTATGGAAGCCGGACAGCAGGAAATGGGTCAGGCAGGCGACCTTCTGCAGTGCAGCATTCGCATTCCTCATCGTAGATTGGATGAGTCACGCTGAACATAACTCTGGGATGGAGTTCTGGGGGACCATCGAGAGCAATCTGATCCATGTCATCCCACTGGGATTACTGGCGATTGGTGAATGGGCCCGCCGTATCGAGAGGATCTCTGGAAACGCATTCCGTGTGGCAATGGTTCTAGTCGTGCTTTCACCATCGATGCTAATTGAAGCGAACAGCACTGTTCCATGGGCTTTCTCTGCCTATCTCTTGGTGGTTGCTGCTGAAGCGACGAGAAAACCAGCTGAAGGATTACAGCAGAGAAAAGATGCGTCGATGACGATATTGACCAGTCTTGGTCTGACAACCATGCTTGCTGCTTTCGGACGACTGGAGTTGAACTGGTCATTAATGCCTGAATTGGATGGCTTCAATTTGGTCCTCGTCATCATCGCAGCAGTCTATTACGCGCTCGGCAAGAACAGCAAGGTGATGGAACTTGACATGGGTCACTTCAATGCGTGGGCCATCAAGAGTGGCGGTCAAACACCGGTCTTCAATCCTGAATCTGGAATACTGACGGTTCCAGCAGTTGAAGAAGACGATCCAGAGAGCCCTGAATGGTTGGATAAAGGCTGGGGTTCATTCGCAAGAGTATCATTGATCGGTCCATTGATTCTCTTTGGAATAGCTCTGGCTTCGGTCGATGGGGAAGCACTGTTGGAGAAGTGGTGGATTTGCCTCTTGGCAGTGCCAGTCGTATTGATGATCTGGGAATTGAACAAAGAGAATGAAGGCTCGGCTGAATCACGTGCCATCGCTGCATGGGCCCTGTTCCTGATGGCGATGCCATTGTCATTCCAGTTGAGTACTGAGTTGTTGGCACAGCCGCTTTCTGAAAGGGTACTTGACAAATCGCGTCTTCTTTTCGATTTGATTCTGATATCTGGCCCTGTTGCAGTACATCTTGCACTTCAGAAGAGGGGCTTACAGGATTCAGAGAAGTCACGAAATGCTGACATTGCAAGTCTGGTAGGATTGTTGGCTCTTGGCCTCCTCGATACAACTGGCGGATTGGTCTACTTCACCATGTTCGCAATCGTTGCTCACAGGACTTGGCAACACCGTCTGTCATTATTGGCAGTTCTAGCACCTCTCACTCTGCCATTGATCGGGACTCGTCCTGGAATCGCAGGTGGAATATTCAAGGAGATATTCACAGAAGGAGCCATCTTCGATCTGCTGTTGACCGAAGGGGAGATGTTGGATTTCAATGTCAGTAGAATAGTTGGCTGGTTCGGTGCCGCTTTCTCACTGTTGATGCTCTCACGTATCATTCAGGACCGAAGAGATCCACCAGAGCATGATGATGAACGTCTCCCATTCATCTGGTCATCATTCGTATTGATCGTCTCATTACAGGCATTGATGGTGCACAGTTCATACCTGCTGTTGATCCTCACCACCCTCATCATCATTCTTGGTTGGTTGGCAGGAAGGACAGAGGTCTTCGTATTCGCACCATGGGCATATGTGATAGCATTCCCACCTGCACTGGCTGATACCTTCCCTGAATTGAATGGTTCTGAGTTATTCAGTTACTCTCTTCTACTCTCTGGATTGATGACGATGTTCTTTTCGATGCTGGCGAGGAACAACTCATTGTTCATGTATGTTGAAACTGTTGCATTCACCGAAGAGATGGAAGGGTCTCGGAATTTGATGAAACATACGACCTCAGCAGATAGAGAATACGTGCAGAGATACCTGTACTGGAGCGGTCTTGCTCTGTTCTTCCTCTCATTCGATGTCTTCTATGGAGTATCAAGTGTTCTTGCGGCAGCATGGGTGACTTATGATTCGTACAAGACTGGAAGCAAGAAGGTCTTCCTCATCACTCCATTGTTCCATGCTCTGGCGCTGGCCAATGTTGAGAGAATGGCCTCGTGGGATCTGGGAATCCAATACATCGGTGGTTGGATGTTGGTCATCGATGGAATCATCTTTTCCGTGCTTTCATGGAAACAATGGTATCCACAATGGGAATGGTCTGAAGATGGTGCAGAATATTGGCGCTGGAATGACCAGATGGGAATGCTTGGAGTTGTATTTTTCAGCATTGGAGTATGGTGGGCCACCTTTGACTTCAGTGCCCTGATGGTGGCATTGATCATTATCGTATATGGTGGCTCGATGGTTGCTATAGATCCTGAATCCGCATGGCGTAGGGCAATGGGTATTGCTTCATCGACTGTTGGCGGATTCATTGCTCTGGTTGATCCCGATACGACAATGGGTGGAATCGTCATGATTCTTGCTGGACTTGCTGCCTTCATCCAGGCTGCGATGTACTTCCAGCGCTGGGGAGTCGGCATGGGTGAAATCGTATCCGAGGATGAACCCGAAATACTGTCAGCTCCCGTTGTGGATGATGAAGAAGATGAGCCAATCGAGTCTGAAGCAGTCGTGGACATCGAGTCAGAAGAATCCGAGGAATCTGAAGACGCAGAGGAGTCAGCGGGCGTCGAAGAACTTGCGGACGATGAATTGGATGAGTTGTTGGAAGAATTCGAGGACGAAGCAGTCCCCGAACCAACCCTGACTCCAGATGAAGGCGATGTTCCTGCAGAGACGGAGGTTCTTGATATGAGTGGAATGAGCAATGAGTGTACTGCACAGGTCATCGATTTGATGAATGGGCTCGTGGATGTGAAGGGAGTCGGGAAGGTCAAACTCAATGACAGCATGGCGACAAAGATACGTTCCGCACTGTTGAATACTGATTTTTCAGGATATATCCCCAAGGTGAATTTCGACCAGAATGGTAGAGCAGTTCTCTCTTTCGACCCTGATTCAAGTTCATCATGATGGTATCTCGTCGTCCCAATGCTCCATCTCATTGAGTGTTTGAGCCACGGCTACCACATCACCATCCCCCCACCAATCTACAGCGATGAAAGTTGGACGCTTGCCGTACATCCCCCAGCATTCAAGCCCGCGGTCGAGAAGGAAATCATAGTCATTCACTTGTCCAGCACGTTGTGGGTCTGAGAATCCTGCTGAATTCTTCAGCCAGTTGTTGAGATGCCAGACTGGCTGTGTTCCATCACCCCGATGGACTTCACAATTCATCTCCTCAGGTTCGTTTTCAGCGAAATTTGTTGTCCAACTGAAAACAAGGAAATCATGTAACCAAGGATATGCATCATCCTGTGGTTCTTCCCAGAACAGCACCAATCGTGTTTCAGTGTCGATCAATTCCGCAAGGGTGGGCCATTGCTCGCCGAGTACATGTTGGTATATCCAATCGTAAAGATCAGATTGGATGAGAAGATATTCGATATGTTCAGCCGAAACTGTGGATTCAAAGAGCAGAGTAACCACATCATTCTCCTCATTGGCCATCAGGCTTCGAAGATGGCTCAGCCAGGCGATGGCATTCACCTCTCCATAATGGCACGGGCTGGTTCCACGATCAGGGTCACCATGACAGAATCGAACATCGTTGGCAGCGCTTGAAATTGAGGTTCTATAGTGAGCATCGAGCATGAATGCGCGTATTCCAGCATCCCATTGTTCTTGCAACCCAGTCTCATGATTGCTCGCAGGGTAGTAGATTCCATCGGCATGTGTAGCGAAACTGTTGTGGGTCTCCGGGAAGGTTGTATCACTGTAGGATCGATTGCACAACTCTACCATGCCATTGCAAGGTTCATGCTGGATTCCATCTTCAGTCACCTCGTCATCCATGTTTGTGGATGATTGTAGGCATCCAGAACTGAGCAACATCAGGCACAGCAATCCTGTGCCAATATTGCGAAACATGAGTCTCATCCTATTCCTCTTCATCGGAAACGGCGATTACTCCAGCATCCCAGGCCTCTTCCAGTTGTTTGGCTCTCTCCTCGGTCAATCCAAGTCCCATATAGGCGAAATCGAGTAGTTTCCGCTCATTCTCGGTCACTCCTCCGTCATCCACCAATTCGTCGTATTGTTCTAGGTATGTCTGTTCGTCCTCAGGCAGGCTCGACAACAGTATCCGCAGTCCCATGCGGTGCAGGAGGGGGCGTTCCGCAAATGATGATGTCGGCGACCCGATGGAATCAAGGAGCCGGATGCCTCGCCGCTGTCCATGAAGTACGGCCCGTTGGTGTGGATCGACCTTGAGATGACAGGATTGGATATCGAGACCTGTTCAATCATTGAGATTGCTACAGTGGTCACTGATGGAGAATTGAACATCATCGCTGAAGGCCCGAATCTAGCGATTCAATGCAGTGAAGACAAACTGGCTGCCATGGATGATTGGAACACCAGGCATCATAATGACAGTGGCCTCATTGAACGGGTCAGGTCATCTGAGTATTCGCTGGCCGCTGCAGAACAGGCAACTCTTGACTTTCTGCAGCAGCATTGTTTGAAGGGTAAATCTCCCCTTTGTGGAAACTCGGTTTGGAATGACCGATTGTTTCTGAGCAAGGAGATGTCCGAGTTGGAAAGTTTTCTTCACTATAGATTACTGGATGTCACCAGCATCAAGATTGTCGCTGATCATTGGTTCCCTGAATTGAATGGCTACAAGAAGAAGAATTCACATCTAGCGAGGGATGACATTCATGAGAGCATCGAGGAACTCAGATACTACCGCCAACATCTCTTTGCTCAGTCCGCCAATTCCCAGCAGTAGGATCGGCTTCTTTTTTCCGAGAGAGGACTGCAGCAACCACCGCCAATGCAATTTCTGCTGGCGACTCCGCTCCGATGTCAAGGCCTATGGGGCAGTCGACAGAATCCAGTGTTGATTGAGAGATTCCAGCTTCAAGAGCCTTGGCTGAGAAGGCTTGCCATTTTGATTTCGAACCGATGACTCCAACTCTGGTAGATGATTGAACCATTGCCAATAATCCGATGAAGCGCTCTTCATCCTCCTTCCAGTCATGTCCGAGCAGAAGAATGTCCGAGAATCGTTTCAATGAATCTTCATTCTCAGAATCGAGAAAATTCGAGACTATGCCATTGTGTCTTTCTCGAGCGTCAGGAAAAGTTTCCTCAGAGGAGAATTCATTCCTTGTGTCTTGAACAGAATAGTCCCAACCAAGTCCATTGCACATGTGAGCAATGGCCTGTGCAACGTGGCCGCCTCCCATCAGGAGAATGTGTGGCATCGGCATCACGACCTCCATGGTCAGGCATACTCTTCCTCCACATAAAGAGTCGAGAGGCACCACTTCATGCCCTTTTGCACCTTTGTTGAGACCAAATATCGCAACCTCGCCTCCAACCTTGCCTTCTGCAAGTAGTTCTCTCAATCGTTGGGTTATCTGGAATTCCAGACCCGCTCCGCCAACGGTTCCTTCACTCCTTGAATCAGTGACTGCAAGTCGAGCACCGACCTTGCCCGGTACCGAACCAGTTGTCTCGATGACAGTAGCCATGGCAACAACCTCGCCTTCAGCCAGTCGGGCGGTACACCACTCTAGCACCCGTTGGGTCATGAGGCTGACTCGGGTGGCTCCCTCATGTGCCTTGCGACGAATACCATTCCTCAAGTATTGCCAGATCCTCGGGTGTATCGACATTCAAACTGAAGTCAGCGCTCATTACCTTGACATCTCTGAAAGAGCATAATTCTCTGAGGGGGTCATCTGGTTCAGCCGCAAGAACTGATTCTATAGCGTTTGAATCGAGTAGTATCGGGTGCCCTCCTCTTCCTTTATTTACTGGACGAGCACATTCACCGTTCTCCAGCAATGATTGAACCACTTCAGAGGTGAAACCGGGTCTGTCAATTGGAACCACAAGCACAGAAGACGGTATTTCAAGAGCAAGTAGTCCAACCTGTAGCGTACCAGTCCTACCTTTTTCGGGATGTGGATTGGCGATGACTCTGGTATCAGGTGTGGCGAGCATGATATCTACCAGTAATTCATTGCGAGTGACGATGATGATGTCTGAACAATGTGGTCGTAATTGTTGAGTCACCATAGCGATCAATGTTGAATCAGCAAGCGGAATCAGGGCTTTGGGCTGGCCCAGACGCTGGCTGGCTCCTGCTGCAAGGATTATCGCAGCCACCATCCGTGATCACCGCAACATCTCTCGACCGATGATCATCCTCTGTATCTGTGATGAGCCTTCGTAGATCTGCATCACTTTGGCAGCTCTCATCAAGCGGGCAACAGGATATTCCTCTGAGTAACCGAACCCGCCGAAGACCTGTACAGCATCTGTGGATACCTGCATTGCGATATCGGCTGAGAAGCGTTTGGCGTGGGCTGCAGCCTCGGTGTTCTTCTCACCCGCATCTGCTAGAGCAGCAGATTTCCAGGTCAATAATCGCGATGCTTCGATACTGGTCTTCATATCTACGAGCATGAATTGAATGGCCTGATGTTGGTGTAGTTTGTTGCCGAAGGTCTCACGCTCATCAGCGTACTGAAGAGCATGCTCGAAGGCTGCTCGAGCCAGTCCAGTAGCATGTGCAGCGATGTTTGGGCGACTCATGTCAAAGGCCTTCATCGCATTCATCCAACCATCGTTCTCGGCCCCACCAAGCAGATTCTCTGTAGGGACTCTTACACCATCAAAGATTACTGAGCGGGTATCAGAGCAGCGCTGGCCCATGTTTCTCTCCTTCTTGCCGAGTGTCAGCCCATCACTATCGGCTTCAACCAAGAAGCCGGACATTCCACGGTAACCTGCCTCAGCGTCGGTCTTGACAAGCACGAAGAAGAAATCTGCATAGCCTGCTCCAGTTATCCACATCTTTTCACCATTGAGCACGTATTCATCGCCATCTTTGACAGCGCTTGTCTTGATAGAAGCAACATCAGAACCAGCCCCTGGTTCGGTGACCGCGTATGATGCCAAGGCGCCATCTGCCACTTTGCGTAGCCATTTCTCCTTCTGTTCCTCGGTGCCTCCAGTGATTATCGGG
>Ga0315334_10002844_pt1 | contig 10814 bp, 12 predicted proteins | sample M150034915metaG_FD_205555 | JGI IMG/M metagenome (GOLD analysis project Ga0315334, IMG submission 205555) | Ammonia-oxidizing marine archaeal communities from Monterey Bay, California, United States - M1 500m 34915 | ecosystem: Environmental > Aquatic > Marine > Intertidal zone | place: USA... | reverse complement strand
TCGCCAGGGATGACATCGTCTTCTGATACAGTTTTTATTTATTGCTATATGGCACATTTAAAGGCTAGTTCTGGTATAGCGAACGAACAACAACGAAACCAAGAGGCTGTTGCACTTAAAAATTATATGGATTCTAGAACGAACATTGAAAATGTAATATTAGGTGGCGATTTTAATTTATATACAAGTTCAGAACCGGCTCATAATACAATTTTAAATGGAGGAAGTGTATTGTTGTTAGATCCAATTTCAACTCCTGGAAACTGGAATAACAATGTTGTTTTTTCTGGGGTTCATACCCAAAGTACAAGGTCAGGTAGTTTGCCTGATGGTGGCGCTTTTGGGGGTATGGATGATAGATTTGATTTCATCTTTTTTACTAGTGATTTACTTACAGGATCAAATAAATTAACTTACGTTCCTAACTCTTATACTGCGATTGGAAATGATGGGAATCACTTTAACAAATCAATTAATGCGACACCAGCCAATACATCTGCTCCTGCAAATGTTATTGAGGCATTGTATAATATGTCCGATCATTTGCCAATTTCCATAAAAGCCTATCTTCCGATGAATGTGGGAATAATTTCATATGGATTCAGCCCTGATTGGGAAGGTTATTTCAGCGAAGGTGTTTTTAACTTCAAATCAGAAAAATCAGAAAAAGAACTTTCGATTTTTGTTTATAATCTTCTGGGAAAATTGATAATAAAAAAGTCTTATAGGAATAAAAGAGAATTTAAATTTCAAGTCAACAATATTAAACCAGGCTTGTATATTGTAAGAGTGGTTTCAAAACTAAAACAAAAGAGCTTTAGGATAATAAAGAATTAAAAAACAAATAATTTCTTAAATATCCTTCTTAGTTACAACTATTTCCTATTTTCGAGCGTCTTTTGTGGGCAAAAAAAGAAGAAACACAATATTTTGAATATTTACTCCAAAAAACAAAGATGGAAGCTGCTTTTGGCGGGTGCTGCTATTTTGATAATTGTAGCGTCACTCTGGTATACGAATATTTTGGTTAAAAAAATTGAAACTGAGGAGAGAAAGAAAGTTCAATTATGGGCGGAAGCCATTCAAAATAAAGCCTCTTTAGTGAGCTATACTGGAAATTTATTTCGAAAAATATCAAATGAAGAAAGAAACAAAATCGAGCTTTGGGCTGAGGCGAATAAAAGAATAGCGACTTCCAATGATTATAGCGACCTGACATTTTATTTAAGCATTCTTTCTAGGAATACTACCATTCCTGTAATGGTTATTGATAAAAACGGGGAAATCACAAGTTGGAGAAATTTCGATATAGAGGAAGGGGGGGATACTTCGCAATTTTTACTTGATCAGTTGGCAATTATGAAAAATAATAATAATGAGCCAATTGATTTAACCTACTATATTCCCGGTTATACTGTAAAACAAAAGCTGTACTATAAGGATTCTAAAATATTCTCTGAATTAAAAGAGGTTTTAGATGATTTAATTCAATCTTTTATTTCTGAAATAGTAATTAATTCTGCCTCTGTACCTGTAATTTATACTGATAGTAGCCAAACAGAAATAATCGAATATGGAAATTTGGAAAACAAAGGAAAAGCTATAGAACAGGGTTTTTTAAAAGCAACGATTGCTGAAATGCGTAATCAAAACGACCCAATAGCTATTACAATAAATAATCAAGCAGTAAATTATATTTTTTATAAAGACTCTAAATTACTTCAACAATTAAAGTATTATCCATATTTCCAAATATTAATAATAGCATTGTTTTTGTTGATTTCTTATTATTTGTTTAGCACTTCTCGAAAAGTGGAACAAAACCAAGTTTGGGTGGGAATGGCAAAAGAAACAGCACACCAACTTGGCACACCACTTTCTTCTTTAATGGCATGGGTAGAGTATTTAAAACTGAAAGATGTGGATGAAAATACTATTATCGAATTATCTAAAGATATTACCAGGTTAGAAATTATAACTGAAAGGTTCTCCAAAATTGGTTCTGTTCCAAAACTTGAGAAAGAAAATCTAAACGCAGTAATTAATAATACGCTTGATTACTTAAAAGTTCGGATTTCTAAAAAAGTGAATGTTACTTTTACTACTCAAAATAACGCAGAAATTCATGCAAAATTAAATCCGTCTTTGTTTAGCTGGGTTTTTGAAAATTTGATAAAAAATGCTGTTGACTCCATGAAGGGAGATGGAAATATTGATATTTATATTACTGATCAATCCCAATTTATTTATATTGACGTGACTGACACAGGAACAGGTATACCTCGAGCAAATCATAAAACTGTATTCGAGCCAGGGTATACAACCAAGCAAAGGGGGTGGGGCTTAGGGTTGTCATTGGTGAAACGAATAATTGAAAATTATCACGAAGGAAAAATATTTGTAAAACATTCAGACGGAACAGGAACTACCTTTAGAATAGTATTAAATAAGTAAGAAAAACAACCAACCAGTTATGGCATAGTTCCTAAGGAGTTTTTAATCAATGTCAGGCATCTATATTCATATACCTTTTTGTAAACAAAGTTGTAACTATTGCGATTTTCATTTTTCAACTTCTTTAAAACATAAAGCCGATTTAATAAAAGCATTAGTTAAAGAGATAGAACAAAAAAAAAGCGATTTACCGGGCGAGGTGCAAACCATTTATTTGGGAGGAGGAACACCAAGTTTATTAGAGGTTGACGAGTTAAAAATTATAATTGATGGGATATATAAAAATTATAATGTTAACAACAAAATAGAATTTACGCTAGAGTGTAATCCAGACGATTTAACGAAAAAGAAATTAAAAGGCTTTATGTTGGCTGGGATTAATAGACTTAGCATTGGGGTGCAGTCTTTTAATAATGACGAACTCAATTTTTTTAATAGAGCACATAATGCATCTCAAGCAGAATCGAGTATCAAGCAAAGTCAAGACTTAGGAATTGAGAACATTACTGTTGATTTGATTTATGGATCGCCTTTTTTAACTGATAAGATATGGTTAGATAATTTGCAGAAGATAAATGATTTTGATGTTCCCCATTTGTCATCTTATGGATTAACCGTTGAGCCCAAAACTAAACTTGAGCATCAAATTAAAACAGGACAAATACCAGTTTTAGATGATGATAAAATGATTGTTTATTTTATAGCATTGGTAAAAGAAACACAAGATTTTGGCTTAACACAATATGAGATTTCTAATTTTGGAAAGGAAGGGTTTTATTCTCAACATAATAGTAATTATTGGAAAGGAGAAGAGTATTTAGGAATTGGTCCTTCGGCACATTCTTACATTAAGAATAAGCGTTTATGGAATGTAGCGAATAATATTAAATATATTAATGCTATATCTAAAAATGAAAGATATTTTGAAGAAGAAGTTATAGATGAAAAAACAGCTTTTAACGAATATATTCTTACTCGTTTAAGAACTATTTGGGGGATTGAACTTAACTATGTTGCAAGTCATTTTAATAAAGAGATAAACGATCATTTTAATAAAGAGTTAAAGGGGTATTTAAAATCTTCTTATCTTCAACAAATAAATAATAAAGTAGTTTTAACAGATGATGGATTGCTTATTGCGGATAGAATTACTTCAGACTTATTTTATGTTTAGTAATTTAATTTTTCGAGGTGAGCTTATTCGAGTGATTTTTAATTAAAATGAAAACAACCGTACAACATAATAACAAAGGGTATTATCTAGATTTGTCTCAGCCATTAGACATTTCTATGCCCTTAAGAGGAGATCAATCTAACCCTACAGCATGGTATGTTGGTGCCCCAAAATTTGATCCGGTAATGACCGAGCATTTTATTGGAGATGTAAAAAAGGGCGGAGATGTAAATTTTAGAAATATATTTTTTAATCCTCATGGCAACGGAACACACACCGAATGTGTTGGCCACATCAGCAAAGAAACATACACCATTAATGGTTGTTTGAAAGAATTTTTCTTTTTATCAAGCTTGATTAGCATTACTCCTGAGCAAATTAATGGTGATCATATTATTACCTTAGATCAAATTAAAAGTGGTTGGAAAAATATTGGAGGAAAAGCAATTATAATTAGAACACTCCCTAATAGTAGGGAAAAGTTATCTATGCAATATTCTAACACCAATCCTGCGTTTATTGATTATAAAGCGGTTCAATTTTTAATAGACAACGGAATAGATCATTTGTTAATAGATACGCCTTCGGTGGACAAAGAGAAGGATGACGGAACACTTAAGGCTCATCACACTTTTTGGGAATACCCGAATAATATTCAATTAAAACGGACAATTACAGAGCTTGTTTTTATTCCTGACATCATAAAAGACGGGAGTTATTTTTTGAATTTGCAAATAGCTAGTTTTGAAAATGATGCATCACCAAGCAAACCTATTTTGTTTGAAATTAGGCACTAGTAATTTAACCTTAAAAGCGTTCTTGCCAATTTTAATTTTGCTAATTTTGATTTCTTAAAAGAAAATTCTAATAGAGAAAATAGATTGCTATGAAATTAGATGAGTTAGACTTAAGCATTTTAAAAAGACTTCAAGAGAACGGGAAGATTACCAACCTTCAGCTCTCAAAAGATATTGGTTTGTCTCCAGCCCCAACCCTAGAAAGGGTAAAAAAACTGGAAAGTAATGGGTTTATTCAAAGTTACCATGCCTTGGTTGATGAAGCAAAATTAGACTTAGGAATTTCAGCTTTTATGCAAATCTCTTTAATAAGACAAAGAGATAACGCCATAAATAATTTCTTAGAACAAATTAATGAAATTGCTGAGGTAATGGAGTGCTATAACGTTACAGGCCAAGCAGATTACCTATTAAAAATTATAGTTAAAGACATTACAGCGTTTGATACTTTGGTTAAGGAAAAATTAACGCCAATTCCTGAAATTAGAAATATGCATTCAATGGTAGTTATTTCTAAGGATAAGTATTCTAAGGTGCTTCCATTCCAATATAAATGAATATAGAAGGTCTCCGAGATTACTGTATTTCTAAACAAGGAGTAACCGAAAGTTTCCCTTTTGATCAAACCACATTAGTTTTTAAGGTAATGGATAAGATTTTTGTTTTAACAGGAATTGATACCTTCAGTTTCATTAACTTAAAGTGTAATCCAGAAAAGGCTTTTGATTTGCGAGAGAATTATGAAGGGGTAACAGGCGCTTTTCACATGAATAAAGAACACTGGAATAGTGTTTCTACCTTAGGGGACATTTCGGACAAATTAATTTATGGGTGGATAGATGATTCTTATGATTTAATTGTAGCTTCGCTTACTAAGAAATTACAAACAAAGCTAGAAAATTCATAAAATGAAAAGGATATTAGGATATTTTTTACAAGGGCTGCTGTACTTGGTTCCTATTTCAGCAACTATTTATGTGGTTTATAAGGCTATTGCTATAATTGACGGTATAATACCTATAAAAATTCCAGGCCTAGGGTTGTTAATTATTTTTGTTGTTGTAACTGTTGTAGGATTTTTAGGAGGCGCATTAATTTCGAGTAGAATTCTAAGGCTAGAAAAACTACTAGACAAGGCACCCCTGCTTAAAATTATTTATACTTCTGTAAAAGACTTACTTTCTGCTTTTGTGGGAAAGAAAAAAAGATTTACCGAGCCAGTTTTAGTTAAAATGGAAGGGGAAGTTGAGCGCATTGGATTTGTTACCCAAAAAAAGCTCACTCACCTCGGAATCTCAGAAGATAAGGTGGGTGTTTATATTCCTTTTTCTTATGCTGTTACAGGTAACTTAATCATTGTTTCAAAAGAAAATGTTACCGCAATAAATGGATCGTCTGCAGATATTATGAAATTTATTATTTCTGGCGGGGTTACTGAAATAGAAAATGGAAAAGATGAAAAATTGTAGTTATTTATCAGCCATAATGGTCAGAATCACCAATCCTCTGCCTAAATTAACATAATCTAATTCAATTGAAGCCGATCCAGTTGGAGATTTCCATCTGCACAAATTATTGTCCTCAGAGGGAGAGCCGTAATCTGTTCCAGAAATTTCAGCTTTAATACCTTCTACTAAGTTTTGCGCATCTTCCTCTTTTTCAAAATAAGTATCAATTCCAACCTCCCAACAACCTTTTTCATCAAATAAATAGGAAACAATGTAGGTGTCGTTTTCACCAATTTCATATACATATTTCAGGAGATTAATGTCGTCTTTAATTAATTTACCTTTTTCAATCGCTCTTATTTCTTCAAGACTTTTGTTTAAATCTAGTGAACGGGAAGAGGCTTTTTTATCACTAATAAATTGTTCGTAATAGGAGTCTTTACCACCACAAGCAGTCATCATGGTAAGAGCAAAAAGCAAGGAAACAAGCGTAATAAAACTTTTCATCAATAAAAATTTGATTCGTTCAAAGATACGTCTTTTAGGAAATAAAGGTTAAACGATATATTATTGATTTTCGTATTTGTTTTTGATTTACATTTGCGCTCCATGTTGTCAAAATATAAATATCATATTTGGTTGCATTTTACCATCCTAATATATGGGTTAACAGGTATATTGGGTAAATTAATTTCAGTAGATTCAGGTCTATTGGTTTGGTATCGATTATTAATAGCCATCGTTGCGTTGTTGATATATTATTCAACAATCAAATTCTCTTTAAAAATTTCTAAAAAAGTGTTAATAAGCACTTTACTGGTTGGAATAATTATAGCGGCACATTGGATTACTTTTTTTGAGGCCATTAAACAATCGAATGTTTCAATTGCATTGGTTTGTTTTTCTAGTAGCACCTTATTTACATCTTTAATAGAGCCAATTTATTTTAAACGAAGAATAAAACCCTATGAACTCATATTTGGTACTATAATAATATTAGGGCTTTATTTTATTTTCAGTTTTGAATTTAAGTATATGGTTGGAATGATTTTGAGTATTATTTCAGCCGCATTAGCTTCATGGTTTACAGTTGTGAATGGAGTTTTGATTAAAGAAAGTAATTCTAAAACAATCTCATTTTATGAGCTATTGGGTGCTTTTGTTGTGACTTCTGTTTATATGCTATTTTATACGGAGCTAGATATTTCTCAATTTTCGATCCCTACATCAGACATGAAATGGCTTAGTATTTTGGGGGTGTTCTGTACCGCTTTCGCATTTCTTGTAGGTGTTGAGATAATGAAAAAAATATCGCCATATACGGTTACTATTTCAGTTAACCTGGAGCCAATTTATGCTATTCTTATAGCTCGATTAATATGGCCAGAAAGCGAAACCATGTCTACTGGGTTTTATGTGGGAACTTTTATTATTATCGCAACTATTTTTTTTAATGCGCTCTTAAAAAGGAGGAAGAGAGTCTAAAGAGATGAAAGCGCTCCAATAAATTCTACTTTTTTTCTTCGAGACACTTCAGCTTGTGAATCATCACTCATAATAACATAACCACCTTCTCCTTTAATATATTTAGCAACATGTTGCAGGTTTACCAAGTGAGACCGATGTATTCTTATAAATGATTCGTTTATTAACATTTCTTGATAATCACCTATAGGTTTTGATATTAGCGTAGGCTTTAATTTATCGGTTGTGTGCATATAGGTATAACTTCCTTCGGATTGAAAACGAATAATATCAGTAATTTTTACAAAATTTAACCCTTCACCATCGGGAATAGCAATTTTTTGATGAGAGCTTTCGCTACTAATATTGTTTAATAGTGTCTTAAACTTATTGTTGATTAAATTTTGATCATGTTTCTTTGATTGAAATCTAGTAATTGTTTTTGTCAATTCATTGGGATCTATAGGTTTGAGTAAATAATCTAAAGCACTATATTTTATTGCTTTAATGGCATACTGGTCATAGGCTGTTGTAAAAATAATATCGAAATTAATAGGGCTAATTTTTTCTAGTAATTCAAAACCTGTTCCACCAGGCATTTCTATGTCTAAAAAAACTAATTGAGGGTTTAGGTTGCTTATTGCGTCTTGCGCTAAACCAATAGAATCAACAATAGCAACAAGGTTAATTTGAGAAAATTCTTTTAGTAGCATTTCTAATGAATCTCTACATCCCTTTTCATCATCAACAATTATTGTGTTATACATAATTTAATGTTTTAATCTAATGGTATAAATAGCTCAATTTTTGTTCCCATTGGAATATTGTTTTCTTCTAAGTCAATTATGTTAATATTTAATTTACTGTCTTTTAAAGAATTAATTATTTCAAGTCGTTCTTTGGTAATGCTCATTCCTAAAGATATATTTTTCTTTTCCTTCTTGTCTAGATTATTCTTATTCATTTCAATAGATTTATTTCTTCCAATTCCGTCATCTTCAACCGTACACTTCAATAAGTTCTCATGCTCAAGGCTAAATGAAATTTTAATTATTCCTTTGTCTTTTTTATGAGAAATACCATGCCAAATGGCGTTTTCTATGTAGGGCTGAAGTAACATAGGTGGAATTTCTTCAAACTGAATATCTATTTCATCAGTTACGATTATTTGATATTCAAATTTATCGTTTAAACGAAGCTTTTCTAAATCCATATAAAGCTCTAGGATTTCAATTTCATCTTTAATGGCAATTTTTTGTTTTTTAGTATTTTCTAGTGTTCCTCTCATTAATTTCGAAAACTTTGAAAGATAATGCACCGCGTCTTTGCTACTGTTTTTGGTTATAAAACTTTGGATGGAACTTAAGGTGTTAAAAATAAAATGAGGGTTCATTTGAGATCTTAGAGCATGAAGCTCAGAAACCAATACTTTTCTTTTTTCTTCTTCAAACAAGGTTTTTCTTTTTTGTGCTTTTCGAGTTGCGATAAAAATGATTGCTAATAATATAGCTATGAAGAAAAAAACGAAAGAAAATAAAAACCAAAAACGAGTGTAAATTGGCGAATCAATGCTAAAAGTAATTACAGCTGGAATCTTGCTCCAAATCCCTCTATCACTCATTGCAAATACTTTAAAAGTATAATTTCCAGGAACCAGCGCACTATAATTCATAGTTGTGTTGTTGGTGTAATTCCATACGGTCTCTTTTCCTTCCATTATATACTTGTACTGTAACTCAGATTCCCCACCAAAAACTCCGCTAATATTTATTTCTATATTATTCTCATCATGGGCTAATTCATAATAATTTAAGGTGTTGGTGTCGGCCCCATTTATTTTAATGTTATTGATAAATACAACAGGAGGTATTGTGTCATACTTGGAGTTAACCGTACTTAATGTTTTAGAGTTTTTATCAATTTTTGGAAGATTAGTGAGAATAGAAACACTTCTAATTTCTTCAGTATTTTGATTAGTTGTGGAAAAAATATTTGGAGAATTATAAGTTAATTGAATAGCTGTTTTAAGTAAATAAATGCCATTTCCAGAGGTTCCAAACCACATATTTCCCTTTCTATCTTGGGCAATTGAAATAACGGTTTTATTGCCTAAATAGCGAATAGAACTGCTTGAACTAAAGTTGCCATCAGTAAAACAAATTACCCCTCCACTATTTAAGGAAAACCATAGTTTTTCATCAGCACTTTGGTAAATAGTTTCAATATTTTTTTCTACAAATACTCGATTTATAATTTTCTTGCCATCAAACCTAATCGCTTCATATTGTTTCGTGAATATAAACGTACCATCTTTTAATTTAAGCACATTAGTTTTAGAAAAACTTGAATTTTCTGCCAACGGGACATAAAAAGTGTTTTCACTCAAATTAATAGCAAGTTCTTTTTTAGTTGAGCTTGAATTGTTTCCAGAAAGCAGTTCATTGCCAAACTGAGCAACGTAATAAGGATAGTTGGCTTGAAGTTCTATGGTTTTTATTTCTTCTTTGGCTTGGTTAATTTTTATTAACCCACCACCAATTACTGTACTAATCCAAAAAGTATTATCATTATAAATTACACTATTAATTATTTTATTTTTTAGGCGTGTATTCAATACCCCATTAAATTCTTGTGGAATTAATTTTCTCTTCTTTAACTCAAAAAAATCACCATAAATAGACCATACAAAAAGTTTTTTATTAACTAGAATAAATTTGGATAGATTTTCTTTTGGAATTACTAATTTTATTTGGTTATTGATATTTTGGTAGAGACCTTTATTAGTAATAAACCATATTTTTTTTTGATATTCAATGACATCGTTAAATTGAAGATAAGGGTTATTTTTAGCTTTTAAATTCTCAAATTCCGGTTGCTGAGCTACAGCAATAAATTGCAGACTCAAAAAAACTAGTATATAAATATTTCTAATAAGGCTCAATTGCTAAATTTATTGTAAAATAGTGGTTTTGTCCGAAACCTACAACAATCACTTTAAATACGGCAGGTTTTAATTGATAAAAGGTAATTTAATTATTAGAATTATACATATTTCGAATAATTATTTTTTGTAATTCTCGTTTAATAATTAAATCGGTAATAATTTCATCAGTGTCTATCTGAGCAGACTCTTTTAATTTTCTATTTAAGAATTCTTCATCAATATCTATTCGGTAAAGCATAGCCATTAATTTAGGGTAATCATCATTTAATAACTCCTCTATTAAGGGTAAAATTTGTTGATATAATTCTTGATAAGGACTTTCTCCTTTGCCAACAAAAATGACGTTAAAACTAAACCAGTTAAAATCTTTCTTTATTTGTTTAACTACTTTTTCTAATAAATCGACTCGACCATAGTAAGGAGATAATTCATTTAAAGAAGGAATATTCATTTCAGTGGAAAAATAAGTTGCAAACGCTCAATAGGCTTATTGTTGATAATGTGTTGTTCAAATATTTCATCAACATCATGAA
>Ga0315334_10002843_pt1 | contig 10815 bp, 8 predicted proteins | sample M150034915metaG_FD_205555 | JGI IMG/M metagenome (GOLD analysis project Ga0315334, IMG submission 205555) | Ammonia-oxidizing marine archaeal communities from Monterey Bay, California, United States - M1 500m 34915 | ecosystem: Environmental > Aquatic > Marine > Intertidal zone | place: USA... | reverse complement strand
ATAGAAGGCTATAAATGGAAAAGACTGATGCACAGGGAATATCCAATTAGTTTGTTCTTGGCTGTAAAAGCTGCCTTTGCTGGCAATGCTACAGGTGCATTTACACCAAATAGGGTTGGTGGTTTTATTGGAAGGGTTATGTACCTCCCAAAGGATAAAGTTCTAATAGGCACCTTAAACACTTTCGTTGGCAATTTGGCTCAGCTGATTGCCACTATCTTTTTTGGAGTTTTTGGAGTTTTGATAATTCATTTGTTTTCGGTTAAAATGTGTGTAGGTAGTAACCAAACTGAATTGGTTTTCTGGGTGGTAGCATTAATCATTGGTTTATGTTCTCTTGTATTGATTCACATTTATTTTTTCACTGGAGTGTGGATGGACCTTTTCTTTAGGTTAAAATGGTTCAAACGGTATGAAGAAAAATTCAAATTCCTGGCTCTGCATTCAAAGTCCGTGCTTTTAGAAGTATTGTTTTATAGTCTTGTTCGTTATTTGATATTTGCGTTTCAGTTTTACCTGACACTGTCCTTTTTTGACGTTGATATTAATTTTATGATCTGCCTCGCTCTTATAGGTTACCTGTATCTCACAATTACACTTGTGCCAACGTTTTTAGGGAAGTTAGGTGTTAGAGAAGGGGCTGCAGGTTTGATTTTTTGTTCGTTCTCACCATCAGTGTCGGCGACAACAATGGGTTCATTGCTTCTTTGGATGATCAATGTAGCTATTGCCGCCATAATTGGGGGAATACTGACCCTATTTATCAAAAAGAACAAATGAACACTCTTGAGATTATTGTTGTTGGTATTTGTGGGGTCTATGTAATCTACATATTACTTTTTTCGCTGCTACTTGCTTTTTCAAAACGATCTTCACAGCGAACAACAACCCGTTCGGTTACGATCGTTGTTCCATTCAGAAATGAGAAGAGCCATCTTGGAAAGTTGCTGAAGTCGTTTTCTGAGCTTGATTACCCGAAGGAGCAAATAGAGGTAATATTGGTCAATGATCATTCTTCAGACGGATCAGAAAATACGAATTTGGAAAATTTCAATTTCGACATTCAGATCATTAACTGTGAGAAGGAGGGCAAGAAAGCAGCTTTGACTACGGGAATTACCATGGCATCTAATGATATCATAGTGCAAACTGATGCGGATTGCGTTGTGCCGAGATATTGGTTGAGTACCGTTGTTGGTGAGTTGGAAAATAGTGATCTGTTTTGCGGCACCGTATTATTTTCGAATTCTTTAATTCAAAATCTAGAGCTATTCGCCTACCAAGGCGTTGGGAAGGCTTCTCTTATGTTGAGCTCTCCCATTCTGGCAAATGGGGCAAATATGGCATACCGCAAAAGTGATTTTATCGATATAGGCGGGTACCAGGACAATTATAAAACCTCTTCAGGTGATGATGTGTTTTTACTCAGGAGCTTTGCGAAACACAAGAAATCAATTGTTTATAGCTTTTCACCTGATGCCTGTGTCTCAACAACAGCTGAAAAGTCATTGATTCGTTTTTTTCAGCAAAGGGTCAGATGGGCCAGCAAAACAGGGAAATCAAAACATATAGGGACATTATTTGCGGGTACCATCTTATTATCAACTAACCTTTGTGTGGTTTTTCAAATAGCAATTTGGACTGTTTACGGCTTTACTTATGACATTGGTCTGGTTGCGGTTCTGTCTAAAATTACGATTGACATTTTGATTCTATTTTTGGTAGCTTTGAGCACTCGAGTCTATAGACCATTATTGTGTTTGCCGATAGCGATAACATTATATAGTTTGTATATTGTGCTCATAGCTATTTTGTGTGTCTTTTATAGACCTGAATGGAAGAACAGGAAAATTCAAATATAGAAGTAATTGGTTCCAGCAGATCCAATTCTCTTTCGGCCGAGGCATGGAGAAAGCTTAAGAAGAATAGGTATGCCATGACGGGGCTTGTAGTGATTATCATAGCTACAATTATTGCCTTGTTTGGCCCGATGATCAGACCGGATGGAACGGTAGATGCAGATGAGTCCATTATTGAAATAATCAGGAAGAAACCAGGATTTACAACTAAAATTCTTAAAATAACGAATAACAAAGACCCAGAACCTTCAGTGCATATGAGAATGGGAACAGGAGGCAAAGATGACGGGGTTAAACACAAAGCACTCTTCACATATCGGTTTGAGTATCCGTACATTGTCATAGAAGAATACAGCAAGAACAAAGAGGAGGAATGGTATATCCCACAAATTATTGACTATGACATGGTCAATGTTGCTTTCAATCTGGCCGATTCATCTGTGCAAAGAATTAATGAAGATGGCTCTATTTCATTTTTACAAAGAGGAGAAACCGAATTAACCACAATGAGCTTTGAGGAAATTGAAGGTATCATTCGGAATGATTTTCTAGTGGAAAGAACGTATTGGCTTGGGACGGATGACCAAGGAAGAGACTACTTGAGTAGGTTAATGGGAGGGACGATAATATCTCTTTCGGTTGGGTTCATTGCGGTATTGATCTCGTTGATTATTGGTGTCACACTTGGAGCGATCTCCGGATATTATAGAGGTTGGGTGGATGAGGGTATTATGTGGTTCATCAATGTGATCTGGTCTATCCCTGCGCTTCTTATGGTTATTGCAATTACTATGGTGATTGGAAAAGGATGGGAAAAGACATTCATTGCAGTGGGTTTAACAATGTGGGTAGAAATTGCAAGGGTGGTTAGAGGCCAGGTACTCGCTGTTCGTGAAAAGGAATATGTCGAAGCGGGAAAAGCTTTAGGTTTTAACTCGAGACGAATTATACTGAGGCATGTACTTCCTAATACCTCTGGTCCGATTATAGTAATAGCTGCTGCAAATTTTGCTTCTGCTATATTAATAGAGGCTGGGCTAAGCTTTTTAGGCTTAGGTGCGCAAATACCCACTCCTTCATGGGGGTCGATGATCGACGATTACAGAGGTTATATTACTGACGATATGGCTTATCTGGCTATTCTGCCGGGCGCAGCTATAGTAATAATGGTGCTTGCCTTTATGCTTGTTGGTAATGGCTTGCGGGATGCGTTAGATACGAAGACAATGGATGACATACTCGGGGCCTAGAACAGAAGAAGTCCGGTTACAAAGATCAACGTGCCAACCAGCATAATAAACAAGGTATAGGGTAGGATGTCTTTGGCCTTCAAGCCTGTGATCGCCAACAGAGGAAGTGCCCAAAAAGGTTGTAGCATGTTGGTGAGCTGATCCCCGTAAGACATAGCCATAATTTCTTTCCCTAAGGGAAGACCTTGTCGCAGGGAGCTTTCAATAATTATGGGTCCTTGAACGGCCCATTGACCACCTCCGCTTGGAACCAGGATGTTGACCAGCCCTGCAGAAAAGAACGTAAAGATCGGATGTGTTGTTGCATTTGAATGGGCTGCGAAAAAATGTGAAATGTCGCTCATCATTCCTGAACCTTTCATAAGTCCGAGAATGCCAAAGTATAAAGGAAATTGGATTAAAATTCCTGCAGCACCGCCAATGGCGGAATCGATTGACCTCAAAAATAGCGAGAATCGTGCGTGAAGTAGTAATGCAAGTCCAAAAAGTAGAAGGTTAATGTAATTTGGGCTAATAAAACTCCAGCTGATCTCTTCGCTAATTAAGAACACTTTGACAATTGAGTAGATCAAAATAATTGACCCGAAACCAACACAAAGAAATCGTGAATAATCAAGACGTTCGGCTCCCGACACATGGTAATTTTCCTTTGGAATGGGTTGTGTGATGGAGATGTCAATTGATGTAGGCTTAATTCTTTTGCCAATTATATACATTGTTAATGGCAAGATCAATAACAAGGCAAGTGCAACGGTTAGGTTCATTCCTGAAAACACGGTTTCGGAAAAAGGAACATTTGTGGGTAGTTGTTCAACTAATTCCGGAGTCAGTTGGTAATTCTCAAACAACTTTTCGATTCCGTCTTTCTCTGCAATTTTTAGTGGTGCAGACCCTGACAGTCCTCCATGCCAGACCATTAGACCGGAATAACCCGCAGCGCCTATCAAAGGATAATTGATTGCATAAGAGTTAATTTTCGCACTTTCGGCAATTTTACGTGCGAAAAGTGCCCCGAATATCAGTCCTAGACCCCAATTGAACAGACTGAAAACAATGGTAAGAAAAGTAACGATCAGAGCTGCTTTTCCTGTAGACCTGCAATACGAGGTCAATTTATTTAGAAAGCCGTTGACCGGTGTAGTAAGTGCCAAGGAATGACCCAGCACAAGCATAAGCATCATCTGAAGAGCGAAGGTCAGACCACCTGAACCGCCAAGTCCCTTTTCCCAGGACCCGATTAATTTAAGTGTGTATTCGCCAAAACCCGATGTTTCCGGTTTGGTGAACAACAGAGCAAGCAAAAATGTAAGAAGGGTAAGTACAACGGCAATTGTAAAAGGCGCCGGTAAGAGCGCCTTAAATAATTTTGCGTATTTGTTCGTAAAGCTCAAATTGAACTTTTACTGCAAATTAAAATGGCAGGTCGTCCTCATTTTGAGTAAATTCTTCTACTTGAGGTTCAGCTGTTGCCGGTGGCATTTCACCTTGTCCTTCGGCTGCTTCAATTTTCCACGCATCTACATTGTGGTACCATTTGCTGTTAAATTCTCTTGACGAAAGGTTAAAGCTAACGGTAACGTCTTGACCTACCGAACAATTTCCAAGCATGGCGATTTTATCATCTCCGAAAAGACTAAAGCAGACATTAGGATTGTATTGATCTCCTGTATCAATCACAAAGCCTTGTTTTTTCCATTCTTTACCCGCTTTGCTGGTTCCACTTTCTACTTCCAAAATGTTCACTATGCGTCCTTTTAAATCCATGTCTTGTTTGTTTTGTTTTTGATTATCGCACCCTATTTTGAATTGTGTGTAATTACAATACTAAAATGCAATTACTAAGTTAGTTATTATATGCAAGAAGTGTCAACCAAGCTTCCTCTAATTTATTTTTTTCGAGCATTTTTTTGGATAGCTGATGCAATTCAAGCTCGAGTGAGACGGCATCATCTTCGTATTGTATGAAGAGCTCACTTAACTGCAATAATTTGTGCTCATTCACATCCGTTTCATTGGGAAGCTGTTCTATTCCTCCCAACTGTCCAATATCATTACCTGTTAACACTTTACTGTTTCTTATTCCCTCCGGAATTTGATCATAGCCAATTCCGCAAGTTGTGATTGGCTTGTCAATTTGAAACATGCTGTTGTTATCGGTCCTACAGTACCAATTTCCACCCATTCTTGCCACAAGGTCGATCTTTTCTTGATCAACCATTTGATTTTCATCCAGTACATCTTCTGAAATATGAAGTTTGATGATTTCACATATTACAAGATTCCCGGCCCCACCCTCATCTCCTAGCTCTTTTACTTCAAGCACCTTGCATTCTAATTGTATAGGTGATTCCTTGATCCTGGCCGGTTTTACATGCTCAGAGGGTATGGGTGTCAATCCGGTCTTTTCGAATTCATTGGTCTCAGCCGGATAAGGTGAACTGGCTAAGCTCATTTGTTGAACGATATCGTAATTGACCAAATTAATGACTACCTCGGGAATACTTTTAACGTTATTATACGTGTCTTTTGTAGTATTCATCCTTCCACTTCTCGCAGGCGAAAAGATGGCTATTGGTGGGTTTGCACTAAATACATTGAAGAAACTGAAAGGAGCGATATTGGGCACTCCATTTTCATCAATCGTACTAGCAAAACATATTGGTCTGGGGCCAATACTACCCAGTAAATAGTGATGTAGTTTTGGTACAGAAACCTCTTTTGGATCAATGGATAGCATATCTGTGTATTATTATTGCAGTGCAAAGTTACTAAGACATCCATTCAAGACCTTGTTTGAGTAGTAAATCTTTTCAAAAAAGATTCCGTTTTTTCAAAATTTAAATATCTTTGCAGACCTTAATTAGCCAAAGGGCAGGGGGAATTGAAATTTTGCGGATGTGGTGGAACTGGTAGACACGCTAGACTTAGGATCTAGTGCCGTGAGGCGTGGGGGTTCGACTCCCTTCATCCGCACTTAATTGATCAAATGGTGTCCTGTTTTAGGATGCCATTTTTTAGTTTTTGGAAAATTTAGTAACAATGGATATTAAGCAAGTAAAAATTGATGATTTAAATGCCCTGTTACGGGTTAAGGTCAGCCCTGTGGATTATAAGGAAAAGGTGGATGAAACCTTGAAATCATATCGAAAGCAAGCCAACATCCCTGGCTTCAGACAGGGTAAGGTGCCTATGGGGCTCATCAAGAAAAAATATGGCCCATCTGTAGTGGCAGAAGAGGTGAATAAGGTAATTAACGATGCACTTTACGAGCACATTACTGAAAATAAGGTCGATATCCTTGGAAATCCTATGCCAAAAGAAGATGATCACAGTAATGTTGATTGGCTTAACCCTGCTGAAATGGAGTTTACTTATGAAATAGGAATTGCTCCCGCATTTAATGTGAAGCTTTCAAAAAAGGATAAAGTTGCCTATCACAAGGTAAAGGTTGATGAAGTAATTGTTGACAAACAAGTTGATGATTTTGCACGCAGATATGGAAAACTTGTGCCATGTGACATATCTGAGCCGAAAGATATGCTTTTAGGTTCTTTCAAAGAACTTGACGGTTCCGGAAATCCAAAGGAAGGTGGCATTTTACACACTTCTACAATTTCTATCGAATTCCAAGAAGAAGAAAAGATCAGGGAAAAACTTGTTGGGTTGAAGGTAGGGGATAAGATCACCATAGATCCTGAAGAGGTGTCAAAGGGAGATGCAGATAAATCTGCAATGCTGGGTATTACAAAAGATGAACTGAGTGAGGTCAGTAATGAGTTTGAATACACCATTACAGAGATCAAGAGAATGCAACCGTGCGCCATCAATTCACAACTATTTGATAAGATATATGGTGAAGGCACTGTTTCTTCCGAAGAAGAATTTCGAGGAAAGATCAAAAAAGAAATGGAAGCTATGTTTAGTAAGGATTCTGATAAGGTCTTTAAAAGAGACTTGTCAAACACCTTAATAGGAAAACTCAAACTCCGATTACCGGATGAATTTTTGAAACGATGGATAATGGCAACGAATGACAAGGAAATTACCAGGGAGCAAATTGAAGATGAGTATGAGCAATATTCTAAGTCGTTAAAGTGGCAACTTATTGAGAGTAAGATCATCTCTGACAATGAGTTAAAGGTTGAGCAGGAAGAAGTTGTGGCATTTGCAAAAGAGCTGCTGGCCCAACAGTATACACAGTATGGAATGCCCGCTCCGGAAGAAGAGGACCTGACTCAGAGTGCGGTAAAAGTTCTTCAAAATCAAGAAGAAGCAAAACGAATATATGAGGCGATTTACGAAACTAAAATTATCGAATTTGCCAAGTCAATAGTTAAAATTGACGAAAAAGAGCTGAGTTACGATGATTTCGTAAAGGTGGCAACTGCACAATAATCTTTTTAAATTGATTGAAATGTGAACAGAACCCTTTGAGGAGGGTTTTTTTATTTTGTTTCTGATTTTGACGAACCAGAACATAGAATAAATCCTATATTTAAACTCATTATCTGGAACTGATGTTCCGTATATCTTGACCAGTTACGAACAAAAAAATTAAAATCCGATTCGCGATGAATTATAGAGAAGAATTTAGAAAATATGCTACGAAGCATAAAGGCATTAGCAGTACGACTCATGACAAGTACATGTCAGATGTTTACGGTGATGCAGACAACATGACTCGAACGGTAATTGAAGAAAGGCAAATGCCATTTAGAGAAGTGGATGTTTTCTCAAGATTAATGGCTGATAGGATTATCTTTCTGGGAACAGCTATAGATGATTATATCGCAAACATTATACAAGCACAATTACTTTTTCTGGAGTCGACGGATCCAAAAAAAGACATTCAAATTTATTTGAACTCACCGGGGGGATCTGTTTATGCAGGATTAGGCATCTATGATACAATGCAATATATAGGGCCTGATGTGGCAACGATTTGTACGGGGATGGCGGCTTCTATGGGAGCAGTGCTACTTTGTGCCGGAGCACAAGGAAAAAGAACTGCTTTGAAGCATTCTAGAGTAATGATCCACCAACCTTTGGGAGGAGCACAGGGACAAGCATCTGATATAGAGATCACAGCAAAAGAAATTCAAAAGCTTAAAAAAGAGCTGTATGAGATAATTGCTGAGCATTCAGGACAGGCATACGATAAGGTTTGGAAAGATTCGGATCGCGATTACTGGATGATAGCTGAAGAAGCGAAGAAATACGGTATGATTGATGAAGTCCTGTTTCGCAAACCAAAAGGAAAGTAACACCATAAATTAGTTAGTTTCATTACTATTGCATTGTTCTCATTTTGTAGGAACAGGCAGTGTTTTTTGTACTTTTGTAGTCTGATGGCAGAAAAGAAAGATGTGAGATGCTCATTTTGTGGGCGACAAAAGAAAGATACCCAAGTGCTAATTGCAGGAATCACTGGGCATATTTGTGATGGTTGCATAAGCCAGGCCAATCAGATTGTGGAGGAAGAGGTGTCTTACAAAAAGGATGCTGCAATCGAATCATCCCTTACACTTCTTAAACCAAAAGAGATCTGTGCTCACCTTGACCAATATGTGATCGGTCAGAATAATGGGAAAAAAGTGCTGGCTGTTGCTGTTTACAACCACTACAAAAGATTGTACCAAAAACAGGACGAAGATGATGTTGAAATAGAAAAATCCAATGTTATCCTTGTTGGCAGAACAGGGACAGGGAAAACACTTTTGGCTCGTACAATTGCTAAAATGCTGAATGTGCCATTTTGTATTGCGGATGCAACTGTGCTAACCGAAGCTGGTTACGTAGGAGAAGACGTTGAAAGCATATTGTCAAGGTTGCTTCAGGCGGCTGATTTTGACGTTAGCTCAGCTGAACGTGGTATTGTATTTATTGACGAAATTGATAAAGTTGCGAGAAAGTCTGATAACCCTTCTATTACTAGAGATGTTTCTGGTGAAGGTGTGCAACAAGCATTGTTGAAGTTACTGGAAGGGACAACGGTAAATGTGCCTCCACAAGGTGGACGAAAGCATCCGGAACAAAAAATGATACAAGTGAACACCAAGAATATTCTTTTTGTCTGTGGTGGTGCTTTTTCCGGAATTGAAAAGTTGATCGAACGAAGGATCAATATAAATGCCATAGGATTTAATCTGTCTCAAAAAGACGTTGCCAAAGAGGAAGAGAATTTACTGAAATACGTCAATCCACAAGATTTGAAAGATTATGGTCTGATACCGGAACTAATCGGTAGATTTCCGGTGTTAACTTACTTAAACCCTTTGGATAGAGATACGTTGAGAAGAATTTTAATTGAACCAAAGAACTCTCTTGTTAAGCAATACATTAAACTGTTTAAGATTGATGATGTTGAGCTTAAATTTAATGATGATGTGTTCGATTTCATTGTGGACAAATCAATTGAGCTAAAACTGGGTGCTAGGGGATTAAGGTCAATTTGTGAGGCGATCCTGAATGATGCAATGTTTGAAATTCCATCTGATGAAAAGATCAAGCAATTTGAACTGAATCTGAAGTATGCTCGGGATAAATTTAGCAAATCAAAAATCAGTACACTTAAAGTGGCATAGTCTTGGTAATTCACTAAGCATGCCGAAGTTACTTCTTCTAATACCTATTTTTCTGTGCCTTGCTGGTCGTGCCCAATTCAAAGTTGAGGATTATTACAATGTTGATTTTGACCATGATTGGGGAAAGGCGTTTTCAGCTTGTTTCAGAGCTATGGACAAGGTTGGTCATGGCAGTCTTGAGTTGGATGGCAGTAAAACGTACACCTTTAGATCTTCAGCTGAACTACCCCGCCATGCCAGTGGGGGAAAAAGAATTTTTTTGATACAGGGTAATGGAGCTGTATTAAGCGCAACAAACGATACGGTTTGCATCTTTAACCGGGTGCCGAAAGACCAGGATGAGGCACTTAACAAGATGATGCGTACAAGGTTTACCATCAATGACATTATGTTCGTAGGTGGGAAAAAAGCGATCAATCTGGGGGCTACTTATCATAGTTCGATAAATAGGTGCAATTTTAAAGCGCAACGAAAGGCGGCAATAGATATTCAGTTTGGATTAGCAACATCAATAGTTCATTGCAATTCTACCAACGCCTACAATGATAATTTCGTACTACGAACCGGCGAAGATTGGGGTGGGGGAGCGAATAATTCTCAGTCTAATCATTCGGTAATTGATCAATGCCGGGTTTATGCACGCTCCGGGGCAAGCACTTGTTTTAAAGTATTAGGCTCAGGAGGTGTAGTGATACGTGATGCCATTTCAGAAGGATCCAAAAATGTAGCGTATTCGGTTTATGTGGATAGACAAAAGAGTTCAACGGTGAGGCTTTTCAAAATAGAGAATTTACATCTTGAGCATAAACCAACAATTGCAGGGATATTTATTCAATCAACAGGAATAACTACTATTGATGGAGTTTTCTATCAGATGGCATACGATGGATTCAAGTTGATTCATGCAGGTGATAAAACGAACCATATTAATCTCAAAAACGTGCCTCACTATGTTTCCGGAACTGTCATTCAGCAGGATTTCCCCAATACAGGCTGGGTTCTTGAAAACTGCAACAACAATTTTTTCAGACCCGGGAATTGGAGGGTGAAAAATGGGGTGAAATATTCAAATCGATTGCCTTCACATTTCAGAGGGTCTGGTTATGGACCATCCGTTGAAAA
>Ga0315334_10002841_pt1 | contig 10817 bp, 7 predicted proteins | sample M150034915metaG_FD_205555 | JGI IMG/M metagenome (GOLD analysis project Ga0315334, IMG submission 205555) | Ammonia-oxidizing marine archaeal communities from Monterey Bay, California, United States - M1 500m 34915 | ecosystem: Environmental > Aquatic > Marine > Intertidal zone | place: USA... | reverse complement strand
ACCTCCTTGAAGGTGTCGTTCCAGAAGGCACCGAATCCCACGCCGAAGAGCCGGAAGTGGAAGAAGACACCCGCAAGAAGGCAGGCGACGAGGGAGGGAGTCGCTGATGAACCCCCTGTTCCCCATCAGTTCCCTGGCCCTGGCCGGGGTTGCCTCCGGGGCGGCACTATTCGCTCCCACGGCGCCGTCGGCCCAGGACGTGGCCATTCAGGCGGGGCGTATCTATCTCGTTGAAGACGGTGCTGTGATTGAGAACGGCACCGTGCTTGTGCGCGCCGGTCGCATCGTCGCCATCGGCGCGGACGTGAGCGTTCCGCGGGGTGTGCGCGTGGTGGACTATGGTCCCGACGCCGTGCTCACCCCTGGACTGGTGTCGGCGGACTCGGGTTATGGATCATCCATTGCGGCCGAACGGACAGCCTCACCGACCCTGCGTGCGTCCGATCACTTTGACCCCTATTCGAATCTGAAGGCCGCCCTGGGTGTCGGCGTCACCAGCGTCTATCTGGCTCCGGCCCGTGGCCGTCTCATCGCCGGCCAGGGTGCCGTGATCAAGACCTATGGCGAAGAGGGCGGCCAGAGCCGCCTGATCTCCGCCAGCGCCTGCCTGCATGGTTCGATTGCCGCCGAGGCACGTCGCACGCCCGGCTACTGGGAGATTCCCGTGCCCGCTACCGTGGATGTTGGCCTCGGTGTGGAGCAGCCCCAATTGCCGCGCAGCACCATGGGGGCCATTGTTGCCCTTGAGGAGCTATTGTCCTTGAGTGACGCTGCTCTAGCTGAAGAGTACGGCGATGAAGCCGGCCCGGCGCTCAAGGCCCTGATGACCAGCAAGACCCCTTGGCGCATGGGCGCGGGGTCGCTAGGTGAAGTCTGCGCCCTGCTCGAGTTCTTCGGCAAGAGCGAGTTGCCGCTGGTGTTGGATTCAGACTACGGCGCTGCGGAGAAACCTGAAGTGGTGGCGGCCGCCGGCGTGGCTGTGATCGCCGGGCCCCAAGGCCGATCAGGCACGGATTTTGGTGCGAGCCCGGATTCGACCTGGCCGGACCCCAGCTCCATCTCGCGCCTGGTCCAGGCCGGTGTACCCGTGGCCATCGTTGCACGCAACGGCGTGGACGTTCGCGCGGCCGCTGCATTGGCGCGCAAGGGCGGCATGAGTGCAGAGCAGGCTCTGCGGTCCGTGACTCTGACCCCGGCCGAGGTGCTCGGTGTTGCCGACCGCGTCGGGAGCCTGGCTGCCGGCAAGGACGCTGACTTCGCCGTATTCAATGGCGATCCCATGCAGGCTACCTCTTCGGTGATAGCCACCTGGGTCTCGGGTGAATTGGCCCACAAGCCCAAGTCCGACGTCGCCACCGTCCTCGAAGTCGAGGAACTGCACCTAGGCGACGGCCACGTTTTGCGGCCGGGCCAGTTGCTCATGAGTAATGGCCGCGTGGCCGAGATAGGCACCGTCGTGGCTCACCCACGCGGCGCAACGGTTGTGCGTGGTGTGGCAGCGATGCCGGGCATGATCGACGTCCTCGGTTATCTGGGTACGGAGGGTTCGAATGGGCGCTTCGACCCGCGCTTCGATCTCCGCCGCATTTTGGAAACCGGCGACGATCTGGATCGGCGTGTGGCCAAGGCGGGCATTACGACAGTGAACATGGGCGCCAAATCGGCTACCAGCCCTTCAACCACAATGGCCTACAAGCCTGCGGGCGAGGACCTTGATCGCATGGTGGTCTCACCTGCGGCCTGCATGCGCCTGAACTGGAACCACTCATCGCGCACGGAGGCCGGCAAAGGGGTTAGGTCCACACTGGCCAAGGCGGCGGAGTACAAGAAGAAGTGGGAGGAGTACGAGGTGGCAATTGCTAAGTGGACACCCCCCGTCCCCGAGGAAGCCAAGAAGGATGACGAGGAGGAAGACGAGGAAGATGAGGACGCCGAAGAGGAGGCGGACTCGAAGGACGAGCCCAAAAAGGAGAAGGGCGAGGAAGCTTCGGCCCGTCCGGTTACAGGCGAATGGAAAGGCGCCGTCAAGAGCGAAGACGGTGAGCATGACATTCGCGTTCGTCTGCTCGAGCGCAATCTTGGCCTAGAGGGCACCTTGCGTGCCGATGGGATTGACGAGTTGATCTCCCTGGAGGGAGCTCGTGATGAGAATCACGTGACACTGCGAGGGCTTTCAAGTCTTGGGGTTGTGACCTTTGACTTGCAACTTGAGGACAAGGCTCTGAACGGCCAGGCAACCTTGGACGGAGTCGAGGCCGAGGCCACGCTTGAGCAGGTCTCGGACGTGTATCCGGTTGCCCAACGAGCCGAAGAGAGCAAGCCCGCCTCTGTTTCTGCCCCCAAGGGCAAGCCCAAGTCCCCGGGCATTGATGCCAGCTTGGAGCCCATCCGGCAGGCCATGCTTGGCAAGGGGGCTGTGGTGGTTGCGGTGGATAGAGACGATGACATTCTCGCCTGTGTCGCCGCCTTCGAAGCGCAGGGGATCAAGCCGATTCTTTGGGGTGCGAAGAGTGCCCTCAAGGTTGCTAATCAGATCCAGGGCCGGGTGGCGGGCATCGTGACGGGCACCAACGTCGCGGGCCTCTCGCAAGCAGGCATTCCCCTCGCATTCGCCAGCCAGGCGGAGCAGGGTGCTGCGGCTCTGCCCCAGCGCGTCGCAGCATTTGTGGCGGGTGGCATGAGCCCCACGGCGGCCATGCGCTCACTCACCAGCGATGCTGCGCGCATGTTCGCCCTTGATGATCGAATTGGTTTTCTGCGGGCAGGATTCGACGCGGACGTGCTGTTGCTCGACGGCAGCCCCCTGGACATGAGCTCGACCATCCAGCGCGTCTGGGTCAATGGTGAGGAGATTCGCTGAGGTGATTCGGAGCCTACGCATCCTTTCCGCCCTGAGGGCCTGCGCCCTGTGTGTCGGCGTGACCACCTCGGTTGCGGCCGAGCAGTGGGGGGAGGGTGCAGATAGAGGCCTGGCGATCCTGACCGCCAAGGCCCTGGCGGTTCCATTGGAGGGAGTCCAGGCCATCGATGACGCGATCATCCTGGTGCGTGATGGCAGGATCGAGAGAGTGGGATCGCAGGCTGACATAGAAGTCCCTGAAGGCTACGAGGTCCTCGATGTGGGTTCGCGTTGGGTGGCTCCTGGAATCATCGACCTGCACTGCCACGTGGCCGGCCGTTCATTTTTCGCCAATGACGTCAATGACATGGTCTATCTGACGAACCCGGGCCTTCGAGCATCCACCTCTGTAGATCCAGGAAACCAACATCTGGGGACGGGGCTCGCGGCGGGGGTGACGAGTGTTCTCTACATTCCCGGCTCGGGGACCAACATCGGCGGGCAGGGCGTGCTCTTGAAGACCGGGTTCTCGACCTATGAGCAGATGGAGATCCGCAACCCCGGCTCGCTCAAGCTGGCTCAAGCCGGAAACCCGGAGAGTTGGACCGTGGGCGTGGGGCGGGCCTTCATGAACTACAACACGCGCAATACATTCCGCCGAGGTTTGGCCTACGCGCGCCAGCGTCTGGAGAAGAGTGGCTCACCGCGCGCCAAGGACGTCCAGTGGGAGGTCTTCTGCTCTCTGCTCGACCGCTCGACCCAGGTTTCCACCCACACGCAGCTCTACCAGGTCGTTCTGATGACGATCACCATGATCCGCGAGGAGTTCGGGCTCGACGTCTATATCGACCATGGTTCCTTCGACGGCTACAAGGCTGCTGGTCGAGCACAGGAGAAAGGTGTTCCGGCTATTTTGGGTCCGCGCGGTGTAGTGCCTCACACCTGGGTCGAATACCGGGAGAACATGATGGTGGAAAACGACACCGACGGCGCGGTCCTGGGTATGGCGGCCGAGTATCAGAAAGCCGGGCACCAGATGATCGGTTTCAACACGGATTCTCCGGTCGTGCCCCAGCAGGAACTCCCGCTGCAGGCTGCCATGGCCGTGCGCTACGGCTTCGACACATCCCGCGCTCAGCACGTACGGGGCTTGACCATTGTCCCGGCCGTTGCAGCGGGGATTGATGATCGCGTGGGGAGCATTGAAGTGGGCAAGGATGCCGACTTGATCATTACCAGCGGCGACCCGGCCGATCCGCGCACCACGGTTTCCCTTGTCCTGATCGAGGGGCAACGGGTGTACGACATTGAACAGGAGAAACGCCGATGGTGAATTTCGCCCGCATTTTGGCCGCAGCGAGCATCAGCGCGGTCCTCACCATTTCCTCCGCGCCCGCCATGGAGAGCCCAGGCGATCAGGGCATCGTCCTGCTGGCGCGTAAGGTGGTCACCGGCTCCTTCGAGGGTGACGGCGTCATCAACAACGGCGCCGTGGTCATTCGTGATGGACTGATCGAAGCCGTAGGCCCGCGCGCCGAAATGGACATACCCGAGGGCTATCGCGTCGAAGATCTGGGAGACCTTTGGATCACGCCCGGAATGATCGACCTGCACTGCCACGTGGCCATGGGCATGCAGGATCTCTCCGAGTCAGCGTTCCTCACGAACCCCGGCATGCGTGCTTCTGTAGGCATCATTCCAGGTAACACAAACCTGCTCAACGCGGTGGCGGGTGGCGTCACCAGTGTGCTTCACATTCCAGGTTCGGCAACCAACATGGGTGGTCAGGGTGTCTTGTTGCGAACGGACCCGTCCAAATTCGAAGACGCTCTGATTCGGGATCCCGGTTCTCTGAAGTTGGCCCAAGCCGGTAACCCCGAGCGGCGGGCCCCTTGGAATCCGCGTCGTTCGTTCATGAACTACAACACGCGGAGTACTTTCCGGCGCGGCGTGGCGTACGCCATGCGTTGGGCGGCCTTCGAGGCGGGCACGGGGGAGAAACCCGAGCGCGATCTGCAGTTCGACATTTTCCGCAGCCTGTACAAGGGCGAAGCCCAGGTCTCGACTCACACTCAGATCTATCAGGTTGTGCTGATGACCCTGACCATGGTGGCCGAGAACTTCAAGCTGCCGGTCTACATCGACCACGGTACATTTGATGGATGGCGGGCAGCCGCCAAGGCTCAAGAGCTTGGCGTGCACGCCATTCTCGGGCCGCGCGGCATTACCAGCGGCATGAACTCCCCGGGGTTTGCGTCCTATGATCAAGACGGAGCCATCTTTGGCGTGGCTGCTCAGTATCAGAGCCTCGGGCACCAGCGGGTCGGGTTCAATACCGACTGCGTGGGGCCGCTGGGCCGCGGCATAGCTCAGGAGGAGCTCGGGCTCCAGGCGTCCATGGGTGTGCGTTATGGGTTCGACAACTCCGAGCCCTATGGCGTGCGCGGTGTAACCTCGGTTCCCGCTGAGGCGGCGGGCCTGGACGATCGCCTTGGGCGGGTACACCCGGGCCTCGAAGCCGATCTCGTCATTTCCACGGGTGATCCAACCGATCCGCGCTGCTCTGTGGAGCGCGTCTATCAAGCTGGCCGCCTGGTTTACAACACGGCGACCCAAGAGCGGCGTTTCTAGAACCATGACATTGTCCAGCACACGCACTCTGGTCTGCTCGGCCCTTTGCCTCTTGGGGCTAGGGAGCTTGTCCTCCGCCATTGACGTAGAGAAGGGGCGGGCTGTCTTTGCGCGCAAGATTCTGATTGCTGCGCGTCCGGGGCCATCTGTCCTCGACAACGGCGTGATCTTGATCTCCGGCGCCCGGATTGAGGCCGTGGGGCCACGTAGTGAAGTGGAAATTCCCGAGGGCTACGAGGTGCTGGACGTGGGGGACAACTGGGTCAGCCCTGGATTTTTGGATCTCCACAACCATACGGCCTCGGACCTGCGCAGCCTGAACGACACGGTGTACCTGACCAACCCGGGGCTGCGAGCCTGGGCGGGGGCCATCCCCGATAATGCGAGCATGCGGGTGGCCTTGGCAGCGGGCGTGACTTCGGTTCTGACCATTCCCGGTTCCGGTTCGAACATGGGGGGGCAGGGGGTTTTGCAGCGCACTGGCTTCCGTGGCTTCGAGGCCAATCTGATTCGCAATCCCGGGTCCCTGAAGTTGGCCCAGGCGGGCAACCCCGAACGTAGCCAACCCTGGAGTCCGCGGCGCTCCTTCATGAACTACAACACGCGTAGCACCTTCAGACGTGGTGTGGGGTATGCCAAGCGTTGGGAGGCCTTTGAAGCCGGCACGGGTGAAAGACCGGAACGCGACCTGCAATTCGACATTTTCCGCAGCCTGTACAAGGGCGAAGCCCAGGTCTCGACCCACACGCAGATCTATCAAGTGGTATTGATGACGGTGACCATGGTGGCCAAGGAATTTGGCCTCCCCGTGTTCATCGATCACGGCACCTTTGATGGTTTTCGTGCGGCCCCCCAGGCCCAGGCGGCGGGGGTCAATGCCATTCTCGGCCCGCGTGCTATTCAAGCTCCCATTGCGGGCTTTGTGGACACCGATGGCGCAATTGTGGGCGTTGCTGCCGGCTATCAAGAGCGTGGACACACAACGATTGGTTTCAACACGGACGCGCCGGTCATCCCTGAAGAGGAGTTACCCCTACAGGCGGCGATGGGTGTGCACTACGGGTTCGACAACTCCAACATGGATGCCATCCGCGGACTGACCATCGTGCCAGCCATGACCGTAGGGTTGCAGGCGGACCAGGGCAGTATCGAGGTCGGCAAGTACGCAGACCTGATCGTGACCACGGGCGATCCCATTGACCCGCGCCATTCAGTGGAGCGGGTTATTCAGCACGGGCGGACCGTCTACGACGCCTCCAAGGAGCGCCGCCGGTGGTAGCCCTCGCCACCACATTCTTGCTGGCCTTGGTGGTTGGCACCCAGGAACCCGGCACCCCGGGCGGCGGAGGCCTTGCTCTGTTGGCCGCCAAGGCGTTGGTGGCAGAGTTGGATGGCCGCCAAGTCGTCGACCAAGCGGTTGTCTTGGTAGCGGAGGGAGAGATCGAAGACGTTGGGCCACAATCGGAGCTGGAGATTCCCGAGGGCTACGCCGTTCGCGACTTGGGCCCCTATTGGATCATGCCGGGTTTGGTGGATTTGCATACACACGTCAGTGGTTCCGGCATCAACGACACGGTGTATCAGATCAATTCCGGCCTGCGCGTGGCGCCGACTGCCCAGCCGGCCAATCCGCGCCTAAAGCGGGCCCTCGCCGCTGGTGTGACCACCGTCCTCTATATCCCTGGTTCAGGTTCGAACATGGGGGGGCAGGGGATCTTGATGAAAACGGGTTTCCCCGAATACGAGCGCGCCCTGGTGCGCGACCCCGGTTCGCTCAAGATTGCCCAGGGGGACAATCCCACCCGCTGGGGCTACGGCATGGGCCGCCTGCTGATGAACCATCACCTGCGCAAGGTAATTGAACAAGGTCTGGCCTACGCGCGTGGCTGGGATGCGTTTGAGGCTGGAACAGGCGAAGAGCCCGAGCGGGAACTGCGCCTCGACATATTCCGCGAATTGGCCGCTCACCGGACCCAGGTCTCGACCCATACCCAGTATTTCCAGCTGGTGATGATGAGCATCCTGATGCTGGCGCGGGACTACGAGCTAGACGTCTATATCGATCACGGTTCCTTTGATAGCTACCTCAACACCGATATCGCCCTGGAGAACAATGTGGCCGCAATCTTGGGTCCCCGTGAAGTCATGTGGCCAAGCCCGCCCCGTTTCCGCACGGATGGTCAGGTGCAAGGCAGCGCTTGGGGGTTCCAGCAACAAGGGCACACGATGATCGGCTTCAACACGGACGCGCCGGTGGTGCCTCTTGAAGAACTGCCCTTACAGGCCGCCATGGGCACACGTTACGGCATGGACAACTCGACCATGCAGGCCGTGCGGGGCCTCACCATTGTCCCTGCAACCGTGGCTGGTATAGGCCACCGGATCGGAAGCTTGGAGCGCGGTAAGGACGCCGATCTGGTGGTCCTAAGCGGCGACCCCGCCGACCCACGCACCTCCGTTGAACAGGTCTACCTTGAAGGCGAAAGCGTCTACGACACGGCACGGGACCGTCGCCGCTGGTAGATCAAACAGATACTCCTCGACAAGAAACTCACTTCCTCTAATCACGATGCTCATTCCCCTGCTCCTCGCCTGGACACCCACCCCTGTCCCCCAAGCGACCCCCGACCTACCAGACCTGTACGCCCTGAAGGCCTCCGTTCTGGAGACGGGCACCGGTGAGGTGATCGAACATGCAGTGCTACTCGTGGAGGGCGGCAAGATCATTACCATCGGCGAGGACCTCGTGGTGGAACGCGGGATTCCCGTCTACGAACTGGAGCCGAACCAGGTAGTCATGCCCGGCCTCGTCAATGCCTACACGCGTGTGGGGGTTACGGGTTCGGGACCGAACGGTGTCCAGCCCTGGATGCATGCGTCAGATGAGCTGTACCCGGCAGCAGGTGAGTACGCCAAGGCGCGCGAAGCAGGGGTTACGACTCTCGGGCATTATCCCTCGGGCAACGGCATCCCCGGCCGTTCGGTGGTGGTCAAGCCCAAGGGCGCGAGCGCTAGTGCTATGACCCTCAAGGATGACGCGTACCTGAAGGTGATCATGTCCTCCAGCAAGTCGGCTAAATCCTCCTTGTCCGGCGGCTTCAAGAACGCAGACGCTTGGTTCGAGAAAGAAGCCAAGAACAAGGAGAAGTGGGACAAGGCTAAAGAGAAATTCGACAAGGAAGACGACGAGGAAAAGAAGAAGAAGCTCGACCCCGGACCCTACAAGCCCCTCAAGGATGACCCGAAGGCAACATCATTCATACAGCTCCGCGACGGCTCCTTGAAGGCGCTCATTTCTGTGCGTACAGCCGGCGACTACTTGCACCTCATCGACGCCATCGGTGAGGAGGAGTTTTCCTGGGACCTGCGCGTGGTCATGACCCGTGACATGAATATCTATCACGTGCTCGACAAGGTGGCCGCGAGCGGCCGACGTGTCGTGCTTGAGCCTGAAATATCGCTGCATCCGGGAACTATGCGACAACGAAACCTCCCCGCAGAATTTGCTCGGGCGGGAACACCGCTGGTCTTGGTTCCCCGTAACGATTCCATTTCCGGGTATGAGGCCTGGCGCCGACACGTGGGCGAGATCGTCGCCTCAGGCTTGGAGCGCTCGGTGGCCATGCGCGCCATCACCCTGGAGCCCGCCGCCTTGTTGGGTGTGGACGACAGAGTGGGCAGTTTAGAGGCGGGTAAGGATGCCAACATCTTGATATTGAGTGGAGATCCACTCGAGCCTGGGACCCAAGTGGACGCCGTGATTCTTGAAGGCGAGCTCGTTAGTGGCGAGGTGAACCTGTAATGCACATACAAACCAAAAAGACAGGCGGCTCCCGTGTCGCAGCGCTGTTCCTTCCCCTTGCTCTGGGGTTAGCCGTACCGGCTCTCGCACAGGAGGACGATGAACCCGCCGACGAGTGGTTCGTCCTCCAAGGTGGAGACGTCTATACCGGCACGGGTGCGGTCTTGCGCGGTGCTACCGTGCTCTCCAAGAACGGGAAGATCGACGAAATTGGTTATGACCTGTACATTCCCGAGGATGCCGAAATCCTGGACGTCGCCGGCTATCGGGTCTATCCAGGGCTTGTGGCCATTGAATCGAGGGGGCTGTTCGGTGGCTCTTCCGATCTCGCTAACAGTGTTGACCCATTCAGCAAGAACATGATCTTGGCCCTGTCGGCCGGTGTCACCACTGCTCGTAGCTCATCTGAAGTGGCTAAATTGCGCGCGGGCCACATCGACGGCCTGGTGCTCACGACGGGTGTTCTGCCCGGGCTCGCCTACAGCAAGTCCAACCCGGCTGGGAAACGTGCGCTGCGCCAGAAATTTGAGGTCGCTACCCGATACCTTGATGACTACGCCCAGTGGGAGATCGACAAGAAGCAAGACAAGGACCTCAAAGAGCCCTCTGACAAGGGTGTGGATAGCTCCATTCTGCGCTACATGAGAGGTGAGGCCAGACCGGTGTTTTCTGCCAGCGAGCGCACGGACCTACTTGAGATCGCACGCCTCGCCCAAAAGTACGGTTTCCGACCAATCATCAACGGTTGCCAGGAGGGGTGGATCGTCGCTGACGAACTGGGCCGCGCTGGAGCTTCCGCCATTATCACGGCTAGGGACCGCAGCACAAAAGCGGAGCAGCTCGTTCGCACAGGGGGTTCTTCCATCGAGAACGCAGCTATCTTGCACCGTGCGGGCGTGTCGGTGACGATCATTCCCAGCTCGGCGGGTATTAGTCTGGGCGGAATTGTGGGACGGGATCTGATGCACTTGACCATAGAGGCCGGCTTCGCGGTGCGTGGCGGCCTCTCCGAGAAGGCGGCGCTCGATGGAATCACTATTGAGCCAGCACGGCTTCTGGGTGTCGAGAGCCGCGTCGGGTCGATTGAGATTGGCAAGGATGCCGACATGATCGTCACCGATGGGGACATTCTGCACTATCAGACCTTCGTCCAATGGGCGGTAGTATCGGGCGAGGTGGTCTATGACAAGGAGGCCGAACTCTTCTTCGCTCACATCCGGCCGCGCCCGGAAGGCTCCCTCTCTCCCGAGGAGCGAGTGGATTCCGGGGAGGAGCCCGATGAGGTCATCGAGGAGGTCCCCGACGATTCGGGCTCGTCCGATGAGGGCGACGGGGACTCCCACCCTTGATTCCCGCGGTCCACCCCTTCTGAACGGCGCTCGAAGGGCTAGACTTAATCACACCGGGCCCTCGGAGGTCCGCCTGCCACCCATTACCAGGGATTCCTCCTGCGGTCGCTCTGCGATCAGCATCACATAGCATGGTCCTTCGACACCTGATGCGGGCTTTGGGCCCGGGTCGCAAAGACTCACGACACCTCACCCA
>Ga0315334_10002838_pt1 | contig 10823 bp, 6 predicted proteins | sample M150034915metaG_FD_205555 | JGI IMG/M metagenome (GOLD analysis project Ga0315334, IMG submission 205555) | Ammonia-oxidizing marine archaeal communities from Monterey Bay, California, United States - M1 500m 34915 | ecosystem: Environmental > Aquatic > Marine > Intertidal zone | place: USA... | reverse complement strand
TTCATACCATAGTGATAGAGAAACAATGCGTACCACGCCCGATACCCGGCAGCGTTTGGATGCATTTGCACCTGTGCAGCATAACCATCGACGGCGCGTCTCAACGAGTCACTGGCCTGGCGTTGCAGTTCGCGACTTTGTTGTTGTGGTACAGTTTGCGATTCCCGTTCCATCAGCATTGCCTGCTTGAAATGCGTGTGCACCATCGCGTTGATGTACTTGGGGACGTTGGGGTGGACATCGCAAAGGTGCGTGAAGGTGTCAGCAGCCTCGGTCAGTTGGGCGATGCTATCGCCGGTACTGTTGGAATCTGCATTATAAAGCTGTTGGTCAGCCAACGCTTCGGAGAGTTCAAACAGCACCGTCTCATTATCAGGGTACTGTCCTTTGAGTTCTCGAAGCAGTTCTACCGACTCACGGATGGTTGGCTTGGTCGCCGAGCGAGCGTGAAATGTTTCATCGTGCTCGTGTTGCCGAAGTGATCGCGCCAGGGAAAGTGAGTAACTGAGATTCTGCGGGTCCTGCTTAAGCAATTCCCTCAAAATCGTGATAGCCAATTCAAGGTCCTCAGCGTGGGCAGCGTTGCGGCGGTCCGTTCGCAGTCGCTGATCCCGACCTCGACGAGGTGGTGGCGGTCGATTCGCATCGCGTTGCGAGGGTGGCAGACCCAGACCATTCAGACGAGGCGGTGGTCGGTTGGATCGTTGTGGAGCACCACGCGGTTGAAGCATGCCGGGAAACACATCTCGGTTGTCGAGGCGTGAGGTGTGGAGCAGGTCTACCGTTGGCATCGCAGTGGGCCCCATCCCAGGTAGCACATACAGGGCCAGCAAGTAATGTGTACGAGCTTTTTCGAACCTGATGGTCATCGCGTCCGGTGTGTAACCCGTCTCAGTAACTTCATCAACAATATCCAACAAATCCAACAAATCCATCGCCAGCTGGTGTTCCTGCTCTGCTGTCTGGTCATCACCCAACATGCGATAAGACAACCCGAGGCGATTATGCAGTTTGGCTGCCTGCAATCGCTGTTGACGAGAGTCGATACTTTCGTCCGGTTGTTTGAGCAAGGTTCCGCGATAGGTATCGATTGCCCTTTGGTAGTGCCCCAGACTGAAATGGATTTCTGCTAATGCTGCCTGCGCCCCTGCAGTTGACTGCTGCAGTTCTGGTGTGATGCCACTGTCGGCGAAACTAAGTTCATTGATTTGATCGTAAAATGGCAGCAGGTCTTCAAGCATCTCAGCTGTTTCAAGACTGATCGCCGGAGAGGCTGCGAATTCCTTTTCAGGTTCCGTGCTTTCGGTGGTCCCAGCAAATCGTTGGAAGATTTGATCCACAGCGCCGACAGCGACTTCCGCGATTTGTTCTGCTTTCTGTCGATTTTCTTTTTCCCGTTCGAAAGCCGCCCGCAGTTGAATCAAACCGGCACTGGACAGGATGGCAACGCTCGCCAACAGGATCAGCGACAAAGCTGAGAGAGAGGCGACCGCAGGATTCTGTCTGGCCCAACGGGTGACGCGTTCGTGCCAAGTCATCCGACGGACAGCGATGGGGCTTCCGTTTAAAAAAGCTGACAAATCCTGCTTGAACGCATCAGCTGTTTGGTACCGTGCCGCAGGCTCGTTTGACATTGCGGTTTGCAGAATCGTTTCCAGATCCAGTGGAACGTCTGGATTTAGTTGCCTCAAAGGAGGTGGACTTGGAGCAGGACGGCGGGTCACGATGGCTTGCCGAATGGAAGAGTCATCGATAGCAGGACGCCCAGCCAGCAACTCATAGAGTGTGATTCCCAAACTGTAGATGTCGCTTCGCACGTCGGCTTCGCCAAGGACCTGCTCGGGCGCCATGTAACGCAACGTGCCGACGACATCCCCAGTTCGAGTGACTGCGTCGGCTTCCAGAGCCTTGGCAACGCCAAAGTCCGTAACCCAGAGATCCAGATCGTCATTGACCAGCAAATTCGCGGGCTTGATGTCGCGGTGCAGAACATGCTGCTGGTGGGCGTAAGCCAGTGCTGACGCAGCCTGCATCCCCAATTTCGCAACCTGCTTTGGCGTCAAACGCGTCTCGGATTCAAGTAACAGTGTGTCGAGTCCGTGACCGTCGATTCGCTGCATCACGAAGTAGTGAAAGCCTTGGTCCTTCCCCACCCCGAAGACAGGAACAATGTTCGTATGGTGCAACGCGGCGGCCGTTCGGGCTTCCTGCTCAAAACGACGCAACTGTTCGCTGCCGGACAGCAGCGAACTTGGCAGGACTTTCAACGCGACCCGTCGACCCAGTGATTTTTGGACAGCTTCGAAAACCACGCCCATGCCACCACGACCAATCTGCCGAATCAGCTGAAAATCGCCAAGTCTTTCCGGACGCGAGGCACCGAGCGTCGCGAGGCCCGATGGACGCTGAATGTGCGACTGCCTCGCTTCTTCGAGTTTTTGAATCACCGGCAGCAGTTCACGCAACGCGGCTTCGTGCTCCGGGTTGGATTCGGCAACCGAATCGATCGTACGGCGTCGCCCACCACGGACTGACTCGGCATAGTCACTGACGATTAACTCGAGGGGATGACGCGGTGTAGATGGTGTTTCCGGATCCATATTATTGATTGCGTTGAGTTTGAATCGATTGAGTCCAAAGAATTGGGCAGTCCTCGAAGCCAGGTAACAGCATCACACATCCAAGTCTAATTGTTCCAGGATATCTTTAAGCCGGGAAATCGCTCGAACATAGCGATTACTGGCCGCGGTCACGCTAATCCCCAACACCTGAGCCGCTTCGACGTTCGTAAGCCCTTCAAAGTGCCTTAGAGCGATGGTTTCTTGATCCAAGGGAGACATTTGTTCGATCGCGTCGGCGAGAGACTTGCTCGTCTCGTCACGCTGCACAGAGTTGCTGGCAGATGTCTGGTTGGCGACCAAGTGCGCGGCGAGCGAGACTGAGGTGGTTTGCGGATATCGGTTTCCTCGAATCGACACTTCACGACCAGCTGAGCGTTTTTCCGTTCCTAAATGGCGGCGGTGAACATCGACAAGGGTCTGCGCTACAATCATGCGCAACCAGATAAAAAGCGTGTAGGCCTCATCTCGCAGGTAGTGGGGCAGCCGTTTTGATGCGGCCACAAAGGCTTCCTGTAATACATCGTCTGCATCAACTCTGGCTGCGATGCGACGATCCATACGGAATGTGACCAGATGCCAAAACCGCTCACGGTTGAGCGCAAACACTTCTGCCAACACCTGTTCGCCATCTTGACGGAGACGCTCTAGCAGTTCCGGGTCTTCCTTTGGCAGGGATACTTCATGTTCCGAATCGGGAGCTGCGTCTGTATCGTTCATGTAAACCAGCGTGTTTTAGGAATACGGCCTGACCATGAATCTATCCACATCCCGATGCTGAGAAAACCGACAGATCGGCGGAAATCACGCTAGCTGCAGTTTCGGGAGCGGACAATCGCTACCACGGTACCCAAGACGAACGTCAAATCTGCCAACATTCTTCTGCTGAGACTTTCAGAACGCTCACATTGCACCTCTGCCTCAAGAGCAAATACTCTGGCGATCAAAGGCAGGGTTGCCCAGTCATTCAGGCGCCCCCGTAATGAGCGACTGGACTGCCTGAATGGGTTTCCATCATCATGCATATTTCAGTTTGTAAAATGAAGGTGACCCGATTCGAGCTACCTGTATGCTTTGACCTTCTTAGCCGCTGCGTGGTAATCTTGGACTGCCACGAATGGTCACATGGGCTGGCTGATTCGAATCGCACGTTGACGCGTCATGTCGTTTCGGCATCACATGTAGCGCGACCAGCAACACCGCCGAAAAGATTTCAGTCACATGTCGCATGTTAACAGCGAATCACCGGGTAAACGCATGACCGACAACTCGGATGCGTCAAAACAGCTTGATGACGTTCATCAGCAAACCGCGAAACCCAAGCGAAATCGCCGTGTCAGGGGACTACTTAGAGTGGTCAGCCTGTTTTGCGTTGCTTATCTAATGGTGCTTCTGCTGTTGGTGCTGATGGAATCGAGGCTGGTGTATCCCGGCGCGTACGTCGCAACCGACCCTCCTGCCGACAACTTGGCAACCGAGCCGATTCAATATTTCGCAGCGGATGGAAGCCGTCTCAACGGCAGGCTTCTAACGCGTGCAGGGTGTTCGAATTACCTGCTTTTCATGCATGGAAACTATTCCAAAGCGCAATGGCTCGATCAATGGGCCGCGAGACTGGGCGAAGCATTCGACGCGACAGTGTTATTAGCTGAGTATCGTGGCTACGAGGATGACCTCACACCAACGGAAGCTGGGATTCTGGAGGACTGTGAAGCTGCTCGGAATTACCTCTGTGACAGGTTTGACAAACAGAAGTCGGACATCATTTTGTACGGACGTTCTCTGGGGGGCGGTTGCGCGGTCGCGCTGGCCGCAAATGGGGGCGCCAAGGCACTGGTACTGGAACGTACCTTCGATCAACTGGTTGGCGTAGCGAGTGCTCAGTACCCGTGGGCGCCGATCCGTTTGCTGATGAAGAATCGATTCGATTCAATCGGGCGAATCGCTGGCTACACGGGACCCTTGGTGATTCTGCATGGCACAGATGATGAAATGGTCCCCATTGATTGCGCCAGGCGGTTGAATCAAGCAGCAAACTGTCAGCACAAACTTTTCATCGAAGTAGCGGGCATGAAACACAACGGAAATTTGCCTGACCAATACCTGCGGCAAATAGTCAACGCTGTGACCGCATTTACTTCGCAGTCGAGATAATCTGCTGTAGCGATTCAATCAGCTGCGTTGGATTTTCGTGAGTGTAGGGCACTTCACTCGACTCACGCGACGCAAGCGTCTTGACCTGACAACGATTCTCGTTCCATTCATTACCGCCAGCGATGACCGCTGCGGTAAAGCCTTTTTGAGAGGCATACTTCAGCTGGACACCCAGTTTTTTCGCATCCGGGTAGACTTCGACGCCGATGCCGGCAGTTCGCAGCTTGCTGGCCAACTGTAGGTAATCGTCCCGGAAGTCACGATCGAAGAAGGCGACGAAAACCGGAGCGGGAGTCGAGGCGTCGGGCAACAACTGCAATTCTTCCATGGCGGCCAGCAGGCGATCCAGGCCCAGTGACGCTCCGATGCCTGGCAGATGTTGCTTGGTGTAGAGGCCAGCCAAATTGTCATATCGCCCGCCACTGCAAACGCTTCCGATACCGGGAAGCTGGTCGAGAGTGGTCTCGAAAATTACGCCGGTGTAGTAGTCGAGACCCCTAGCAATCGAGACGTCAACTCGCAGACGAGATGAGGGCACTCCCGAAGCGAGCGCACCACGATAAATCTGCGTCAAGCGGTCGATTCCCTCAGCCGCTTTTTCATTCCCGCCAGTGATCTCAGGCAACTGGGCAAAGACGGACTCGGCATCGCCATCACATTCAGCCAACGCCAGCACAGCGTCTGCCTGACCAGACTCGATCTCCGCGACCCTGCACATTTCTGCCGCCGTTTTCTCTCGGCCGATTTTGCCCAGTTTATCGAGGCTGCGAAGTACTGGAACTGCCTTGTCAGCCAAACCAAGTTGCTCCAGGAGTCCGCTGAGGATGACCCGATTATTGATACTGATCGTGAAGGCGTCAAAACCGATGGTGGCGAGCAGGTTGTTGATGACCGCCACCGCTTCGATGTCAGCAAGGACCGACTCCGTACCAATCGTGTCAAAGTCACACTGCACAAATTCCCGATAACGCCCAGCTTGAGGATTTTCACCTCGCCACACGGGAGCAATGTGATAACGCTTGAAAGGTGTGCCCAGTGTATTGATGTGTTGGGCTGCGAAACGCGCGAGTGGAACCGTCAGGTCAAAACGCATCCCCACATCCCGACCGCCGTTGTCTTCAAAGCGATAAATCTGTCGATCTGTTTCATCACTGCCCTTGCCTGTAAGAATTTCAAGGTGTTCCAAGACCGGCGTGTCGATGGGGGCAAATCCAAATGAGCGGAATACCTCTCGGGCAGTCTGCATCATTTGCTCGCGCGGAATCATCACCGAAGGCAGGTAATCTCGAAAGCCTTTCAGCGTGCGTGGTTGGATCAGCGACATGAGTGGCAGTGTGATAAAGAAAAGAACGGATGGAATCAAAATTCTTGGCAACGGAGGATGGGCATCCTTCGAAGCCCAGAATTCGAACCCCAGTGAACCAGCATTAGATGTCAGTTGAAGTAAACAGTAACAGACGAATTACGCGACCGGCAGTGAAGTTGGACGACGACTGCGCAATACATTGCATTCCTCCAGTTCAGGATGCGGGAATTGTGGCCCAAACAGTGCGTCTGCATATTCGTCGATCTGCTCAGCCGTCTCAAAATATTTTTCGTAACACCAGTCATCTTCAAACTCACACTCGTCGGTGGTGTAGTCACGGCAGATTTGCGGCCGGGTTTCGTAAATCCCACACCGGTAGTCGTCTTGCAAATGTTTGCAGGTAGTGTGAACCAACAGGTACCAGTCTTCGTTGTCAACAAAGATCGTCGCACGGTCATGCAGCAGATACCAACGCATAAAATCGAAGTCCCGGCGATTCACCGGTTCATCAATCGACAAAGCAAAATAGTGACAGCATTTGGCAGTGCAATAGTCACACAGGTTTGCAGACGCAGGAAGTTGGCTGCGGCGTCGTCGGGTGGGTGGTGCAATGGCGGACAAAAGACTGGCTCGTGATGTAAGACTTGAATGAATTTGGGCAGCAGCCCGGCATGCCTGCCCTGGCAAACGTTGCATGAACAGCAAGACACTCAGATCTTGCTCAGGTGATCTAAAACGGCCCTCACAGAATTCTTGCCGATCGCCGCAGAGATATGGATGCTCGAAAGGCACAGACGCCTCGACCTACCTTTCGCTTGCGTTGCTCGGGTTTTCCTTCCCTAGACGTTATCAAAGCCGCCGCCACAAGAAAGCCCCTGCTCGGATGGAAACCCGGCAAAACACGGGTTCTGGTGCTAATGGGGGGCTGGAAATGACGGCTTGGCACCCTGCATTGCCTCTTCACACCGGTTAGACGGTGTTTGAGATTCGCCCAAAGGATTGAGATCAGTGGAGGCGTTTGGGTGGCAATCGCAATCAGGGGGTCGGCAAAATCGATTGAAAGATTCACAATGCACACATTGTGGCAGTTGGAGCTGAGAAACACCCCCAGTCGTGGTAGCAGCACATGACTGGAACGATTGAATAAAGCAAGTCCTGTATCAAGTTCTTGCCCCGTGGGGCCGGAGAATCTTTATGGAAGTCATCATCACAGCCTTAGGGCCGGACAATGTCGGTTTGGCTGACCCGATCATTCACCATGTGACGGGCCGGGGAGCGAGAATTGCTGAGATTCAGATGTACGACCATGACGAAAAACATACCTTCGCCATGCTCTGCCGCATTGATATCGATCCCGATGAATTTGAGCCATTAACCAACGCGATGCGTCAGATCGGCGAACACACTTCCTTGGCAATTCGCGTTTGGAGCAGCGAACAGCGAGTCGCTTGCCCACGGATCGCGGTTTGTTGCACCTACGTCGAGCATACTCCGCGAGCCGTTCTTCAAGCGATTCAAGATGATCTGATCAGTGCCAAGGCGGCAGTGATAATATCAAACCGTGACAAACTCACATCACTGGCCGATGAATTTGACGTTCCCTTCCGAATGATCGGCAATGACCGAGGCGTGGCTGACGATGACGCCATGACCGCCATTCTTGACGAATTCGATGTCGATTATGTCGTGCTCGCCCGGTACATGCGGATACTGCCCGCTCAAACCTGCTGGCAGTTTGCCGGCGGACGAATCATCAATCTGCACCATGGCCTGCTGCCTGGATTTCCCGGTTTTCGCCCTTACCATGATGCTTACAACTCACGCATGCTGACGTTCGGCGCGACCTGCCATTTCATCATCCCTGAACTGGATGCCGGAAATCAGACCATCAATCAACGCACCTTTTCCGTCGCGCCTGGGACGCCCTTGGATGCGGTCATCGAGCAGGGAGAACTTGAGAACGAACCAGCCTGCTTGGTAGAAGGGATCCGCCGCGTGGTTGATCGCGAGGTGTACCTGCATTTTCACCGCGTGGTAGCACGCAAGCCCGATTCTGCCAATTGAGCAGGACAGCCATCCGCCCATCCAACTCTGAACCGCACTGCCACAGTCCCAGAACTCTCACGCCGTCCGCGATTCGTTCGTCCGCAAAGTGCTCGGCTGCTGTGTTGATTAGCTGCTGTGTTGATTAGCTGCTGTGTTGATTAGCTGCTGTGTTCCGCTCATTGGCCACTGCACGCTCGGTCGCCAAACATCTGGCCTGCAGTCGTCAGAAGAGCACCCGCTGAGGACCGGTCCAGCTTGAAAGCAGGGACTTGAGCAGAATCCGAAAGAATAGTCAGATTGGTGTTGACCCAAGGTATCTGTTTCCGCAGAATCGCTGATCGCTCGTGGAAAGGATCGCATAACGGCTCAAACCGTCTCGCGATTCTGCTACGCTGCAAAGGATTGCGTCAGTCGAAATTTGCCTGAATACCGTTAGATGACGGTTCCCGTGACTATCACGGCGGGTGGACCGATTGGAAAAGTTTCGCCGGCTTGAATAGGTGAAGCGACCAAGGAAGAATCACGCGAGTGTTCTTCTGGTGCCTACGTGGGTACTGTGCGTCGCGTTTGCGTGTTTGAGTTGTCACTTTCAATGGAGTTGTCGTTTGTCCCTACCTCAGGACTTCGACCTGAAAGAGCGTGTACGTAGCGCGGTTGACATCGCAGATGTCATCGGTGCAACGGTTGAATTGCAGCCTCAGGGCCGCAATCTGGTTGCCCGCTGCCCATGGCACAACGACCGCCGGCCCTCCATGACGGTGAATCAGGAACGCCAAACATGGAAATGCTGGCCGTGTGATATCGGTGGCGATGTTTTCAGCTTTGTAATGAAGCGTGACGGGACCGATTTCCCAACAGCGATCCGCACCTTGGCAGAACTAGCCGGTATCCCGGTCGAAGAGTACACCCGAGGCAAACAATCCAAGCCTGGCAGTCCGGAAGACAAAGCGACCTTGCTGTCGGCCATCAACCTGGTTTCAGATGCTTACTTTGAGCACCTGCAAAGTGACGATCAGGACGCCCGGATCGCAAGAGAGTACCTCGAATCTCGAGGAATCACCGACGAGAGTCGCGAGCGATTTCGCATCGGTTTCTCCCCTGATTCCTGGAACTACGCAGTCGATCTTCTGAAGCGTCACCAGTTCAGCGGCGAAGTCGCGCACGCCTGCGGTGTCGCCTCTCCCAAACGTACGGGTGACGGATACGTCGATATGTTTCGCGGTCGGTTGATGTTTCCTATTCATGATTTGCAGGAACGCACAATTGCGTTGGGTGGGCGTGTTATTCCTGCCATTGCCAAACGGCACGGGGATCGCGCAGGTGGCAAGTACATCAACGGTCGTGAGACACTGTTGTTTCGCAAGTCGCAGCAACTCTATGGCCTGCAGTTGGCTCGCGATGCCATTCGCCGTTCAGGCGAGGTCATGGTGATGGAGGGCTACACCGATGTGGTCGCCAGTCGACAGGCGGGGATCGAAACAACCGTCGCCGTGCTGGGGACAGCGCTCGGTGAGCAGCATGTAAAAATCCTCCGCCGCTTTGCCGAACGCGTCGTCCTTGTGCTCGACGGGGATGCAGCAGGTCAAAATCGTGCCGACGAAGTCCTTGAGTTATTCATTTCTGCCGACGTCGACTTGCGGGTCATGACGCTGCCCGACGGCAGCGATCCAGCTGATTTCGTGGCTGCCCATGGTCGCGAGGCGTTTGAAGAAAGTGCACGCGATGCTCCTGATGCTCTGGACCACAAGTTATCCAGATTGACTCAGGGAGTTGATTTCAACCGAGACACACACGCGGTGGCTTCAGCAGTCGACAAAATGCTGAAGATTGTCGCCAAGGCCCCGGACGGACTGCGAGTCGATCAGTTGCTCAATCGAATGTCGAAACGATTTGAGTTCAAAGTCGAGCGACTCGAACAGCGTTTAGAAGTACTGAGGAAGGGAACAAAACGCTCTACAATGCGTCCAGCACGCGGTGCGATGGATCACCCGAGTAATCGACACGGCTCAGTGCGTCCATCAGCCATAACCGACCCCAACGCCGCACTACAAGAGTCTGCCGACGGGACTGACAGCGATTTGACTGATGGCGGGAGCATGGTTACTCGTCGCCAGAAGGTAGCGGGCGACCCGGCGGATGCCTCTGCTTCTGGCCCGGTCTCGCTGAAGCCCATGACTGGCTTGGAACGCGATCTGTTTGAAACATTGATTGAAAATCCCGAGTTGGCAGCGATGGCTGTCGAAGCCATTGATATTCAGTGGCTCGAAGGAATGGCCGCCAAAATGCTGCTCACCGCCTATCAGGATCTCGATTTACAGGGACACAGCCTGAATATCGACTCCATTTTATTGCTTGTCGAGAATGAGGCTTTGAAGAATCAAATTGTGACACTTCAAGAGCGAGTACACGACAAAGCAGGCAAACTGCCGGAAAGTCCTGAGGATCGCTATACGGCAATTGTGACCCGTTTCCGGGAACGCGAATTCTCGGATGAACAGGACCGGCAAATCGAACAACTGGCATCAGCGTCAATGCCAGAAGACGACGAGGACGCCTTGTTAAAGGCAATCGTGGACAAGGCGCGTCTACAACATGGCATCAGGAACGATTCCTGATTGCCGAACCATTTTGCAATTGATTCCGACGACCCAGTCAGTCTCTGCAACAAACAAAGGAGCCCACGCTCAACACACTGCAAC
>Ga0315334_10002837_pt1 | contig 10823 bp, 12 predicted proteins | sample M150034915metaG_FD_205555 | JGI IMG/M metagenome (GOLD analysis project Ga0315334, IMG submission 205555) | Ammonia-oxidizing marine archaeal communities from Monterey Bay, California, United States - M1 500m 34915 | ecosystem: Environmental > Aquatic > Marine > Intertidal zone | place: USA... | reverse complement strand
CTCTTCTTAAAAGAGAATCACCCTGATATGTAAAGCACAACTCTGCACCTTCATCAGATAGTTTTTGAGCAATTCCCCATGCAATTGAATGGTCATTTGCTACACCCATTACAATGCCTCTTTTATTTTTTAAATATCCCATTAATTATATTTTTTAAAAACCAATGAAGCATTAGTTCCACCAAAACCAAAACTATTGCTCATCGCTGTTTCAAATTCTTTATCTATTCGTCTGGTAACAATATTCATATTCTGTGCATTTTCATCCAATTCTTCTATATTAGCTGACTCGCATATAAAATTATTATTCATCATAAGTAAAGTATAAATAGATTCATGAACACCAGCAGCCCCAAGCGAGTGGCCACTTAATGATTTAGTTGAGCTGATATGTGGGGTATTCGAATTAAATACTTTCTTTATAGCTTCTAATTCAGCAACATCGCCAACAGGAGTGGAAGTCCCATGAGCATTAATATAATCAATTCTTTCGACATCTTTTATTGCCATTTTCATACATCGTTGAGCGCCTTCACCTGAAGGCTGAACCATGTCATATCCATCAGATGTAGCTCCATAGCCTACAATTTCTGCATAAATTTTAGCATTTCTTTTTAATGCCAATTCCAGTTCTTCTAATATTAATACCCCCCCTCCACCAGAAATTACAAATCCATCTCTGTTTTTATCAAATGCTCGAGAAGCCTTGGCCGGTTGATCATTGTACTTAGATGACAAAGCTGTCATGGCATCAAAAAGTGCTGATAAAGTCCAATCTAATTCTTCACCTCCACCAGCAAATATACGCTTTTGTTTTCCTAATTGTATTAGTTCATATGCATTTCCAATACAGTGGGCACTTGTAGAACAAGCTGAACTAATTGAATAATTAACCCCTTTAATTTTAAAAAAAGTTGATAAAGTAGCAGAGTTTGTGCTGCACATCACTTTAGGTACACTAGTTGGACCAATTTTTTTAGGACCTTTTTCTCTTGTAATATCAAAAGCCCGTAAAAGACTTTTAGTTGAAGGACCTCCTGAACCCATAATTAGTCCAATTTCAGGGTTTGAGATTTCTTCCTCATTTAATTTAGCATCTTTAACTGCCTCCAACATTGCTAGGTAGTTATAACTTGCCCCATCTCCCATAAATCTTAAGTATTTTCGATCAATCGCATCTTCCAAATTTATTTTTAATTGACCACTTACTTGGCTACGAAAGCCCATTTTTTGATAAGACTCATCGAAAGATATACCTGACTTTGTTTCATGTAATGATTTAGTTACCTCGTCTTTATTGTTACCAAGCGGTGATACTACGCCGATTCCAGTAATAACTACTCTTTTCATTATTTTATTAATCCTACCTTTAGACCGTCTGCTTGATATATTTTTTTGCCATCAACTTTTACGATTGCATCGCCTACTCCAACTATTACACCACGTTTGATAACTTTTTTCATATTTATATGATACTCTACAAGCTTAGAGTCTTTTAAAATTTCTCCCCCAAACTTAACAGCGCCTGAGCCCAAAGCTCTTCCTCTTCCAGGTTCTCCAATCCATCCTAAATAAAAACCAACGAGTTGCCACAGTGCATCTAACCCAAGACAACCTGGCATAACGGGATCCATTTCAAAATGACAATCAAAAAACCAAAGAGATGGATCTATATCAAATTCAGCGAGAATCTCCCCTTTGCCAAACTTTCCCCCACTATCTGTAATTTTTACAATTCTATCAAACATCAACATCGGGGGAAGAGGCAGTCTTGCATTTCCTATTCCAAACATTGTCCCGTGTGCACACTCTAGTAATTCTTCTTTAGTGAAGCTTGATTTTGATTTCATTAGTTAATATATCCTATTGTTTTTAATGAGTTTTAATCAGATTAGAGTATTATCATTGTAAAATACATTAATTTTTAATAAATATTTAACTAATGGAAAATATTAAGGAAATTTTAAGATCTAAATCACTGAAACTTACCAAGCAAAGATTGCTTGTAGCAAGCTATCTATTTGATGGTCGCCACAAGCACGTTACAGCTGAAGATTTATTTAAGAAATTAAATAAATCAAAATCAAAGATATCACTTGCAACTGTTTACAATACGCTGCATGAATTTTATAAAAATAAATTAATAAATAAGTTAGCGATAAATTCGGAAAAAATTTATTTTGATACCAATATGTCTAATCATCATCACTTTTATAATAAGGAAGATGAGTTACTTCTTGATGTCAGTAATAATTTAATAATCAAAGGGCTTCCTAATCCACCAAAGGGAAAGAAAATTGAAAAGATTGAAGTTTTTGTTCACCTTAAAAAATAGATGATAATAATTCTCATTATCAGTTTAGAATGATTCTAATCTATTGACTTTTTATGAATTTTTATTAAGTATAAATTAACACTAATAAGGAGACCAACATGACTGCACTTAAAGAGAGTAAGACGCTTGATAATTTGAAAGCTGCATTTGCAGGTGAGAGCCAAGCGAATAGAAGATATCTATACTTTGCTCAAAAAGCAGATATCGAAGGACATAACGATGTAGCTTCAGTGTTTCGTTCAACAGCTGAAGGAGAAACAGGACACGCCCATGGACATTTAGAATTTATGGAAGAGGTTGGCGATCCTGCTACAGGTGAACCAATTGGATCAACAGAGAATAATCTAAAAGCTGCAATAGCAGGAGAAACACATGAATATACTGACATGTATCCTGGAATGGCCAAAACTGCTCGTGAGGAAGGCTTTGATGAAATTGCTGACTGGTTTGAAACTCTTGCAAAAGCAGAGAAATCACATGCAGGTAAATTTCAAAAAACTTTAGATTCTATAGAATAATTTCTTTAGAGGGGGAGGGATGTATTGACAACCTTCTACTTCATTTTTCTATGGATATAAAAAAAGAGGGTAGTTTATCTGCTCCTAACAGAGATATTGTTGATTGGAAGTCAAAGTCTTACTTAGATGAAAAGGCTTTAGACAAAGAGATGCGTCGCCAGTTTGAAGTCTGTCATAGCTGTCGTAGGTGCTTTAACTTATGTGATAGCTTTCCCACACTATTTGATTTAATTGATGAATCGCCTAATGAGTCGGTTGGTGATTTATCTACAAAGGATTTCGAAGAGATAACAGATAAATGTACATTATGCGATATGTGTTTTACGACCAAGTGTCCTTACGTGCCTCCGCATGAATTTAATATCGATTTTCCTCATTTGATGCTGAGATATCGAACGTTACAAGATAAGCAAAAAAAATTACCTCAAGTACCAAAAGAGCTTGCCAAAATAGATCGTAATGCAAATTTAACAAAAATATCTACCCGTTTAGCAAACTGGGCATCAAACAAAAAAAATAAATTAACAAGAGGTCCGCTTGAATTTTTTACCGGAGTAGACAAAAATGTTGAACTTCCTAAATTTGAGAAAAATTCTTATCATCAACTATCAAATTCAATTAAAACAAAAGTAAATGCAAATGCACCAGCATTTGGTAGAAAGGCTGCAGTATATTCTACATGTTATGTAAACTATAATAATTCAAAAGTTGGAGTAGCGGCACAAAAAGTTTTAAATCATAATGGAGTTGAAATAATCTCTTCTTATCCTGGTTGTTGTGGAATGCCTTATTTAGAACAAGCCCAGCATGAAAAAGTAAAGCAACAATCTGATAAGGTATCTAAAGAGCTTTGTAGTCTAATTGATAAAGGGTATGACATAGTTACGTTAACCGCAAGCTGTGGATTAATGTTAAAATTCGAGTGGCCTCTATTAAACCCTGATAACAATAACGTATTAAAGCTATCAAAGCATGTGTTTGATATTGATGAATATCTGGTTGATATTAGCAAAAAAGAAGGGATGGTAGACGGTCTTAGATCTGTAGACGGTGGGGTAACAGTTCATCACGCTTGCCACGCAAGAGCTCAAAACATGGGTAATAAGGCATTAGAAATGCTTAAGAAATTGCCTGAAACAAAGGTTGATGTTGTTGAAAAGTGCGCTGGGCACGGCGGTACATTCGGTGTTATGAAAAAAACTAGAAAGTCTGCAGTGAAATATGGGAAAAATACTGCAAGACAAATTAAAAATAAAAAAAATAAGTTAATGGTGTCTGATTGTCCACTCGCATGCAAACATTTAAATGAATTTTTAAATGATGATAAAGAGTCAAATTATATTTCGATGCATCCCATAGAGGTCATTGCCCAATCTTATAATTTAACTTAATTTATAATTATTAATCACTAAATAAAAAATAATGCCTATTGAAACAAAAAAAATTGAAAGTTCTGATTTACTTGCAATATCTACATATGCAAAAGAGCGGAGAAGTATCAGAAAAGAGGTTGTTGAAATGAAAAAAAATAGAAGAGTTGAGCTGGGTCCACATGCAACTTTTTATTTTGAAAATTTTTTTACAATGAAAGCTCAAATACAAGAAATGCTTTATATTGAAAAAGGCGGAAATGAGCAGTTAAAAGACGAATTAGAAGCTTACAACCCTCTCATACCCCAAGGATTTGAATTGGTTGCTACTTTCATGTTTGAAATTGACAATCCTATTACAAGAAAAAAATTATTAACATCTTTAGGAAATGTAGAAAATAAAATTTTTATAAACATCAATGGTAATAAAACATACGCGGTACCTGAGAATGATGTCGATAGGACAGATGAGTCAGGAAAAACATCTTCTGTTCATTTTCTTCATTTTAAATTAGATGATACTCAAATCAGAGATTTCAAAAACATTGATACTAGAGTAGAGCTAGGTACTGACCATGAAAATTATTCACACATTGTAGTTTTATCTAATGAAGTGAAAAATGATTTAAAGAAAGATTTTGATTAGTCATTTAACCTGTAGATCCAAAGCCATAAGTGCCCCGCTTTGTTGTATCTAAGTCATCTACTTCTTTAAATGTAACTTGAGAAACATTTGAGAAAACCATTTGTGCAATTCTGTCTTTTGGGTGAATTAAGAATTCTTGTTTACTTAAATTTATTAACACTATCTTGATTTCTCCTCTGTAGTCACTGTCTATTGTTCCAGGAGTATTTAAAATTGTGACTCCATGTTTAAATGCAAGTCCAGATCTTGGCCTAACCTGCGCCTCTAATCCTCTCGGCATTGAGATCGATATTCCACATGGAATTATTTCTTTTTCCCATGGCAATATTTTCACCGGTTCTTCAATTGAAGCACTTAAATCTACACCAGCTGCTTCATCTGATTGATAGGTCGGAAGTTGAAAATCACTCAAATTAGATAATTTTTTTATTAAAACTGCTGGGGATTTAATTTCTGACACTTAATTAACGATACTAAGCAAAGTGATCTGCAATTTTGCTTGATAGTTTTTTTGCGACATCATTTTTAGACATGGTATCCCATTCACTTTTTTCATCAATAGAGATAAAATGAACTTTATTATTATCATGTCCTATTATTTCTCCATTGGAAATATCGTTTGCCAGAATCCAGTCACATCCTTTTTCTTTAAGCTTTAATTCAGCATTTGAAATTAAATTTTCAGTTTCTGCTGCAAAACCGATCACTAGTTTGGGTCGTTTGCTGTTACGCTTGCTAATTCTTGATAAAATGTCTGGATTCTCTTCAAGTTCAATTGAAATCTTACTACCAGATTTTTTTATTTTTTTAGGGCTAGCATTTGAAATCTTATAATCTCCTACTGCTGCTGCACATACTGCAATATCTGTAGGTAACAATGATTCACATGCATCGGACATCTCAGTTGCAGATTTTACTTTTACTATTGTTGGACCAGCTGGATCAGGTATGGAAGTAGGGCCGCTGATTAAAGTTGTTTTTGCACCAAGTTCAAAAATTGCTTTTGCAATTGCATGACCTTGTTTTCCAGAAGATTCATTTGAAATATATCTTACAGGATCTATCATTTCGCGCGTTGGCCCTGAAGTTATTAATGCAGAATAATTTTTAAGAGGTGAAAAATTTATTTTCTCTATAAAATTAATAGTATATTTAATTATTTCACTTGGTTCACTCATTCGTCCCTCTCCATATTCCCCACAGGCCATAGAGCCAATATCCGGACCGATTAAATTTATTCCATCTGATCTTAAAGTATTAATATTTCTTTGTGTTGCATTATTTAACCACATGTGAACATTCATTGATGGCGCTAATAACACAGGTTTGTTTGTTGCCATTAAAATTGTTGATGCCAAGTCGTCACTTATACCATAAGCAATTTTTGAAATGATATTAGCTGTTGCCGGTGCTACTAATATTACATCGGCAGATCTTGATAGTTGAATGTGCCCCATTTCGTGCTCATCATTCAAATTAAAAAGATCAGTATAAACTTTATTGCCTGATAAACTTTCTAAAGAAAGAGGAGTTACGAATTCTGATCCTGATTTAGTTTGAACACAGGTTACATCACATCCTTGTTCTTTTAATCCTCTAATGGTGTCAAGAGATTTGTATGCTGCAATTCCACCAGTTATAATTAATAGTATTTTTCTATTCTGTTCCATTTTCTAATGAACTATTTTATCCCTTAATGGGATCATCTATATAGATAAAAAAAATAATTATATCAATACAATTAATCCAATGAAAACAAGTAAAACTACACCTGATCCCAAAAAATATATTTTAGAATTATCAGATGTTTTATTACTTTCTTCCTTATTCACTATTATATCAAATGCTGCATCAGCCCGATTAATAAAATCTGGCAAATCAGGAACTCTTCTGGCAATAGATTGAAGTGACTCTTGTGTTTGTTTAAGTCTATTCATTACTCCAAGTTCATCTTTCAACCATTTTTCTATTTCAGGTTTGGATACAGCCCAAAAGTCTATTTCTGGATCCAACTTTCTTGCTACCCCTTCTACAGTTATCATAGTTTTTTGTAAGAGTAGTAATTGAGGTTGAAGAGACATATTAAACTGTTTTGTAATTTCAAATAATTGAATTAACAAGTTACCCATAGAAATATTTTTTGCTTTTTGATTGATGATTGGTTCACCAATTGATCTTAGAGCTTGTGAAAAATCTTCTATTGATTGATCTTTATCAATTAATCCTGCTTCTTGATGAATTTTTGCAATTCGAAGATAATCTTGACTTATAAATCCATAAATAATTTCAGCCAAGTAAGTTCTATTTTTTTTGTCTAGCCTTCCCATTATACCAAAATCGACTGCATTTAGATTTCCCTCATCGTTAATGAATAAATTACCTTGATGTAAATCCGCATGGAAATACCCATCTCTGATAGATTGTCTTAAGAAATTTTGAATTAAAGACCGTGCAGCATTTGCAGTGTCGATATTGTTTTCTTTGAGTAAGTCAATCTTATCAGCAGGTATACCGTCGATTCTTTCAATAGTTAGAACTTTTCTGGTTACTTTATCCCAATATACTTTTGGCACATAAAAAGATTGGTCTATTTTTGTATTTTCTGAAAGTTCTGATGCAGCAGCAGCCTCATATCTGAAATCAAGCTCAAATTTGATAACTTCTTTAGCTTTCTCAATGATTGATTTGGGTCTTAATCTTCTAAAATCTTCAAAAAGTTCCATAAAACCTGCTAGCCAGCTTAATCGGTCCATTTCACTATTAATTATCTCAATAATATTTGGTCTTAAAACTTTAACAGCTACAGGAGTAAGTTTTTTATCGATGAAAATATCAGCAAAGTGTACTTGGGCTATAGAAGCCGCTGCAACTGGTTCACTAAAATTTTCAAAAACCTCATTTATGTCCTTTCCAAATTCTTTTTGGATGATTTCTATTGCTTCTGACCTTGGGAATGGAGGCAGATTGTCTCTAAGCAATGACATGTCTTCTGCGATTTCATTTCCAATGATATCTGGTCGTGTTGAAATAAGTTGCCCCAATTTAATAAATGAAGGACCCAGTTCATTCAATGCTTTTGCAATTCTTGTTCCATCAGATGAGTTTGATTTATCTTTTAATGAATTGACCCCAAAAGATATTATTTCTGTAAAGACAAGAAATAAGAATTTAAATTTAACTGATCTAATGATGAGCTTTAAAATATCATATTTCTTAAATACTCTAACAATTTTTATTAAAAAAACTAAATTATTAATCATTAACTTTTCTTCCAGCCAGAATGAATTGCTACTACACCATTGAATAGATTTCTAAATTCAACATTTGAAAAATTACTTTCTTCAATTATCCTTTTAAACCTTTCTTGTGAAGGAAAATTTTCTATTGTTCTAGTTAAATATTTGTAAGGCTTTTCGTCTCCTACAATTATTTTTCCAAATATAGGAATCATTTTAGAATAGACACTATATAATTTGGATAATTTTTGATTTTGAACTTTTGAGAATTCTAAACAAATAAATCTTCCACCTATTTTTAAAACTCTATGAGCTTCGTCAAGAGCTTTTTTAATATCATCAAAATTTCTAACTCCAAATGAAACGAGATAAGCATCAAAAGATTCATTTTCAAAAGGAAGTTTTTCAGATGGAGCAGTTATCCATTCTATATTTTCAGAAAATTGATTTTTCCTTTTTCCATACTCTGTCATCGTATTGTTTGGATCACACACTACTGCCTCTCCTTGACCATTCACTCTTTTTAAAAATCTAAAAGATATATCTCCAGTTCCTCCAGCAACATCAATTATTTTCATTCCAGGAAATGGAGTTAACCAATCAATCATACATTCTTTCCAGTATCGATGTGTGCCTACTGACATGACATCATTCATCAGATCATATTTATTTGCTACGACGTTAAATACTTCTTGTGCTTTCATAATTAATATATGTTATCTAGATTATTAGTTATCTTAAAGAACTAGAAAATAAATATTTATTAAATGCCAGAATTACCTGAAGTTCAAACTGTTATTGAGGGCTTAAAACCAAAAATATTGGATAAAAAGATTATAGGTTTTAGGAAGTTTATTTCTAAATTAAGATATCCAATTTATAAATCTATACCAAAAAAAATAATCAAAAGCCGTGTAAAAAGAGTCTATCGAAGAGCAAAATACATAATAATTGATTTAGAGTATAATCAATCCATAATAATTCATCTAGGAATGGCTGGGCGCATTATTATTTCAAAATCCCAAGATAGACCACTATTCAAACATACTCATTTTATTATTAAATTTTCAAACAATATTGAACTTTTATATGTTGATCCTAGAAGATTTGGATTAATAAAAGTTCTTCCTTCTGATTTGTTATTTAAATCTAATTTATTTGCTCATCTTGGAGTCGAACCGCTAAGTAAAAAATTTAACAAAGAATGTTTAAGAAAAATATGTCAGGATAAAAAATCATCAATTAAATCTACTATAATGAATCAAAGGCATGTTGTGGGAGTTGGAAATATTTATGCGTCAGAGTCCCTTTTTCTAGCTAAAGTTAACCCTCTAAAAGTTTGTAATTTGTTAACGATACAAGAATGTAATCATATTGTTTGTTCTATAAAGAAGGTATTAAACAAATCAATAAAGCTAGGAGGTTCGAGTATCAATAACTATTCTATGGTAAGTGGCAAATTAGGTGATTATCAAAATAAGTTAGAAGTATATGGGCGTGAAGGGTTGATTTGTAGAAAAAGGACTTGTAAGTCTAAGATATTAAGAATAGTAATAGCTCAAAGATCGACATTTTATTGTCCAGTCTGTCAAAAATAATTAAATAAAGGATATTAAGATTAATATATGGCAAATACCAAGTCAGCTAAAGCGAAGATTAGAGAAATCAAAAATAAAACTGAATTTAATAAGTCGATTAAAAATAGATATCGTACCTATATTAAGAAAGTTGAACTAAATATAGTTGCTGGCAAAGAGGAAGATGCTCGTATAGCATTAAAAGAAGCTGAATCAGAGATTATGTCTGCCTCTTCTAAGAAAATTATTCATCAAAAGGCTGCTTCAAGGAAAATTTCTCGTCTAGCAAATAAAATTAAATCAATTAAATAGATTCATTAAACCATTTCCATTAGTTAAGAGTATTAGTGGAAGTTATTTGCAAGCACTCTCTCTTAAATTAATTATAAAATATATAAGTAGTTTTCAAATTTTTTTATTGCGAATTATATTTTTAAAAGCTAATTTATTTTTAATTAAAAAAGATCTTTTTAATTATCCTTAAAATATTTTGATTACTAATATTTGGTCAAATTTTAGTGAGAATTTTTTTTGTTCAAAATTAAACTGCAACAAAAAGTTCAAAATTCATTATGTTTTTTTGGTTTTTTATATATCATTTTTAATGAACTTATTTAGGGGTTTTTACTTTCATGTCTCAGGATCTTAATCGTCAAGCTACTCAACCATTAAATTTAAAGGAACAATGGAGAAATGTACTAAAAAAACTTAACAGCGAATATGGAAATGAGATCTTTAACAGCTGGATAAAGAATATAAAGATTCATTCTCAGGAAGATGAGGTTTTAATTTTTACTGTTCCAACAAGATTTATTAGAGATTGGATTACATCACACTATTTAGATAAAATTATATTTTTTTTAAATACAGAGAATTCTGAAATCAAAAGAGTCAAAATTAATATTGATAACACCTTGACTTCTAATATGCTCCAGATGGAAAATAATTTAGATTCATCTAAGAGATACTCTTTAAATATTAATCATAATGATGAATGGCCTTTGGATGAAAGGTTTACTTTTGAGAAATTTATTGTAGGTCCATCTAATGAACTTGCATTTGCATCAGCAAAAAGATTATCTTTATCAGACCAATTTGAATTTAATCCTTTATATCTCTATGGTGGAGTAGGCTTAGGCAA
>Ga0315334_10002836_pt1 | contig 10824 bp, 10 predicted proteins | sample M150034915metaG_FD_205555 | JGI IMG/M metagenome (GOLD analysis project Ga0315334, IMG submission 205555) | Ammonia-oxidizing marine archaeal communities from Monterey Bay, California, United States - M1 500m 34915 | ecosystem: Environmental > Aquatic > Marine > Intertidal zone | place: USA... | reverse complement strand
TATCATATTTAACAGACTTGGTATAAATACATACGACGTACTAACAGCAGCGGGTACAAAATGGAATTTCCTGAAGTTTTTCCCTGGCTTGGTTGGTGGACACTGCATAGGTGTAGACCCATATTATTTGACCCATAAAGCGAAACAAACAGGCTATCACGCCAAGATCATAAACTCAGGTAGATACGTTAATGACTCCATGGGTTTTTACGTCGGAAAACAAACGGTTAAGAAGATTATCGCTCAGGGAAAAAGAGTCATGGACTCCAAGGTGCTGATTATGGGAGCGACTTTTAAAGAAGATGTCTCCGACATTCGAAACTCAAAGGTAATTGATGTAATAAGGGAAATTGAATCATTTTCAGTAGCTGTGGATGTAGTTGATCCCTATGCGGATCCTAATGAGGTGAATCAGGAATATGGCTATAAAACGAAGAATGGTCCTGAGGGACCTTATGATGCCGTTATTGTAGCAGTTAATCATAGTGAATACAAAGACCTGCCCGAGGAATTTTTTGAAAAACTCATGCCGAATGGTGGAATTCTTGTAGACATTAAGGGTGGCTATAAGAATATGGAGAACAACAAAAAATTGGAATACTGGAGCCTTTGATGGAATATAGAAAGTCGATACTCATTACCGGAGGTGCAGGGTTTATCGGATCTCATGTAGTCCGACTTTTGGCCAACAAATATTCAGATTATAAAATTATTAATCTGGATGCGTTAACCTATGCTGGGAATCTGGCTAATTTGAGTGATATTGAAGGTAAATCAAATTATGTTTTTGAAAAAGCAGATATCTGTGATAATGAGGCGTTAGAGAGAATATTTTCCAAACACGCTATCGATTCCGTAATCCATTTGGCAGCAGAGTCTCATGTAGATAGATCAATAACAGACCCGATGGGTTTTATCATGACCAACATTATTGGAACAGTTCATTTATTAAATGCAGCACGGACATTCTGGGAAGGTAAGTTTGAGAATAAGTGTTTTTACCATATCTCAACTGATGAAGTGTATGGTACCCTGGGTGATAAAGGATTGTTTACGGAAGAAACACCCTACGACCCCAGAAGCCCTTATTCTTCTTCAAAGGCAAGTTCAGATCACATTGTAAGAGCCTATTTCCACACCTATGATTTGCCCGTTAAAATATCCAATTGTTCAAACAATTATGGGGCGAATCAGTTTCCGGAAAAGCTGATACCATTGCTGATAAATAATATCAGGAAAGAATTGCCCTTACCGGTGTATGGAAATGGACTCAATGTTCGAGATTGGTTGTGGGTTGAGGACCATGCACGAGCCATTGATACGGTTTTTCACAATGGGGTTCTTGGGGAGACCTATAACATCGGAGGGGTTAATGAATGGAAGAATATTGATCTGGTAAACCTACTTTGTGATCAGATGGATGAAAAGCTGGGGCGAAATCTGGGGGCGTCAAGAAAATTGATAACCTTTGTCAAAGACAGGGCCGGGCATGATTTAAGATATGCTATTGATTCAAGCAAGATTGAAGAAAAACTTGGTTGGAAGCCTTCAATTAGATTCGAAGAAGGTCTTTCCTTAACAATTGATTGGTATTTGAGTAACCAACAATGGATGGATAACGTAACATCAGGTGACTATAAAAGTTATTACTTGAATCAATACCAAAACCGATAATGCCTTTATTCGGGAAATTATTCAAAAAAAAAGAAATCGAATTAGAACCATGTGATCTATCTGTGTTAGGAACAGATGTGCATTCACATTTTATTCCGGGGATCGATGATGGAGCCAAAAATATGGAAAACGCATTGGAGATGATTCGTGCGATGTCTTCCTTTGGGTACAAAAAGGTCATCACAACGCCGCATGTAATGAGTGATTTTTATAGGAACTCACCCGAGATCATACTTGGTGGCCTTGCCAAACTTAAAGAGGCCGTTATAAATGATAATATTCCGATTGATATTGAAGCTGCTGCAGAGTACAATCTGGATGCCGATTTTGAACCCAAGATCAAAAGCAAAGAACTGTTGACTTTTGGAGAGAATTACGTTTTATTTGAATTGCCGTTTATAATGGAACCTCCAAATCTTGCCAGAGCCATATTTGAGATGCAGATGAACGACTATAAGCCAGTTCTTGCTCATGCCGAGCGTTATCCGTTCTGGTTTCAGGATTTTCAAAAAATCATTGACCTTAAAGACCGTGGGGTACTCATACAACTTAACATCAATTCTCTTACCGGGTTTTACGGACCAGAAGTCCGTGGCGCCGGAGAGAAATTGATCGATGAAGGAATTGTCGATCTATTGGGTTCTGACTGCCATCATATGGGACACATAGAAATGATGGAAACGGCAAGGACAAGACCATATCTACATACGGCAATAGAATTGCCTAACCTTATCAACAAAGAGTTGTAGGGTCATTGTTGAATTCGGTCTGCCAAGGCATTTGACATTGGAAATTTACGATCGATCTTCTTGAACATTCCTTGCAATGCTCTCCCCGGACCTACTTCAATGGCCTCTGTACATCCTGCAACAATCATATTTTTCATGATCTGGGTCCATTTAACTGGAGCTGTCAATTGTGCAATTAGATTGGATTTTATCTCATCAGGATCAGAAACGGCCGTAGCTGTCACGTTTTGATAAATAGGACAAACAGGTGAATTGAATTTGGTAGCTTCGATCGCTTCAGCCAATTCAGCTCTGGCAGGTTCCATTAATGGTGAATGGAAAGCACCCCCAACAGGAAGAACCAATGCTCTCATTGCCCCTGCTTCCGTCAGTTTGGTGCAAGCAGCTTCCACGACAGGTACCGCACCGGAAATAACCAGCTGACCCGGGCAGTTGTAGTTGGCTGGAACCACAATACCTTCGGTTGCTTCGCAGATATTTTCGACTACTTCGTCTTCAAGTCCTAGTATGGCAGCCATTGTGGAAGGTTCAGCCTCACATGCTTTTTGCATAGCCATAGCGCGCGCCGACACTAATTTCAATCCATCTTCAAAGTCAAGAGATTGGGCAGCTACCAGTGCAGAGATCTCACCCAGAGAATGTCCGGCAACCATACTTGGGTCAAAATCAAAGAGTGACTTTGCAAGAACAACCGAGTGAAGAAAAACAGCGGGTTGGGTAACCTTTGTTTGTTTCAGATCCTCATCACTCCCCTCAAACATAGTGTCTGTGATTCTGAATCCTAAAATGTCGTTTGCTTGTTCAAACAGTACTTTTGCCTCCGGGATTGAATCGTACAGATCCTTGCCCATCCCAACAAATTGTGACCCCTGCCCCGGGAATACGTATGCTTTCATTTGATCAGTTTATGTGGTTAGATTAATCGTGAAGACGCGCTAATAATCTAAGAAACTCTATGTACAACCAAACTATTGTCGTCAGGAGTGCCATCGAGCCAATCCATTCCATTTTCTTAGGTGCACGAGCTTGAATGTTTTTATCAATCATGTCAAAATCTAATAAGAAACTAAGTGCTGCGATAACGATAATTGCGATATTAATTCCAATTCCAAGAGGAGAGCTGTCATGCATAAATGGTAGTGAAACTCCAAAAAAACCAAGAATCCAAGTTGCCATATATAAGATGATAATGGCGCCAATTGCCATGGCCATAATGGCCTTAAATTTCTCTGTTACTTTGATGATTTTAGTTACATAAATAAATATCATCATACCCATTGTTGCGAATGTTAAAATAATTGCATTGACTACGATTCCGTCATACATGGAACCAAAAATAGCTGTCACGACTCCAACAAATAGCCCTTCAATTACCGCATAGATCGGAGCGGTAATATGAGCGTTATTGGGATTTTTAATTGTATAGTAAAATAGGATAACTCCTGCAATTAGAATTATGAAAAGAACGGGGTATAAAGCAGCCCCCATACTTAGCATAAATTGCCAACTGCAAACAGAAGTTGCAACCGTAATTAACAACAGCCATATTGTTTTGCTAATGGTACCAGTAATGCTCATTGTTCCGGAGTCAATACTTTCTAGCCTTTTCAGAACTGCTTCCTTGAACATTGGATTTGAACTTTTTTTATCTAAAACACCCATAATTTAATTTTTATCCAAAGTACTCAACATACTGATTTTCGGTTTCGATTATTTTTACACAGTGCAATTCGCAATCAAGTGCATCAATGTCTGATTTGATCTGATTCCATATTTCAATAGCCAGGATCTCGGTAGAAGCCATTTTCCCTTTCATAAAGTCGCAATCCAGGTTCACATTTTTATGATCCAGTTTCGATATAACTCTTTCTCGCACAATTTGTCCGATCTCTTTTAGGTCGGCAACAAAACCTGTATCTGGATTGATGTTTCCCTTTACTGTTACTGAGAGCTCATAGTTGTGCCCGTGCCAGTTCGGGTTTGCACACTTCCCAAAAGTTTCGAAGTTTTTTTGATCATCCCATTCTTCGTTCCACAATTTGTGTGCAGCGCTGAAGCGTTCCCGACGAGTTATAAAAACCATTGAAATAATTTAATTTGCCAAAGATAAATCAAATCCCGAGCCAATCCGTATAATCTGCCATTTTGACTTTTTCAAAAGTTAATTGTGTTGTTAAATGACAAAGATCACATTCAACAGTGTGACATAAAGAGCCAGAAATAAAAAAGGTGGCCGTGATGAAATTACAGGTGCTGCTTCAATTCAAGTAAATAGGCCCTGATCCCTTTAAGTCGATCGACAATTTCCATGTTGTGGTCCAGCTCATCCGGGTTTCCTTTTAATCTCTTTCTTGCCCCTTCTAAGGTGTAACCGCGTTCTTTAACCAAGTGATAGATCAGTTTTAGATTCTCTACGTCTTTCTGGGAAAAGAGCCGGTTCCCTTTTTTATTTTTTTTTGGCTTCAGAACATCAAATTCCTTTTCCCAAAAACGGATCAAAGAGTGGTTTACACGGAGCATTGAAGCGACATCACCCATGGTGTAATATAACTTTGTTATTTCTTTTTCCTTGTAGGGCATAACCTCCTTTGTTATAAATGTAATCAAACAACGGGTACAATAAGAATTTTGATTGGGGATTATCTAACAATAGAACGTTTATTTCTTTGCTCCGAAGATTTTGCGGAACCCATAGTAGAACATCGGGAACATCTCATTTTCTGAGGTCGGAATTCCCCAGAAGTTATAAAAGATCGATTGAGCGCCCGCAAGGCCTATTCCCCAGCTCCATATATTACGTTGGCCTATATGATATTGAACCCCTCCCATTCCTGAAAAAATACCCAAGAATTGAGAGCTAGGATGCATCCCTTTGCCATACATGCCTTCTGCCACGATTGAGAACTTTTGTGAGATTCTGGATTTCAAACCGAACGTTGAAAACAAAAAGCCGATATTATCTTCATCTATTCTGAGTAACCCAATTCCCGGGCCAAATGTAATATTCCTTTCTCTGTTTCCGGTAGTGAATAGAGCTTGACCGGCAACCATACTAGAATAAATATCGAAATAGCTGGCCCAGGATGCATAGGTTTTAATGCCCATATGGATGGTAGATCCAATGCTGAATTTGGCTTTGAAAGACGTGGTTAAAGGAGCACCTAGAATACCGCCGAAGCCTATGTCCATACTTTTTGATATTGGGATCTGTAGGTCAGTGTAAGTTAAATAGGCCCCGTTGATTGAAAGTTTGGTGTTACCAAGGGTGAACGCGTTTGTGGTTAAGAAATAACCTGGTTTTGCAGAGGTTGGGAACATGTACTTTCCCTTAATAACAATGTCATTTTCATCTAGAACCTTATAAAACCGAATCTCCGTTTTGTCGAATTCTCGTTTTTCGTTTCCACGTAGTACTAGCAGCAACTTCGTATCAGAATTTTCCAGTACTTGTCCGATAATATGTTCATTGTTTCTCAAAATTACTACAGCCATTTTGGATTCTGGAAAAGTGTCATCTTGGGCAACCAGGTTCAAAGAAATAAAGTGGATCAAGACGAAACAAATAGAAACTCGCATAACCAAATATCGTCATTTATACATAATTATGACAAAGGACATTCCCGAACCATTACCTTTGCGCCCATGAGGTTCAAAAATGATCTTATTCTAAGAGCTGCTCGGGGAGAAAAGGTGGAAAGAACTCCAGTCTGGTTGATGAGACAAGCCGGGAGAATACTACCTGAATACAGGGCCATAAGAAACAGAATTTCGGGATTTAAGGAGCTGGTGGAAACACCCGAATTGGCGGCGGAAGTTACCATCCAGCCTGTTGACTTGCTTGGAGTGGATGCGGCAATACTGTTCTCTGATATTCTGGTCATTCCTGAAGCCATGGGATTGGAATACCAGATGATCGAGAATAAGGGGCCGTGGTTTGAAAGAACGATACGGACATCTGAAGATGTTGAGCTTTTACGAATTCCCGAACCTCGAGAACAGTTGCACTACGTACTAGATGCTATTTCACTTGTGAAAAAAGAGCTCTCGGACAGAGTCCCGCTTATTGGATTTGCCGGTGCGCCGTGGACCATTTTTTCTTATATGATCGAAGGCCAAGGCTCAAAAACATTCAGCAACGCCAAAAAGATGCTATATTCCGATGAGACACTCAGTCATCGGCTTCTGGATAAAATTACAGTTGCAACCATTAGCTATCTTAAAGCACAAGTAGAAGCAGGTGTAGACATGATCCAGCTGTTCGATTCGTGGGCAGGAATACTCACTCATCAGCAATATGCAGAGTTTGGAATGAAATATGTATCAGAGATATGCGATGCGATCACTGAGGTGCCGATAATCGTTTTTGCAAGAGGGGCATATGGGTCGAGGAAAGAAATGGGAGACTTAAAATGCAATGCAATAGGATTGGACTGGAATATGAATGTTCAGGAATCAAGAATGTTGATAGGATCCGAAAAAACACTTCAAGGTAATTTGGATCCGTGCGCTTTATATTCTGATTTTAAAGCTATTCAATTGGAAACGAAGAAAATGCTTACTAGCTTTGGGCCGAATAAACACATAGCCAATCTAGGACATGGAGTTTATCCGGACACGCATCCTGATAAGGTAAAGTGCTTTATTGACACAGTAAAAGAATTTAAACACAATTAAAATGAAACGAATTGTAATTGTTACATTATTGATTTCTATAGGGTCTTCCTTTGCGCAGGACGACAATAACCTGGTATCCAATCCTAGTTTTGAAAGCCTAAAGGGTAAATTGAAAAAGCAGAAGCAGATCGCAGTTGCAACAAATTGGGAATCTCCCACAGAATTATCTGCGGACTTATTTTCATCCAAAGTAAAAGAGATTGTAGGTGTTCCTAAGAATATTTATGGTAAAGAGACCCCCTATGAAGGTGAGAATTATGCAGGAATAGTTGCCTTAAGCTATAACAACAAAGAGCCAAGAACGTATTTGCAAACGGAATTGTTGGGAGCGCTCAAAAAAGGAACACAATATTGCTTAAAGTTTAATGTTTCGTTGGCTGATAAGTCTAAATATTCTTCGAATAATATTGGCGGATATATAACACAGAAAAGATTTGAGGTCGAAGGAAAATCAGACATTATTTTCGATTCTCAGAAAGATAAGAACAGAGTGGTTAAGCATCCGGAGAACAAGACATTTGATGCTCGCTTTAGCTGGGAAACCGTTTGTAATGTATTCACTGCAAGTGGTAAAGAAAAGTTCTTGATCATTGGAAATTTCTTCAATTTTAAGGAATGTAAGTTTAAAAAGCTGAAGAAACCAATTGATTTGATGGGGCAGCAGATTCCTGTGGCATATTATTACATCGACCAGGTAGAGCTATTTGTATTGGATAATGCTGAAGATTGCGATTGTATCAAAAAAGTTGAAGAAAAGGATCGGATACTGTTTCACAAGCAGGTAGTTGCAGAAGGCGGGATGTCGATATCAGACCAGGTTAAATATTCAACTATTTATTTTGATTGGGTGAAGTACAGTATAGATGAATCAATGAGCATTGATCTTAAACACTTGGTTGATCTTCTTGTAAGTGAAAAAGGAAAGGCTCTTAATCTAATCGTGCAAGGCCATTATGGTGTGGAAGAAGCTAGGTTTATTGAGGAAAACGAATATCTGAAGGATCTCGATGTTAAAAGAGCAGAAAAGATCAAGGCCTATCTTATTGAAAATGGAGTTTCAGCGGATAGGATGGAGGTTGTTGGTAAGGGGAAAGATGCACTTTCAAATGAGGGTACGGAAGAATATCAAAAAGCACAGAACAGAATGGTAGATTTTATCATTAAATAACACGAGATCAAGGACCCTCAAAAGCCTCGTTAGAAACGGGGCTTTTTTATTTTCACTATGTTTGGGATAACAAGTCTCTACTATGAACAATTCGGATTCCCTGTCGGAAAAGCAGACTTCCACATCTAGGGGATATAGCAAGAAAACTCAGAATGCCTGGGCCTTTTACGACTGGGCCAACTCTGTCTATCCACTTGTCATAACTACCGCAATATTCCCCATCTTTTATGAGGGTTATGCTGTTGACGAGGTGCGGAATATTGGTGGCACACAAGTTAATTATATTGAGTTCTTTGGGTGGGACATGATCAATACCGCACTTGTATCCATTGTTAGTGCAGCGTATTTTTTACTGTTATGTGTTTTACTTCCTTTGCTTTCGGGAGTTGCTGATTATTCCGGAAAGAAAAAATCGTTTTTAAGATTTTTTTGTTACCTGGGTGCGATCGGCTGTATGGGGCTCTATTTCTTTGATAAAGAGCACATCGAATGGAGTATGGTAATTTTTTCTGTAGCAGGAATTGGCTTTTGGAGTAGCTTGGTATTTTACAATGCTTATTTGCCGGAGATTGCACCTGTTGAAGATCATGATCGATTATCTGCTAAAGGGTTCTCAATGGGCTATTTGGGGAGTGTTATTTTAATGGTGGTTTGCTTGGTATTCGTGTTGATGCAGTCGGAGGAGAACCAAGAATGGGCTAGTAGGATCTGCTTTATCTTAACCGGAATATGGTGGATCGGATTTAGTCATATTACTTATCCTAGATTGCCTAAAGTAGTGGTAAAGCAGGTTCGAGAGAAGGGGGTGATCTGGAAAGGGTTTAGGGAGTTGAAGAAAGTTTTTAATCAGGTAAAACGAACAAAGCGATTAAAAAGGTACTTGGCTAGCTTTTTCGTTTATAGTATGGCTATTCAAACCATTATGATCATGGCCATCTATTTCGGAAAAAAGGAAATCGATTGGCCTGAAGGAGATGGTACAATGGGCTTGATCATTGCCGTTCTACTAATCCAGCTCATCGCAATTCCAGGGGCCATTTTACTGTCCAGACTATCCGATAGGATCGGGAATCTGAATGCACTAAAGGTAGTCATCGTTCTGTGGATAATTCTTTGTTTATCTGCTTTTACCGTGCACACTCCAATTCAATTTTATTGTATTGCCGGTTTTGTTGGATTGGTTATGGGAGGCATACAGTCCTTGTCACGTTCAACTTACTCTAAGTTTCTGCCTGAGGATACTGTGGATACTTCGTCATTTTTCTCTTTTTATGATGTTGCGGAAAAGCTGGGTATAGTAATAGGAATGGCATCTTATGGCTTCATCGAACAGATAACCGGGAGTATGAGGAATTCGATTGTCGCTTTGGTTGTATTCTTTGTTATCGGATTGGTCATATTGTTGACTGTACCCAAGCATGAGATAGAGGCTGCATAGTTTTACTTTTTATCTTTTCCTACTTACCTTCGTTCCAAACGTTTCAATTGATGACAGAAGAGAACGTCTATGATTTTGCGATAATTGGAGGTGGCATTGTGGGGGTCGCTACCTTTTATAAGCTACAGACGGCTTTTCCTGATCTAAAGATCATATTATTAGAAAAAGAAGCTATTCTGGCTAATCATCAAACAGGTCATAATTCAGGAGTAATTCATTCGGGTTTGTACTATACTCCTGGTTCTCTCAAAGCCAAGAACTGTGTTAAAGGGAGACATGAATTGGTAGCATTCGCAAAAGAACATAACATTGTACATGATATTTGCGGTAAAGTGGTTGCTGCGGTAGAAGAATCAGAGCTGCCTTTCATGGATAAGATATTTCAGAATGGAGTGGCTAATAATACGGAAGGTATAGAGAAAATAGATTCAGAAAAAGTAAAAGAAATTGAGCCTCATGTAAAATCAATCGGTGGTATCTGGGTGCCTTGCACAGGGATCATAGATTTTAGAGGGGCTACTGTAAAACTTGCGGAAATTGCCAACGCCAAAAATGACGATAGCAGAATAATCCTTGGTGAGGAAGCACTGTCTTTTGAGACCATAGGAGATCGCACAACAATTGTTACCGGAAAATCAAAGTTCATTGCTAGGAGAATGATCTTTTGCGGAGGTTTGCAGGCAGACCGTTTAGCAAGAAAAGATGATGTTCCATTGAAAGAAAAAGTGGTTGGCTTTCGCGGAGATTATTACGAGTTAACGGATAAAGCCAAACACATGGTCAGAAATTTAATATATCCGGTTCCTAATCCGGAATTCCCTTTTTTAGGAGTCCATTTTACACGAATGACCAATGGAGAGATCGAGTGTGGGCCGAATGCAGTTTTTACATTCAAACGAGAAGGTTATGGTAAAACAGATTTCAGTCTGAAGGATACTTCAAACGCACTGGGATATGGGGGGACCTGGAAATTCTTCATGAACAACATAGGGTTTGGTATTAAAGAATACAGAAGGGCTTTCTCTAAAAGATTATTTCTTAAGACACTCCAGCGACTTATTCCTGAATTAACCATGGATGATCTGAAACAAGGAAGGTCGGGAGTGAGAGCGATGCTAATG
>Ga0315334_10002834_pt1 | contig 10827 bp, 2 predicted proteins | sample M150034915metaG_FD_205555 | JGI IMG/M metagenome (GOLD analysis project Ga0315334, IMG submission 205555) | Ammonia-oxidizing marine archaeal communities from Monterey Bay, California, United States - M1 500m 34915 | ecosystem: Environmental > Aquatic > Marine > Intertidal zone | place: USA... | reverse complement strand
TTGGAGATTATGGCGACAGAGAAGGCGATCTTCCCTGACCGCTACATTATTGGTCGGTCGGGTCAGGTGCCGATGATTGTCGGCGGCGAGTGGAAAGACGGACGCGAGGGACAAGTAAACGTTCTGCTTGACGCTGAACAGATCGGTGAACTCCGGTCGGCACCTGATCCGTCCACCAATATTGCAATTGATCGATTGGAACGAAATGCACGGATCTCTACCGGAACAGTACCTCAAATTGGTGGTGAGTCATACGGGGCTTTGCGTACCGGACGCGGCATCGACGCGCTCATGGGTGCCGCTTTGGACCCGCGTATTCAGGAAATGCAAGAGATTATGGAGGCTCACCTTCCATTTCTGAACGAATGCATCCTCGCCTCCTATAAGGGTTACTTCGGTGGTAAGAAGTTCTCCATGTTCACCGGGTACGCCGGGGACTTCGGACAGGTTGACTTCACACCGAATGAACACTTTGAAATCTTCGACAACGTGGTATCGCACTCCATCCCCGGTGCGGACGTACAGGGCACTACAATCCAGTTGGGGCAGTTGCTTTCCATGAAGGGCATCAGCCTCCGCACGTTCCGCACCAAGCATCCATTTATTGAGGATCCAGAGATGGAAGGACGCCGCGTCGATGAGGAGCAGTTGGAGGAGGCCGTTATGGCAGCCATCCAGCAGCAGGCTTTGTCCGGCCAGTTGCCGGTGGTGTATGTCTCTAAGATTGAGAAGCATCGCAAGAAGGGTCTGGACATCTTTGAGGCCATCGAAAAGGCTGACGCTGAGGTACGGGCGGAGCAGGCCGCTGTAGCCCCTGAACCCGAAATGGGTATGGCTATGGCACCGGAGCAGGCGATGGGCTTGGCAGCGGGGCCGGAAGGTATGGGACCGCAGGGGGCTGGTCCTCCCGGCGGTGAGTTCTCTCCTGAGGCAGCGCAGCAGTTAGTCGCCGCGTTGGGTCAGGGGGTTGGCTGATGGTACGGCCACGCAAACAGACGGGGCCGCCCGGTACCCCCATGCCACAAAGCACGGGGCATAGGCGCCCACACGAACGGCGGACACAGCCACCACAGACCCCCGGTTTGGAAGCCGGTGCCGCTTACGGCGAGGTCAGCGACAGTCTTGCTGCTCAGTCGGCAATCCCTCTTCGACAGAAGGGGCCACCCGGTACCCCCGGAACCGGTATGGCACCTGTCTCGTCACCGGCTCCTGCTGCACCGGGTCCACTCCCGTTGGAAGCAGCGACAGGATACACCCCGCAGGTCACACCACTCACCGCACCGGGTAGAGGTACAGCGAGGGGTGTTTCTCGTCCTGCTCCTACTGCCAATCAGGATGCGGCTGATCTGTTGATGGGTTGGGCGCAGGTTATGGCCGACCCGGATCTCCTTGAATCTGCTATACAACTAAGCGTGTAATGACTGAACGCTCAGGGCTTCGGCGGGCAACTAGCACTCTCGGTACAGCACGACTGTCGTCGTTCAACGACGAATGGCACGGTCGCAGAATGCAGTTGCTTATGCGTGCGGGGGCCGGTCGGTTCTTGGATAGCGCACCTGAATCCATTATGGCGCTGGCGCAGAGTTCCACATCAGATAACGATATGTTGGATAACTTCCTGCGTGCGTATAACCAGTCTGAGTTCAATCAGATGCGGCACACCTTTGAGGCGATGCCAGAACAGATCCAAATCGGAGAGTTCAATCGGTTGGCGGAACCGACGCAGGAGATCCTTCTCAGCGGTGGGTACAAGCCACCGAACAAAGAAGAGAAGTCGTTGATTAAACGAATGCTGACATGGGACATCCCGCTGCTACCTGAAGAACACTTGGGTAGGGCCGTAGGGATCGGCATGGCTCCTGTTCGGATGATGGGGTGGTTCGTAGGTAAGGGGGCCAGCAACCTATGGGAACACGGGGTGATGAAACCATCCCGATTCGCTACACGCTTGGGCCGGTCTGGTGGTTATCTCGCTGAGAAGGGGTTGGGTTCCTTTGTCAACCCCGGCGATTGGCGGGAATCGTGGAACAATACGAAACTAGAAGAGAACTCCTACTATTCGGGAACCGTTAAGAACGCTGAACGGATCGTTGGCCGTCATCAGACACGCCTGCTGCGGGCCTACCTTGAGGGTGGGCAGCAGGCCGTGTACGACCTGATGTTGAAAGAGGGAACCAAGAACGGTGTACCCGAAGATCGGATCCAATCCCACTGGCGCAACTGGCAATCAACGCTAAGTGAGGATGGTAATGTCAAGGCGCTAGAGATTCTTGAGTCGGGTAAACTCACCCTCTTTGATGCGTCCCAGCGCGCATTCAACACGGTGTCGCCTTGGGATGTGACCCCTGATAGTTGGCAGGGCAAGACTGTCGGCATGGTTGGGGCGCTTGCTACTGAGATTCTGCTAGATCCGACAACGTGGGCCGGTGGTGCGCTCTTCAAGATAACGAAGCATGCGAAGGTCGGGTTGCGTGCAGGACACACGGGGGATGCCATCGACTTCTCCCGACGGCTGTCTTTCGCTCTCCGTGCCGAAGCCGCAGAAACGAACCTGTTTGCACCAATTAAGATTTGGAACCCCACTACCCGCCAGTTCGATGACGCTCTCAGCGAAGTTAAAGCATGGGTTAATAAGGGCGGGGTTGGTAGCGAGGGGGCGCTTACTCAGGGCAACATCCCGATTGGGCGCGGCAAGAGGCTGATCGGTGAGGGGGCCAAGTATCTGGCCCAGACGAACTTCATGCTCCGTTCGCAGCACAGGGCCATCAACCGGTTGATCGACCGGGTTAACGATGCGTTCAGACATCAGGATGAAATAGACGAGTTCAAGCGTGTGTTCAGGCTCACGAACCCTGACCAGAACGTCCAGAAGGCTGTCACGGAGAAGTTCGGTGACGGTGGCGGCATAGGTCAACTGATGCGTGATGTGCCTGCGTTGGCTCCAATCATCGGTGATATGCACAACTGGCATCTGATGAGGCGCAGGATGAGCCTCACTGTGGATGCACGACACATCGATAAGGAAGGCATGTGGAAGGTCTTCGATGACGAAGGCAAGTTGTTGGGTGAGGCCCGCATCAAGGGTGATCCCAGCAACCCGATACTGGGTGATGACGCGGTATTCACCAATGACGGGGTGAGAGTCGATGTAGGCGTAGATGAGTATATTGATTTCCAGACTAGGACATTCCCGACATTAGCGACGGAGCAGGGCTACTGGGAGTTCCTTAAGTCGAAGGCAGGTTGGGAGATGCTGTCGTCCAAGGCGGGGGCAGTAGACCCGGACGCTATCTTCCTGCCACGCATGAGCAAGATGGGAGAGAAATGGGTTGAGGGTAAGGACTACATTCGGAAGGGTCTACTCGATTTTGATGATTTGAGTTTAGAAGTCCGGGCTGATCTTGCACGGCTGGTCGCCTCCCACCTGTCAAAGCAAACAACCTATGTCCACGAACACATCCTCAAGCAGATCGATGAAGGGGCGCTCACTCTCGGTACCGACATAGATCCCCAGACTCTTCGTTCGGTAATGGATGATCCTTCCATCGGTAACGCGCGGCGGTACGGCTTGGGTGAGGAGGATCTAGTAAAGTTGGATCAGGCCGCAGAGGCTCTGGAAGCAGAAGCCGCGCTGCGTGTCCTAGATGATATTGATATGGATCCGCTCCTTCAGGTGCATCAGGGGCAGGGATTCAGCATGGAGACAATCGACGGCAAACTACAAATGGTTATGAAACCGAAAGCGTTTGAGCCGGGGTTTGTCAAGGCGGGGAAGAACTTCTGGGAAGGGCAGATCCACAAAGCGGGTGGAGCCAACGCTGAACTTGACTGGTGGGTCAGGACCGGCATGATTGCCAAGACAACCGCTGCAATGATGGCCTACTACCCGGCCCGGTTCGCAGAGAAACTGGTCACCTATGTTCCCAAGGCAGCCCACATTGACGTATCCGATACCCAGTTGGCACTTGCGGAGTTCCAAGGGCTAGTGGATATGGGGATCATGGTTGACATGCCCCGTAGCCAGATCGACAACTATCTGCGTGCCTACACGATGGGTAACGATTCTGAGAAATGGCTGGTCACCACAGAGTTCTACTTGGATTTCCTTGGTAGGTCAGGTGCGCTGATCCACGGTGGACGAGATGTCCAGAAGTTTGTTCAACGATTCATCCGACAGGGCGCACACAGGTACGGCAACATCACCGACGACATGGTGCAACTTGGCGGGATACAAGGATTAAATGTTCGCAAGGCCATCATGCCCGGTCAGGAATACTCGGCACAGTTGGCACGGGGCAACATCATCCCCAACTACAGGGAACTCGGGGCTGTAGCCAAATACATGGCGTTCTACCGGAAGATCGGTTGGGGGCTGCACCTCCCAGCCGTTGATGGTCTGCTCGCTAGGACATGGCGTCCCGCTGTTCTACTCCGTATGGGGTATGTGTTCCGCAACGGTGGCGAAGAGTTGTTCACATGGATGATGAGGGAAGGCCCAGCGCATTACGGGAAGCAGAAACTAGCCAAGACCGCAGCCGATTTCCATCCCATGTGGGATGTGTACGGCAGGAAGACGCTGGTCAAGGGGTCGAAACTACCTGACGAAGAGCGTCTGCCTATGCTATGGAAGCCGTTCTCTTCGATATGGCGGTCGTTCAATGAGATCGCTGGGGTTGGTGACTTCGCAGTTACCACCAAGGCGCTCAGGCAGGCCGTAGAGGCGCACCCCCAGAGGTGGAAGTTCCTGTCTGATGCGGAGAGGATGGCGATATTCCAAGACACCAGACGCGCAGTAGACCTCAAGACAGGCAACACTGTGTTGGGGCGTACCTCTAAACGATTGTTTGAGTTCTCCAATGCACAGGCGAATCGGCTGTCATTGGCAGCACGGGATACGTTTGGTCGCATACCCGGTATGCCCACCCGGCAGGAACTTGCTAGTCGGGCGCTAGCCAAGGTAGCGAAGAACCATGAGGAACGGCTCTACGCCGTTGCGTCCTCTTTGACTAACCCCACTTTGTTGGATCAGCAAATGAAGGGCATTCTGGGAACCTTCGATAACTATCTCAACTACACGAAGAACACTATGGATGATGCGCTACGGCAGGGCACCAGCGGCCCCACCACCGTAGACCGAATGCTGAAGATGACAGTCGATTACCAGAACACTGAGTTGGCGTGGGTATCCAATGAGCCGGGTAGCGAGATGGGAGCATTGGATAAGGCTCAGGCGGTAGGGCAACGATTGTCCATGCACTCCGATGACGTATTCGCCCGCGCCTATCTACATGAAATAGCGAACTACGTTTCACCACGGATGAGGCAGGATCTCACTCCTACCGCCGAAGGGTTGGCTCTCGCCGCCCTCGCTGGTGAGGACGCCGAAGAGGCGCGCCGTGTGAGGGCTTTACTCACAGACAAGACACCAGAACAGATTGTTCTACTCCTCGCACGGGAGAACCCGGCGGCTTTGGAGAACCTACGGTTGGCGTTCGACCGGGTTGAAGCCGGTGCCTACATGGACGAGGCAGGCCAGTTGGTTGTCAGCGACCTGCCGTTTGAGGCTGGGTGGCCGGACGCTGTTGACGATTTCATCGAAGCGATGCCTGAAGCGCAGCAGGATATCTGGCGCAACCTGTTGGACCCGGAGGTCGGTGGGCAGAAGGTCGGAGGCGATGTCAACATCGTCGCCTTCCTGCTTGGCGAATCGGATGTCACTCGTTTGACGGATGATCTGGATGAGGCTGTCCGGCGTGCGCGAAAGGCGTATGTCCTCCGGGTGATGACCCCTGATGGTCAGCAGATTCTCCGGTCAGTTCACCGGTCGAACGCAGGGTTCGCGGCTCTGGGCGGTAAGTCCAGCGAACTGCTGCCTCCCGGCGCTACCCGCTTGTTTGTTCCGATGGTTCCTGTGGAGTTCAGGGAACAACTACTTGAAATGCTTGCTGGTGGGCGACGCCATGAGGGCTGGTTCGATGAGGTCGTGGACCTTCTTACGGTCAAGATGCGGGAACTGGGCTTGGGTGAAAAGGAGGCGTTGGCTGCGGCACGCATGCTGCAACCGTCGCTGGGGCCGGGTGGTACGGGCCTGACCGCCACCTCTCTGGTCGCCGGAGCGAATGATTGGGCTTCTATGGGGGAGGGTTTCTTCCCAGTGGTGGTTGGTAGTGCCCACCCCAAGGTGGCGCATGCCATATCGCAGGTCTTGGAAGAGGTCTTGATGAGGCGGTTCCCCACCCAGTACCGGTTTGTTGGGAAGGGCCACCGTGTCGGCAGCGGACGCATCACCACTATGGATGTCAACAGTGAGGAACTGTGGAACGCTCCCGGTATGGCAGCAGCCAACAGGCCAGACGAACTTGATATAACCATTGTCAGGAATGCAGTTGGGTCAACAACCGCACATAAGGATATGGCTACCGCTTTGGGTGGCGAGTATATGAACTCCTACTACGGGTGGGGTAGGGAGGGTGCGACGACGGCACGCGACTTCGGGCCACGGGGGCTACGCGACGAGCATGTGATCGGGATCGCTGCCCACCATCTGATATCTCCACGCCCCGGCGGCCTGTCATCAGTACCCATGCTGGACGGTGAGCCTGTCACCTACCTTACCCGCTACTACAAGCACCCGGTGAGCGGCGAGTTTGTTGTAATCAGGCACGGTCAGGAACCTAAGGACGAGTGGTTCCTTGACTATGAACTGATGGAAGAACAGGTCACCACAGGGAACGACCTTCAGGACATGGCCGAGGAACTGGCATACCTCAACTCCTTTGAGTTGAACGACCTGATCGGTACGGGCGGGAGGAAGGACTATGACGAAATCTTCCATCCGTGGATCCGTGAGGTTCTACAGCCACATGAGGTCAGCGATGTGCGGGTTGCTGTTCACGCCCAGCAGGGCCGGTGGTGGTCGAATGCTCCCGAGAACATTCTTGCGTTTGTCCCCGTCACCGAGGAGGGCGGCAGGGTAGGGGAGAAGATCAGTAAGGCTTGGACATCGCTTCTACGCAACTGGTTCGATGGTGTGGTGAACCCGATGATCGGTGCGATGGTCCGTGAACCGTTGTTCCAACATTACTTGGCTATAGCAAGACCACAGACGCTTGGTGTGCGACGCATCTACCACCGGCCCAAGATAGAAGTACGGGCGGGCGGGGGCGATTGGGTCAAAGAGCCGTACAACTACAGGCTTCAACGCAGCCTTGGCGTCGGACGCATGGACGAGGACGCCCAGTATGTCATCAAAGAACTAGAAGGATTCATTGAGTTTGATTGGCCGTTGGCTAAGGCCGACCCGGAGGCTCTGTCTTCCCAGTTGGCTTCCGCTATCGAAATGAGAAGCCCGCTAGGTACCTCCCATGCGATAGAGAAGGTTATTGCAGAAGGTGACGTACCTGCTGATGTCGCGCGTGCATGGAGGCAGGTTGACGACATCATGCAAGATGTCACGAAAGAAGAAATCAGATTTGCTCAGGCAGCAGAGTTGTCCAAGAAGGAGGAGTGGAGGCGGACACCCTCTGAGGTCAGGACTGCTTTAATCAAAGAAAGAGACAGGGTGCAGCAGGAGTTCTTCGGCTGGGCGCTACACCGCAAGGTGATGAATGATGCCCACCGTGACATATCTGCCCGTCGGGCCATGACCCTGACCAGCGCCTACATCGATGACCATCGTATCCGTTCACAGTTTCAGCAGATGGTCGGCACAGTTGTACCGTTCTGGTTCGCTGAAGATAATTTCCTGCGTCGTGTCGGACGCAGCCTGAAGCACAATCCGTTGATGTTCCGTAACCTCCACCTGACGATGAACGCTGGGGTATACAGCGGCATTGTTCAGGAGGACCAGTTCGGAGAGAAGAAGATCGTTATCCCCGGCAGCGAAGTCGGGGTTCATGCGATGCTGTCGATAGCGGACAAGACCCCCATTGTCAACAGCGTCTTCGGTGGCAACCTTGGTTCCGTGCAACGCCCCGGCATGGGTATCGCAATGAACATCCATGTCATCCCCGGTTACGATCTGGATTCAATCGGCCAGTTGGGCTTCGGCCCGCTGCTTGCTGCACCAATCAACTTTGCTTCAGGTCGTGATGCTGAGATCCGGCAGATGTTTGAACACAACCTCGTCGGTGGCCGCTTCCCCGGAGTCAGCAAACTAGATACAGGCTTGGGGTCAAAGACGAACAGAGCCTTTGAGGCAGCGTGGTCATCGGTGGCTCCTGCCCTGATTGTCAGGGCGCTGTCACTAGCAGGCATCGACGGCCCGAATGGTGAGGCCCGCGCCAAGGCAAAGATTGACGTACTCAAGTTCATGGCGATGCATGACTCCATCCCTGATGAGCAGGACATTGCGTCGCACTCCAACCCGGCGCTGTATGAGGAAGCATTCCTAGAGGATGTAGACATGATGGGCCGTCAGTACCAGTTGTTGCAGGCTTTGACATGGTTCATGGGTCCGGCTACTGGGCAGTTGGCTGATCTTACTTTGCATGAGAACTGGGAATGGAACCAAGAGTTCCATGAGTTGTTGGAGATGGGGCTTCCCTACGAGGAGGCGTATCCACGATGGGTCAATTTGGTGGAGGCTCGCACCGGGGAGAAGTTTGACCCGGTGGTGCATTCACCGTTCAGGACTTCCGGCCAGACCAAGATCCCGTTCGCTGTGTTGGAGACTACACAGGACGCTAACAAATGGCTGGTGGACAACGACCGGTTCGCCCGTGATTTCACCATGTCGTCAGCGTTCTTCATGCCCCGCAAGTTCGATGTGGAAGACGACGAGTATACGGCAGAGGCCAAGCAACGCCAGTTGAACATGGGGCTACGCAAGTTGGACACCCCGGAAGAGTTCTTGTCTGAGTTGTATTTCAATATCTCCTACCCTGTTTACCATAAGCAGCGTGTCACCTACATGGCACGAAAGAACACGATGCGTGCCCGCAACATGGACACCACAGACTTGGACAACAAATGGGATCTGTGGTATGCGGCGTTCCAGCAGCAGCATCCCGTATTCGTCAACCAGATCACTACTGGTACTGCTCGTATCAAACGAGATCAGACAGTCAGCGAGTTCAGGCTACTCACCGAGTCGCCGGAACTCGTACCCGAGGGGCTGCACCGTGAAGACATCCTGACTGCGATGGCTACTATCGTCGGGTTCTCCGACAAGATGGATGCCATGAAGGGCCAGTCCGATCCTCATGCACGGGCTAGGCGTGACGCTCTCCGGTACCAATATAAGAGGGTTATGGAAGAGTTTGTCCATAACAAGCCTTGGTTGAATGAACTATATTACAGTGTATTCCTGCCTATCATCGGGGAGAGTTGGATTGCGAAGCAACAGGCTGGGCTGGTTAACATTGACATGGGCATGATATGACCGATCTCTTTGTAGAGCAGCCCGAGGAGCAACTGTATAGCACCCTCAACCCGGATGAGAAGCCGGATCCTGTAGGGGAACTGGGCACCGCTGTCGGTGATATTGCTTCGGCTGGGGTGGACATAGCCGGTGAGATATTCACGCCCGGTTGGTGGGAGTGGCCTCCGTGGAAGGACACGGTGGAGTCGGTAGGTACGACCCTTAAAGATTTGATAGGGATGACCGGCGAGTTCGCACCCCCGGAAGAAGAAGAACTGTCGGCAGAAGACCTGTCAGCCCGAGTGGCACAGGACATTCTCCCGGCGGGGTCAAAGGATATAGCCGAGGGTGAGGGTGATGCGATCCTGAAGGCTCTGCACTTTGAGTTGATGACCGGTGAAGCAGCGTTCGCCAAGTTTATCAACTGGCTTGGCAATAGCGGTGTTCACACGGTCAGCCGTGGAGGCGCACCGCTGGGCGAATCAGCCATCTACGAAGAGACTGAGAGCGGTGCCCGTCAGCCTAATCTTGCTTTCCAAGGTGGCACGGCTGGTTCTACTACTGCCAATGTTGTCAATCTTCGGACTGCCGCAGGTCAAGAGGAACTGATCCGTTATCTGCGGTCAGACTGGCGTAACATCCCTGACCTACTTGAGTTGGTTCAACAGAATGTTGCTAGGAACTGGTCCGAGTTCATGGCCTCCACTCTGGATGGTAACAGGCCGGATACCTTTGGTACCACTGAGGAGGATCCTGATGTATTCGCGGAGATGATGCGACAGTTCGGTCAGTTCGGTGACAACGCAGCAATGCTCGCCACTGTTGATGACGTATACGGCGGCGGGTCAGCGCAGGACATTGTTGGTGGCACACTGGATGCTGCTATCACAGCGTACGCAGCACAAATTTCTGGAACTCAGACGATGATAATGGGTCCGAGTCTTGAGGAGGACGAAGGGGGTGTATCTACGGGGGACGTTGGATTTATTCTTTCATTTGATGGTACCCCATACGGAGACATCGTGTCGGTTAATGATTTGTTCTCCGGCGGCAAACTTGGCGAACTGAACGCCTACCCGTATATGGAAGCCTTGTATGATAATACGAGGGACGCCAATGGTTACTCCGCTACTCTTGAACAGATCCAACAGGGGTTGTTCGCATGGGGGATACTGGTCCCTGATGAGAACTTTGAGTGGGGCAAACTGGATGTACCCGGCATGGCCGGTATGGCCGATCTGACTGTTGATGCGATACAGATGTTCCAAGCAGATATCGCTAATGAGGCGTTGAAGGTTTGGAGACACAACCCGGCGGACTTGGCACCTGATGCCAGCCCCTACATGGCGGCTGTGGAGCAGCGGCTTATTGCCCGCAACGTAACCACTGGTGATCTTCGGCGTAATCAGGATCGGAAGTTTGAGAGGGAGGTGGTACAGCAGGTATCGCAGAACATTCAGGACAGG
>Ga0315334_10002833_pt1 | contig 10829 bp, 5 predicted proteins | sample M150034915metaG_FD_205555 | JGI IMG/M metagenome (GOLD analysis project Ga0315334, IMG submission 205555) | Ammonia-oxidizing marine archaeal communities from Monterey Bay, California, United States - M1 500m 34915 | ecosystem: Environmental > Aquatic > Marine > Intertidal zone | place: USA... | reverse complement strand
CTGTCGCTGCCCATCATGGCGCTGTTATCTCCACTCATGTGATCATTGATGTTGCAGGGTCTATGGCGCCGCCAGGGCCTGTTTTCGCGCCCGCCCCGCACATTTCCTACAATTGCTAGTAAATCGAGTAAAAAATATATATAAAACATTCTTGAATAGCAAACTCCGCATGAATCCAAGCCGTGATTCACGCATCCGTGAAAATTGTGCTATAAGGCCCCTCCGCTGTATGGGCTCGGGCGATCAAGGACAAATTGGGGGACTTGACCGCCAGGGCATAATTAACGATGAAGCGCGGGGATACGGCTCGCCCAGGGCCGGCGCGGCAAAAAAATCGGCGGTTTGGGAACAATAGTTGGTTAGGAAGTACGATATGAAAGTAAGGGGCTTGCCCAAGCCGCAAGGCTTATACACCCCGGATAACGAGCACGATAATTGTGGTGTCGGGTTTTTGGCGAATATCAAGAACCGGAAGAGTCACGAGATTATTCGTCAGGGGTTGCAGATCCTGGTAAATCTGGACCATCGGGGCGCGGTTGGCGCTGACCCGTTGGCCGGTGACGGCGCGGGCATTCTGCTGCAGGTCCCAGACCGTTTGCTTCGCGAAGATTGCGCCGACAAAGGCCTTGCCCTACCGGCGGCCGGCGAATATGGCGTGGGTATGTTCTTCATGCCGCGGGATGACGCATCGGTCGAAATCTGTGCGGCGGCGGTGGAAAAAGTTGTCGCGGCGGAAGGGCAGGTTTGTCTGGGCTGGCGCGACGTCCCCGTCGATAACAGCTACCTGGGCGAGAGCGTCAGGGCGGACGAACCGCGTATCCGGCAACTGTTTATCGGCCGCGGCCCCGACACCGCCGATCAGGATGCCTTCGAACGCAAACTTTTCGTCATTCGCAAACAATGCCACAGGGAAGTTAGCAAAAGCGGCGTCAAGGATGCCGATGCCTTTTATGCCACAACCATGTCCAGCCGGACGATTGTCTATAAGGGCATGGTGCTGTCGGGCAATCTGTCAAATTACTACCTTGATTTGCAGGACAGCCGCGCGGAATCCGCCCTGGCCCTGGTACATCAGCGGTTTTCCACCAATACTTTCCCGTCCTGGAAATTGGCGCAGCCCTTCCGTTTCCTCTGCCATAATGGCGAGATCAATACGGTGCGCGGAAACATTAACTGGATGGCGGCGCGGCGCCAGACCATGGCTTCGGCCGTGCTGGGCGCGGATTTGGACAAATTGTGGCCCTTGATCGGCGACGGTGCTTCGGATTCCGCCACCTACGACAACGCCTTTGAATTGCTGGTGGCGGGCGGCTATTCCATGTCGCAGGCCATGATGATGATGATTCCCGAGGCCTGGAACGACAACGCCCTCATGGATGTGGACAGGCGCGCCTTCTATGAATATCACGCCGCCTTGATGGAGCCGTGGGACGGCCCCGCCGCCATTGCCTTCACCGACGGCCGCCAGATCGGCGCCACCCTGGACCGCAACGGCCTGCGCCCGGCCCGCTACGTGGTAACCGACGATGATCTGGTGGTCATGGGTTCGGAAGTGGGCGTGCTGGACATTCCAGAGGAAAAGATCGTTCGGAAATGGCGCCTGCAGCCGGGCAAGATGTTCCTGATCGACATGGAAGAAGGCCGTATCATCGGCGACGAAGAGATCAAGGCGTCCCTGGCCCAAGCCAAGCCCTATCAGAAATGGCTGAATGACACGCAAATCCAGCTGGAGGATTTGCCCGACGAAGTGGGCCCCATGACGCCCGATGCCCGCACCCTTTTGGATCGGCAACAGGCGTTCGGCTACACCCAGGAAGATACCAAGTTTTTCCTCACGCCGATGGCCCTGACCGGCCAGGATCCCATTGGTTCCATGGGTATGGACGTGCCGCTGGCGGTATTATCCGAACGGCCCAAGCGGCTGTTCGATTATTTCAAACAATGTTTTGCCCAAGTCACCAATCCGCCCATCGATCCGATCCGGGAGGAATTGGTGATGAGCCTGGTCTCCCTGATCGGTCCGCGTCCCAATCTGTTGGACCCGGAAGACGCGGGTACCAAGAAACGCCTGGAAGTGCGCCAGCCGATCCTGACCAACATGGATCTGGAACGCGTGCGGCGGATCGAGAACCAGGTCGATCAGGTCTTCCGCACCTATACCCTGGATATCACTTACCCCGTGTCGGAGGGCGCCGCGGGCATGGCGAAATCCATGGAAGAGCTGTGCAGGCATGCCGAGGAAGTGGTCAAGCGGCCTTATAATATACTGATCCTGTCCGACCGGGGCGTGGACGTGGACCGGGTTGCCATTCCCATTCTATTGGCAACGGCGGGGGTACATCATCATCTGATCCGCACGGGGCAACGCACGGAAGTGGGCCTGGTGGTGGAAACCGGCGAGGCCCGGCGGGTGCATGATTTCTGCCTGTTGGCGGGCTATGGCGCCGAGGCCATCAATCCCTACCTGGCCTTTGACACCTTGGCCGCACTACGCCCGAAAATGTCCGAAGATCTGTCCGAGGACGAATTGAACACCCGTTATATCAAGGCGGTGGACAAGGGTATCTTGAAGGTGATGTCCAAGATGGGCATCTCCACCTATCAATCCTATTGCGGGGCGCAGATTTTCGATGCGGTGGGGTTGCGCCAGGAATTCCTCGATCAACATTTCACCGGCACCCGCTGCGCCATCGCCGGCGTCGGCATCGAGGAGGTGGCGGAAGAAACCGTGCGCCGCCACCTGATCGCCTACAACGACGTGTTGCCCTATCGCGATGTGCTGGAAGTCGGTGGCGAATTGTCGTACCGCCTGCGCGGCGAGGAGCATGCCTGGACTCCGGAAACCGTTGCCTTGCTGCAGCATGCGGTCCGCGCCGGCGACCGGGGCAAGTATCAGGCCTTTTCCCGGCGCATGAACGAACAAGATGTCAAGTTGAAGAACCTGCGCGGCCTGTTCGAATTCAAGTTCGCCGATGAACCGATCCCCCTGGACGAGGTGGAAGGGATCGCGGAAATTTTCAAGCGCTTCGCCACTGGTGCCATGTCCTTTGGCTCCATCAGTTGGGAGGCGCATACCAACCTTGCCATCGCCATGAACCGCATCGGCGGCCTGTCGAACAGCGGCGAGGGCGGGGAGGAGGCGGAACGTTACCGCCCTCTGAAGAACGGCGACAGCATGCGTTCGGGCATCAAACAGGTCGCCTCGGGGCGCTTTGGCGTGACGGCGGAATATCTGGTCAACGCCACCATGCTGCAAATCAAGATGGCCCAGGGCGCCAAGCCGGGCGAAGGCGGCCAACTGCCGGGCCATAAAGTGGACGAGACCATTGCCCGGGTGCGCCATTCCACGCCGGGCGTGGGCCTGATCTCGCCACCCCCGCATCACGATATTTATTCTATTGAGGATCTGGCGCAACTGATCCACGATCTGAAGAACGTCAACCCCGACGCGCGCGTCTCGGTCAAGCTGGTCTCGGAACTGGGCGTGGGCACGGTCGCCGCCGGCGTCTCCAAGGCGCATGCGGATCATGTGACCATCTCGGGCTATGACGGCGGCACCGGCGCTTCGCCCATCACCTCGATCCAGAGTGCCGGCAGCCCGTGGGAAATCGGCCTGGCCGAAACCCACCAGACCCTGGTCATGAATCGCCTGCGCGGCCGTATTTCGGTGCAGGTGGATGGTGGTCTGCGCACCGGCAGGGACGTGGTGATCGGCGCCATGTTGGGGGCGGATGAATTTGGCATCGCCACGGCCGCGCTGATTTCCCAGGGCTGTATCATGATGCGCAAATGCCATCTGAACACCTGCCCCGTGGGCGTCGCGACGCAAGACCCCGAATTGCGCAAGCTGTTCCCCGGCACGCCGGAACATGTGATCAACTTCTTCACCTATGTGGCCGAAGAAATTCGCGAGCTCATGGCCAAGCTGGGCTATCGCAAGTTCGATGATATGATCGGCCAGCGGAACCGTCTGGAAACCCGCGCCGCCGTTAACCATTGGAAGGCCAAGGGCCTGGATTTGAGCCCGCTGTTGTACAAGCCCGAACCTGGACTCGATGTCGCGATTTTTAATTGTGAAACCCAGGATCATGGGCTGGCCAAGGCCCTGGACCACAAATTGATCGAACTGGCCGCGGCCGCCATCGACCGCCGGCACCCGGTCAACATTGATCTGCCGATCCGGAACACCAACCGTACCGTCGGCGCCATGCTGTCGGGCCGTATTGCCCAACGTTACGGCGGCGCGGGGCTGGACGACGACACCATTCATGCCAAATTCACTGGCGGCGCGGGGCAAAGCTTTGGCGCTTTTCTGGCCGCCGGCGTGACCTTCGAGTTGGAGGGCGATGCCAATGACTATGTGGGCAAGGGCCTGTCGGGCGGACGGCTGGTGATCTATCCGCCCAAGGTATCCACCATTAAGCCGGAGGAGAATATCCTGATCGGCAACACGGTGCTGTATGGCGCCATTTCCGGGGAATGCTATTTCCGGGGCGTGGCGGGCGAACGTTTCGCGGTGCGCAATTCCGGCGTCACGGCGGTGGTCGAGGGCGTGGGCGATCACGGCTGCGAATACATGACGGGGGGCGTGGTCGTCGTCCTGGGCAGCACCGGGCGCAACTTCGCCGCCGGGATGAGCGGCGGCATCGCCTATGTGTTGGATGACAGCGCCGATTTCCATCTGCGCTGCAACATGGCCATGGTGGAGCTGGAACCGATCGCCGACGAGGATCAGGCCTTGGAAGATCAGAGCCATCAGGGCGGCGATCTGGAAACCCATGGCCGGGTCGATCTGGTGCACGACATGACCCGCTATGACGCCCAGCGTCTGCATGGTCTGATCGAAAACCACATGCGCTATACCGGTAGTGACCGGGCGCGGCAAATTCTGGACAATTGGGATAACTACCTGCCCCGCTTCGTCAAGGTGATGCCGGTGGATTACCGCCGCGCCTTGCAGGAGATGCAGGCACAAACGCAGGCCGCCATGCGGACCGGCGAAAGCGTCGCGGTAGGGGGCGAGTAAGCAGTATGGGTAAACATCATGGGTAAACCGACGGGCTTCATGGAGATCGCCCGGCGCGATCGGTCCTACGCGCCAGCGGCGGAGCGGCTGGAGCATTACAACGAATTCACCATTCCCTTGACCGAGCCCGAGGCCCGGCAGCAGGGCGCACGCTGCATGGATTGCGGCATCCCCTATTGCCACAGCGGCTGTCCGGTCAACAACATCATCCCGGAATGGAACGACATGGTCTATCAGGGCGAATGGAAGGAAGCCCTGCGTATTCTGCATTCGACCAATAATTTCCCTGAGTTTACGGGCCGGATCTGCCCCGCGCCGTGCGAGGCGTCCTGTACCCTGAACATCACCGAACAGCCGGTGACCATCAAGACCATCGAAGTCACGATCGTCGAAAAAGGCTGGGCGGAAGGCTGGATCGTGCCCCGCATCGCCAAGCACCGCACGGGCAAGACCGTCGCCGTGGTCGGCTCCGGCCCGGCCGGCATGGCCTGCGCCCAGCAGTTGGCCCGCGCCGGCCACAGCGTGGTGCTGTACGAAAAGAACGCCCGTATTGGCGGCCTGATGCGCTACGGCATCCCCGACTTCAAGATGGAGAAAAACCTGATCGACCGGCGCATGGCGCAAATGCGGGCCGAGGGCGTGGAATTCCGCTCCAACAGCCATATCGGCGTCTCCATCCCCATTGAGGAGATCCAGGAAAAATTCGACGCGGTGGTCCTGACGGGCGGCGCCGAGCATCCCCGTGACATGCCCGTGCCGGGGCGGGAGCTGGATGGCGTGCATTTCGCCATGGAGTTCCTCACCCAGCAAAACCGCCGCCTGAACGACGAGCCTATCGGCAACCGGCCGGAAATCCTGGCCACCGGCAAGCATGTGATCGTGATCGGCGGCGGCGATACGGGTTCGGACTGTGTCGGCACGTCCAACCGCCAGGGCGCTGCTTCCGTCACCCAGCTGGAAATCATGCCCAAGCCGCCCGAGCATGAGGACAAGGCCCTGACCTGGCCCGATTGGCCCCTGAAGCTGCGTACGTCGAGCTCCCATGACGAAGGTTGCGAGCGGGATTGGGCGGTCCTGACCAAACGGATCAGGGAGAAAGACGGCAAGATTGATGCCCTGGAACTGGTTCGCGTCACGTGGCAAGCGGATGAAAACGGCGCCATGAACATGGTCGAAGTGCCCGACAGCGCCTATGAACTAAAGGCCGATCTGGTCCTGCTCGCCATGGGCTTCGTGCATCCGGTCAAGACCGGCATGCTGGAAAACATGGACGTGGAATTGGATGGCAGGGGGAACGTCAACGCGGATACGGTGGATTACGCTACCTCCATCCCCGGCGTCTGGTCCGCCGGCGACATGCGCCGGGGGCAGTCCCTGGTGGTCTGGGCCATCCGCGAGGGCCGCCAATGCGCCCGTTCAGTGGATCAAGCCTTGATGGGCAGCACTGTACTGCCGCGATAGAGTGGTTCTAATTCAGGCATCGTCCTTGAACACCGCCAGCAACCGCGCTTCGATGCTGCGGCGGGGCAGGGTGCCCTCTGAATAGGGCACATCGAACGAGGTGTGGGGGCAGTAATCGGGCCGGCCGGGGCGTTGGTCCAATTGCGTGGTGATCAGGACCTCCCGCGTTTCCATCAAGGGGAAGTACCACCACTCGTGATCCGGGTTATGCACCGGGGCGGCGACTAGGCTGTCGTTGCCCCTGCCGGTGTAGAAATAACCGATGACATCGTCCATGGGCAGGGACTGCCAATCGATCACTGCCAGGGGATTGTTCTGCACCTGATGATCGAACGGCTGCCAGGTGTTGAACCAGGCGTAGCGCCAGTTGTCTTGCGGGGTGATGCCGTCGCGGGCCAGCAGTTCCGCCGCCATTTCATCCTGCCGGGCCATGCTGTAGTCGCAATGGACAAAGCGGGAATAGCCGTCGTTGAAATCGATCGGGGTTTCCGTGCGGATCAGATGGCTGCGCATGACCGTCAGCTTGGCGCCTGTAACCCGGCGGATCAGCTCCCCCATTTCTGGGTAATAGACCGCCGCAACCTCGTCGGGATCGTGAAAATTGACGACCCTGGAATGGTTCTCGGACAGGGTGAAGCCGTTGCGCTCCAGGCTGACATCGCCCGCCGCCAGGCGCGGACGGGCATCATGCATGACGGCGTCCTGAAATGAAGTGTTGGCGCGGCGGGTTTCCCTGGAGCCGATGCGCGGTGTTTCGTCCCGGCCCTTCCATTCCGCGTTCACATAACGAAGCTTGGCGGGCATGGTGTGGGGCGATGCCTGCACGTCTTGAACGACCTGTTCGCTCACGGCCTTTTCCCTTCATCCCTCAATTGTTTTGCCAGCCTACCATATTCAATGCCAGTTCGGCATAGCGTTCTCCAATGACTTCCGCCGGCAACGGACCGTCGGCGCGATACCACGTGGCGACGGATGTACACATGGTCATGATTGCCAGCACGGCTTCATCGCGGTGGGGGCAGCGAAAGACATCCCTGTCCATGCCCGCGCTCACCACATTGCGAAACAGGGCGCCGACCTGGTCCCGCAAGGCCACCGCCTGGGCCCGGTCGCCTTCGCCCAGGCTGCGCAGTTCTGTATTGCCGACGAATGATTCCGCCTGGCGTTCCGTATGCAAGGCCACATGGGCGCGGACAATGGCACGCAATTGGGCCTCCGGCGCTGGCCCCGCCCCGGCGCGGGCCACTTTCAGGGCGGCCAGCAGATCAGCCGTCACCTGCAAAATCAAGGCCCGCAGCAAATCCGATTTAGAAGGAAAGTAATAGTAGGCATGGCTGACGGCAGAGCCGGCGCGGGCGGCGATGTTGCGCATGGAGGTGCCGTGGTAGCCCTGTTCGAAAAAGGCTTCCAGCGCCGCCCCAAGGACAACGTCGCGGCCGGCCGGCAGCGTGGCTTCGGCCTGTGACACGGGGTGGCCTACTCCGCCGCCGCCGTGTGAATGTGCGGCATACCCGTCCCGAAACGCAGCAGCCGGCCCGAATATGTCTCGGTCTGCTGATCGTCTCTAATGGTCACTTCGCCATTGACCAGGACCCATCGATAGCCCTTGGCGCGCTGCACGCGGCGCCATTCCCCCGCCGGCATGTCATGCACGATCTCGTCGGGCTGAACCTCCAGATTTTCGTAGTCATAGACGATGATATCCGCCGGCGCCCCCTTGGACAGCACGCCACGGCCCTGAAACCCGGCAAACTGCGCCGGCAGGGCGGAGAGGCGCCAATGGGCCTCTTCCAACGAGATCATGGCATTGTCGCGGACCATTTTTACAATCGTCTCCGTGGGGTACCGGCCGGCGGTGAGGAATTTGGTGTGCGCGCCGCCGTCGGATACACCGAACAGGACATAAGGGTCGTCGACAATTTCCTTGAGGTGTACCAGGCTGTTACCGGGCGGCGCGGCGAAGAAATCGGTCTTCAAATCCTCCTCCACGGCCATGTCCAACATCACGTCCACGGGATGCTTGCCGGTTTTCTCCGCTACCAGCGCCAAGGTATGGTCCAGCCATTGCTGGTTCTTGTCCAACCGCGGGCCAACGATGACGATATTGGGCAGGGGGCCGACGGCGGTGCGGGGCATTTTTTCCTTCAGGGCCGCGCGGCGGCCGGGATCGGCCAGCTTGGCCTTGCGTTCCTCCAAGGTGCCCGTGGTCGCCTCGCACCAGGCCTCGATATCGTCAAAGAGGTTCCAGTTCTCGAACGTGAAGGTGAACCCGGCATCCGTGGTCAGGCCCTGGGCGACGACGCGAATGCCGCGATCCCGGCAGCTTTTCAGCCATTTCAGGGTATCGCGATGGATCTCCGGCTTGTGGTCAAATGCCTGCACCACATTCATGATAATGGGCCGGCCGGATGTTTCCGCCAGTTCCTCGAATATCGCCCGGTCTTTCTCCTTGTCACCGGTGACCATGGTCAATTGCACAAAACCTTCGTTGCGCCGGGCCAGGACCTTGGCGAATTCGCGGCAGGTATCGTCGTGCATGACGTCCGAGGGCATGGCTGTGCCGTCATAATCCCGCTGCACCGCCGAGGGGCCGGTGGGCGTCAGGCGCTGGGCGGACCACCCGCACGCACCCGCGTCCATGGCCTCGTCCAACAGGCGGCACATCTCGGCGTGCTCCGCATCGGTCGGTTTGCGCCCGGCCTTGGCGTCCTCCAGTCCCATGACCCAGATCAGCAGGGGCGAAATGGGCATATAGGGCAGGATGTTCATGGCCTTGGGTGTCCGCTCGACACTATCAAGGAATTCGGGGAAGCTGACCCAGTCCCACGGCATGCCTTCCTGCATGGCGGGCAGGGGGATGGCCTCCACCCGGGTCATTGACATCATGGCGCGCTCGCGGGCTTCCACCTGGACGGGGGCAAAGCCAAATCCGCAGTTGCCGATCACCACCGAAGTTATGCCGTGCCAGCTGGAAATGGAGCAATAAGGGTCCCAAAATACCTGGGCATCGTAGTGTGTATGCAGATCGACGAAACCCGGCGCCACGACCAAGCCGTCGGCATCAATCACCTCGCCGCCATGGTTGGGATCAATATGGCCAATTTCGGCAATGACGCCGTCCTTGATACCGATATCACCCTTGAAGCGGGGCAGCCGGGTCCCATCAATGATCATGCCGTTTTTGATAATGCGGTCGTAGCGGGCCATGGCCTGTATCCTCAGTTTTATGATTTGAACGAATGTTCAAACATTTTCGGCAACAAGTCAAGAATGGCTGGATTCAAATGCGGTTCAATCAAGTCATCACACAAATGGCCGTAGCAAATCAGGGCTTATCACCACGTTCTGGATCTCCGTCGTGCCGTCGATGTAGTTGGCCATGCGGGCACAGGCCAGATGTCTGGCCAAGCGGTATTCGTGCTTATAGCCGTTGGCGCCCATGGCCTGCATGCAGGCGGCCACGCCTTTTTCGGCCGCTTGGGTGGTGAATTTCTTGGCATGCGCCGCCGGGATCGCCGCCCCCTCGCCGGCATCGATGGCCGCCAGGGCGGACGCCGCCATCAACCGGGCGCCGTGCAGATCCGTGGCCACGTCGGCCAATTGCCATTGCAGGCCCTGAAAATCCGCTACCCGCTGGCCAAACAGGCGCCGCTCTGCGCAATAGGCGAGCGCCACCTCCAGGCTGTTGGCCATGATGCCGCAACACATCGCCGCCACGTTGGCCCGGGCCAGATCGATGCCGGCCATGGCGCCCTTGAAGCCGGCGCCGGGTGGCAACAGCACCGCATCATCCCCGATCCGGCAATTCTCGAAGCGAAATCCGCCGACGCCCATGGCATGGGCCCCCATCATGGCATAGGGCGCCTCGCGGATGACGCCTTGGCAATCCGCCTCGACCAGGAAACAGGCGATGCCGCGCCAGCCCAGGCCGGCGTCGGTCTGGGCATAGACGCTCAATAATCCCGCCGTCGCGGCGTTGGAGACCCAGACCTTGTGCCCATCAATGATCCAGCCGCCGTTCTCCCGCCTGGCCGTGGTGGTCACATTGGCCGCGTCCGAGCCGCCCTGACCCTCGGTCAGCAGAAAGGCGCCCAGACAGTCGCCCGACAGCATGGTGGGCAGGTAGCGCGCTTTTTGTTCCGCCGTGCCGTTGTCCGCGATGGCGTTCATCAGATTATTATGGACGATCATGACAAAGGCATAGGCCATGTCCGCCTTGGACAGTTCCTCCATCACCCGGGCCATGGCGGTCTTCGTGAGGCCCTTGCCGCCCAGATCCTCAGCCAGCAGCATGCCGCATAGACCGGCCTCGGCCGCCGGGCGGATGCCTTCTGGGGGCAGG
>Ga0315334_10002829_pt1 | contig 10839 bp, 15 predicted proteins | sample M150034915metaG_FD_205555 | JGI IMG/M metagenome (GOLD analysis project Ga0315334, IMG submission 205555) | Ammonia-oxidizing marine archaeal communities from Monterey Bay, California, United States - M1 500m 34915 | ecosystem: Environmental > Aquatic > Marine > Intertidal zone | place: USA... | reverse complement strand
TCTATTTTCAGAGTATCATTTATATTTATATCAGTATCATTATGTATTTCTATTTGATCTTCGGCAATAAAATGAAATATTTTATAAATATTTGGTATAAATCTTTTTGATTTATTTACAAAATCTTCATTTATTTTTTCAATTTCTTGAGCTATAAAACCAATTTTTCTTGTATTTTTATGTTCTAATTTATCAATAAAAGTATAATCATAAGTTTTCATATTTTTTAAAATATTTAAATCATTTTCAATATCTCTTTCATTTTGGATTTCCTTTACTCTTATATCAGAAATTGCATTAAATTCTAATGCTGCTATTTTACCATCTGCATATAATGAAAATGAATTATTAGTTGATGCTCCAGATATACCAACAAAAGATCCACTTGTAGCTGCTTTAAGATATGAATTTGTTGTAATACTTTTAGATCCAATATTACCAACTATTTCAATTTTTCCATTAACAGCTGAAGTTGATCCTATTACTAAATTACCATCAACTATAATATTATTTTTAATTGTTGTATCACCACCAATATCTATCATTAATCTTTCTGAACCCGCTGTATAAAATTTTAATTGATCATTATCTCCTCCATTAATTTCTGCTGATATATAAGTATCTTTATCTTGATCTATAACTCCTCCTAATGCAAACCAATTTCCATTATAACCTTCAAATGTAGAAGCTTCATTATTATAACGAATTGCACCTGTAACATCTACTCTTTGAGCATTATTACCTACTGGTATAACTATTGCATCTGTAGAATTAATATGAACTGATGTTAAAGGATTTGTAGTATTTAATGAAATTTTTGATGCATTGGATTCAAAACTAGTAGTTCCGATATAAATATTACCAATTATACCAAAATCGCCGTCTATATCCATAGTTCTTCTAGGTTGTGTTACATTTAAACCAACATTATTATCTTCAGAGAAAATTTCTACTCCATTTGAAAATGTAAAAGACATAATAATATATAATAATTATATATTATTATTTATTTAATTAGTTATTTAATTATTATCAATGGTATTTCTAACATATTCTAATAAATCTTTCTTTGCATCATATTCTGCTGCTATACTATTATCATTTTTAGGATAACTTTGATGAATTTTAATTTTTTCATCTCCTGATTTATGAATAATATCTACTTGTATTTTCTTTTTTCTATTTTTTATTTTATATTCTATTTTTTCTTGAGAATCTTTATATAATTTTTTTTTCTTTCCAGTCATTTTTATAAATTTCATTGGTTCTTTCTTTTTTAATTTTTTTTTATTATTTTTATTATGTTTTTTTATTGCAATATATTTATCTTTTTTCGGTATTTCTTTATATAATGCTTTTGCATTTGATCTATTTTTTTTTTTATTTGCATTTATTTTTCTAAGTTGTTTTTTTCGATTTTCTCTTTCTACAGATGTTCTTGCTCCTATATTTCTTCTTTCATTTCTTTCTAAATCAAAATTAACTCTTCTTTCTTCAATATTATTATCAATATAATTAATCATTATTTGTTTTTTATGACTCATATTAATTTTTGCTTTTTTATTTTCTTTTTTTTCATATTTTCTAATTCTTTTTAATAATACTGGTTTTGTTAATTTTTTTAATTCTGATCTTCTTCTTTCTCCACCGCCAATACAACCTCCTTTTTGATGTTTCCCATTTAATGCTTGTAACATACCTTGTGCATTTCTTTCACCATTATAAATATCACCAATTTTACCATTTTTATGAACATATCTAATTTGTGGTACTCCTTGAATTAAAAAATGTGCGAAAATTTTTCTATTTAATGGATTTTCTCCATGTACTGCATAAAAATTATATTTTGTATTTTTTGTAAGTTTTATAAATTCTGGTTTTACCATTTGACAATAACCACACCAATAATTATAAAATATTACTAAACCAGTTTTTTTATTATTCATAATTATAGCATTTTTATTATCAATTTTATAATCTTTTTTTGATAATTCTTTTACTTTGGTATTTTTATATTCGTCTGTATTCATTATATATATTTTATTAATATTTTAATAACATTAATTTAATACCTAAAAAAAAATCATTAACCGGTCTTAAATTACCCTTATCTGTTTGTCTACATAATGGACAATTATCTTTAATTATTTGCCATTTCCATAAACATTTTAAATGAAAATCTTGATGACAACAATCTAAACGAATATTATCTGATGATTTAATTTGTTCTAAACATATTGAACATGTTTTGATTGTACATTTAGATTTTACAGAGGAACTCTTTCCCATTATTATTTATCTTTATTTTTTTATTTTTAATAAATTTTATTATTATATATTATGACTTCTCCTTTAGCTTTATTACCTTTAGAAATTTCTACTTTATCTTTCACTTTATTTAGAATTTTTAATACTGATAATAATATTGAATTTATTACTTCTTATTTCGCTTTTATTTTACATTTACATCGATTTCAAGATAATTTTATTAGTATAATTAAAAATAGTGAATTAAATTGGAAATATTGTTTAATAATTTCAATTTGTATAGGTTATGTTTTATATGGTATTTTTTATACTGATACTTCATTATTATTTTTATTAATTATATCATCTTTGTGTCAAATATTATCATATTATATATTTGAAAAAAAATCAAAAATTAAATTTAACTGGTTTGAATTTGAAATTGATATACCTATATTTTTCTTATCTTCATTCAATACTTATATTTTATATAATAAAAATGATAGAATGTCTATTGTTTGGTTATCAGATGTTATTTATCATATATGGGAATTTATATATTCTTTATTTCTTGTGTAAAAAATCTAATATATTAAATTCATATTTAATATTTTGAATTTTTAAAATAATTTTTTCTATTATTCTCATATTTAAATTCATTTCTTCTAATTCTTTTTTATTTATATTATTTTTTTGAAGTTTTAATAATCTTTTTTCATTTATTATTTCTGGACCTTCTATAAACATTTTTAATGATTCTTCATATTTAAAATCTTCTGGTATTTTTATTTGTTTCTTTTCTTTTAATTCTTCATAACTTTTATATTCTTTTATTAATTTATATCCAGTTTTTGGTCCAAAACCTGGTATTTTACATGAATAATCACAACCTAACATAATACAAAAATCTACAAAAGATTTATAACTCATTCCCAAATCATTTAAAATTTGATTTAAATTATATAATTTTAATTTATTGAATGTATAATTATAATTATATAAAATATTTTCACAACCATGTGTTAAGAAATCCATATCTTCCGTTATTACATAATCTAGTAATTTTTTTTGTGAAAAACTTTTCATATATATATCTGCTTCTCCATTACATTCATAATAATATATTCCTAAATTTTTTAATATTTTTTTTAATTCTCCTAATTCATTTTTATTTATTCTTATCGTACTTCTCTTCTTTTTTGTAATTTCTATTTCTTTTAATTTAATTTTTAATAATATATCATCTGTTGGATTTTCTATTTTTTCCAATTCTTCTTTTTCTTCTATTATTTTTTGGATTTTTTCTTTCTTTTTTTTATAATCACTATCTCTTTTTTCTATTAATTTTTTCTTTTCTTCACTTGGTTTTCCATCAAAAAAATATATTGGTGTTATTTCATAACTTAATAAATGGTTTATTTGTTTTAAGAAACATTCTAACATATTTCCCATATATGTATATTTATATAAAAAAATACTCGTATCTATACCAATATATGTTTTTCTTAATTTTTCCATTGATATATTTCGTATTCCTCGATTACATTTTGATTTTAATAATTTATTAATATTTTTTATTCCCATAATATAAAATATTAATATTTATAAATTTTATTTAAAATTCTATACTACTTAATCCACTCCAATCACTTAATGGTAATTCGTTATTAAAATATTCTAATGTTCTATTACCACCTCCTTCTTGTTTTATTACTTTTTCTGTTAATTCGATTTTTTCATAACTTAAAAAATCTTTCATATTTCTTAAATATGATCCTAAACTTGTATATTTATATATAAATCTAATAAATATATCATTTAATAGTATTTTGAAAAAAAGTATAATTAATATAAATACTAATGATAATATTAATAATAAATAACTATAATCTAATTTTCTAAATTCTTTATTATCTTCTTCATCTTTCATTTTTTTTTCATTTTTTTTCATAAAAATAAATAAAATAATCATAATTACAAATAATAGACTTATTAAAAATAGTAAATTGAATTTCATTATAAAATATATAATATTTCAATATAATTATTTTAATATATTCCTTAATTTTTTTATTAGATTTTTTTTCTTTTCATTTATTTTTTCTCCTATTTTTTCTTTTATTTCTTTTATATTTGTTTTTAATTCTATTTTTGATGTTGTTTTATTATTATTATCGTTTTTTAATATTATTCTATTCATATTACTATATAATGATGACTCAAATATAACATCATTATTTGTTTCATATTTATATTGCCATGTATCATTTTGAAATAATATTGGGCTATTTTGAATACTCATATTATTTGTTTTTATTGTATGTCGAATTTGATCTTTATTTATAAATTCAACTATATCACCTTTATTTATATTTAAAGATGATTTGTCAAAATTATTATTTTGTATTGTTATTTTCCAATATTTTCCACTTTGGGAAATATATGGACCTTTATTTAATCTATTATATAAATATATTAAAAAAATAATTATTATTAAAAATTTATAAAAAGTCATTAGTATATATTATTAACAAATATTTAATTAACATTTAAGATTACTTGTTCTACTTCTTCAATTACATCTTTACGACAGATTGGACAATTTGGATTATGATTTAACCATTTTTTTATACAACCATAATGATATCTATGATCACACTTCATTAATGCAATAAGATCATTATATTTATAATTTTCTAAACATATAATACAATGTAGTTTTTTATTTTCTTTTAATCCAAATTTTTTAACTTCATAATATTCATTATAATTTATTTTTATTTTATATTTTTCTTGTAAGGATTTTATTATTCTTCTATCTGTTTCATAATTAGTGTCTTCTAAATTTAATTCCATATTTACCATTTCTATTAACTGATTACGATATTGTTCTCTTATTCGATGCATATCTAAATGACGGTCATCTCGGCGACGACGCTCATTTATTGTAGTAGCATTATCAGATATAATACATCGTAACAAAAGCCAACAAAATATCATTAAAGATATTATTATGACTAATATAATATAAAAATCATTCATTTCTGTTAATTTATTTATTAAAATTCAATAAATTTTAATTTTATAATCGTAAATAATTACTTTTTGTTGGATCTATCATTTGTGGCTGAGACTCATTTTCAAGATATAAATCGGTTCTACTTCCGATTCTTTCTGCTTTTTTCTTTTTTAATAAATTAAACAATAATATTGAAAAATATACGATATTAATAAGTAATGATATAATTGTTAGAGTACTAAGAATGATAATTAAAGGATGTAAAGTTAAATTAACATCTAAACTTTTAATTGATAAATTTAATTTATCGAGATTAACGGGTGGAAGAGACATTTTTTATATTATTTTAATAATAATAAATTTTATTTTAATATAAATAACATTTTTTATAATTATATAAAATGATTGATTATTTTTATAATTATATTTTAAATCCTATATTTTTTTGGTATGATATTTATTATGAATATTTTTTTGAAAAAAAAAAAGTAAAAAAAAATTTACCTGAATTTAATAATTTTTATGATATTGAAAATGATTTAATAATATTAAATTATATTAATAATGAAGGATTAGAATATAAATTAAAAATAAATAGAACAAATGAAATAAATATAAAAGAAAAAATTAAAAATTTAAAAAATCAAGAAAATACGACAGATATATTTGTTAATGTTGCTTATAATGGTAATATAAATATTACTGATAGAGCATTATCAATTATTGGTCCAAATGGAGAACATAATTTATTATATAAATTAAGAGTTCGAGATTTATTAAATTTAAAAGAAATAAATAATTTCAATGAATTTGAAATAATGAATAAAGATTGTGATATAAATTTTTTACATTTAGATGATTATATTTTATAAATCATTTCTATCAAATTCTAAATTACAACCATAAAATAAAAAATCTGATGTTGCTGCACTTGATATTGATAATTCAATATTTAATATATTATCATTTTCTATAAAAAATGGATTACCTATTTCTATTCCACGATAATGCTCTCCTGATGTAATTCCAGATTCCAGATTAATATTATTATAACCTACCTGAGTAACAGTTATTGGTGTTACATTTGTTGGATCAAATGTTTTTTTTGTAATAATTGTATTTAAATCATAAATATTTTCATTTTCTATTTTATAACTAAAATAAAGTTTTTTTAATTTATACCCTTTTAAATCTGTTGATCTTGATGATAAATCTACATCAACATAAATTGTACTATATTCTTCATTTCTTTCTTTTTTCCAATAATGAATTGGTAATCCAGATATTAAAGATCTATTTGTAAGCCAAAAACCATCAATTGCATTAAAATCTTTAAATGGAATCCATTTTTGAAAATCTGTTTTAGCAACATTACTAGATAAACCTGTATCATCAAAAGTTATTTCATTAGTATTATCAGTTACTACTTTTAAAGTTTCAGTTGTCATTAATATACCACCATCAGTATCCATATGAATAGAATCAGAATTTGTTGAACCAGTAACAACATTAATATCACCTGAAGAATTTTGTATAATAATTTGATTTGTTGAATCTCCAACAACATTTATATCTAAATTTCCATTAAAAGTATCTAAATTTGTATCACCTTGCGTAACTGTTAAATTAAGATTACTATTTATAGATGTAAAATTTATATCTTCATCCATATTTACTAAACTATAACCGCCTGAAATATTATAATTTACATTGGTTCCATAAAAATTTAAATCTCCTGCTGAAATTATATTTAAATCTCCAGTTCTTGATTCTATTGTTAAACCATTTGTACCATCATCGTGTTCTACTATTTTACTAACATATAAAGCATTTATTTCTAAATCTCCAAATGTTTTATGTCCTACGCCCGTATCATTATTTAATATGATTTTATCATTAAAAGTCCCCTTTGATATACCAGTCATAAATCTCATTCTATTTGATTCACCATCCATACCAAAAAAAGCCATTTTAGTTCCTAAAAAATCAGTATTCCAATATTGCATAATCATTCCAATATCAGTATTATATTCTGCTTGAGGAATACCATATTCACCAAATGGATAGTTTAGATGAATAAATGATCTCCCAACTTTTAAATTCGCATCAATATGTAAAGTTGATGCTCCCGAATTCCAAATAAATTTATCATCAACATCTAAACCTCCTTGAAATGTTACATTATTCCCAGATTTAACACCAAAAGCATTAATAAAAGCAGGTGATAGTTCATAAGAATTTAAAGTAGTGACAGTTAAATCTAAAATTGTAGCAGATTTTGATTCAATATTTTCAAGATCTTTTAATACAATCTCTTCTTCCATTTGACCTCCGCCAGCCGAAGGATTGAAATTATCTGTATCACTAATAATATTTGCATTAACGGAAGTAACAATATAAGGTTTAATTTCTTGACTATAATCATATTTGTTTAATAATCTATTATTTTTAACTCGTTGTCCTATTTCAAACATAATAAATATATAATTAAGTAATTTTTTAAATTAAATTAATTTTTATTAAAATTGAAAAAATATTATTATTAAAAATTATCAATGTCAGAAGGAGATTTAATTACAATGCAATATCCAGTATTACAACAAAATATTGTCGCGTCCGCACCATCAGCACCTGAATATGAACAAGGTGATGATAAAAGAAAATATTATAAAAATTTATCTAGATCATATAAAGAAGATAATCATGATTTATTATCTTCCAATGTAGATTTATTAAAAAAAAATAAAAAATTAAAAAATGAAAATGAAAAAATTAAAAATGAAAATAATAAAATAAATAAAACTATGAAAGAAATTAATTTAACTTTATTACAAGAAATGGAAAATAATGCTATTTTAGAATCTAAATTAGTATTAACTTATAAAAAATATGATAAAGTTAAAAAACTAGTTAGAAAACAAGATAAAGAACATTTACAATATTGTTATATTCCAAAAAAAATTAAACCTCGAAAAAGAGGTTGTTTATTCTAAATCTTTTAATAAAGTATTCATAAAATGATATTTTGTATATAATCTTTTATATTTATGAGTTTCTTTTTTTGCTTTATCTATTAGTTTTTGTTGTTCTTTTAATAAAAATTTAAAATTTTGTACTTCAAGTACATTATCTTGTAATTTTATTTGTATCTCTTGTTTTAAATCAAAAATATCTTGATCTTTTTTTAATAATTGATCTCTTAATTTACCATTATCTTTAATGATATTATCATAATCATTAGAAATATTATCTAATAATAATTTATTATCATTTATATGTCTTTTATAAACAGTTAATTCATCTTGATATTTTTGTTGATTTGTTTCAACTAATTCAGTTAATTCTCGTATTTTTTGTTTTTTTAAACTTTCTTTTTTACGATTCTTAAACATTTTGAGTATATTTATTTATTATATTTTAATTTTTAATTAAAATTTAATCATTATTATAAATTAAAAATGAAGAAAGTTTATATTTATACCCCTACTGTTACAAATTTATTAAAAAAAATTAAAAATGAAGAAACAATTATTGGAATTGAATATAATTTATTTAATCCTAATGGTTATGAAACTTTTCATTCTATTTATGATTTAGAAGTTGATGATATTGTTGCTTTATATAAAGATGATAATAAAAGTCCTTATGAATGGATGAAATGGAATGGTTTAACATTAATTAAATCTTTGTAAATAATATATTATATATGTGGAATTATTTATCTACTGTTATTAAAAATTTTTATTGTTTAATGATGGATATAAACATTAATCAATATAATAAAATATTAGACCATCAAAATAGATATTTAGAAATAAAAAGTATAGCAGAGAGTTCATTAGAAGAGAATAATATAATAAAAAATATTTTAATTAAATTTTTATATGGTGATTTTATAATATTAACTTTTGCGGAAGATTCAGATCATAATATTTTAATATTTGAAGATATAAATTATAAAAATTCTAAATTATTAACTTATTTTTTTGAAAAAAAAAAAGAAATAAATAGAATAAAATATAAAATTCATTTAAATTATGAAAAAAAATATATAAATTTTTTAATAAAATATTTAATTTATTCAAATACTAGTGATATTCAACTTAAATATAATAATGGTTTGATTAATTTTATTTTTCAAGATAATTTTTTAAATCAATTAATTTTTAATTTAAATTATGAAGAATTAATCGAATTGAAAGTATATATTGATTATTTTGATATTGAATGTTTAAATAATAAAATTAATATTATTATTAATTTGATTCAAAATGCTATTATTGAACAAAAAAAATTAATTAATGTTAAAGCAATTTTATCATCATATTTATAATTAAAATTTATTATCATCTTCTAATAAGAATAAAATTTATTATTATTAGTTATTATAGTAAAAAAAAAATGAAATTTGAAGTTATTTCGGCAAAGAAACAACAAATTGTCCAAGAATTGATATATTGTGCATTAGATAGTAATATGAGAAGTAAACATGGAGCTTGTTTGGTAAGAGGTAATAAAGTATTATGTATGCAAAAAAATATATATGGAAAAGATTTTAATTCTTGTTCGTGGCATGCGGAAGTTATGATTGGTAAAAAAATAAATAAAAAATTAAAAATAAAAAATGATTCAAAATTTACTTATGATTTGTGGGTTCTTCGTTATTCTAAACATAAAAATTCTACAATCGAATCAAAACCTTGTTATAATTGTATTAAATATATTAAAAAACAAATGCCTTATGTAAATAATATAATTTATTCAACAAAAGATGGTAAATTTATTAAAGAAAAGATTTCTAAAATAAAAAATTCTCATATTTCTCTTGGATATAGAGCATCGTCACATTTAATTAGATCAAGATAAATTTTTTGTTAATAAAGAATCAATTGCGTTCTTTTTAATATTACTTTTTATTACATTTCTAATTTTTAAATCAAATTTTGTTATTCCTATATTTTTAGCTCTTAAATTTTGAATAATATCTTCTATACTTCGTTTACTATCATATCTATTATAATATAAATATGTTAATAATCTCCAACCTTTATTAAAAGGTAATCCTTTTTGACCACAATTTCTTGTTCCTCTTCCAACTAATTGTTGCATTTCTGTTTCAAATAAATAAGAATCTAATATATGAAAATATTTTGCATCATATAAATCAATCCCTTCTTTATAATTATAATCTATTAATATAAAACGACATTTTTGTCCATTTATATTACCTGGTCTTTCATTATATAATTCATTTATTTCTTTTGTTATTTTTTTATTAAATGTTTTATCATATATATTACCACTTGTTAAAGTTAAAAAATTTCTATAACTATTTTTTTGTTCTAATACTAATTTATTATTTTTTTTTTGTAATAAAAAATTATAATTTTTTGCTATCATACAACTTATTAATAATTTCATTCCTTGATATCCATTATTATGAACATAAATAATATGTTTATATAATTTACCTGTTTTTTCTAAAGTTTTTTTATCAATTCTTTCAATATTTTGAAATAATAAATCTAATTTATCTGAAAATTTTTTAATATTTTTTTTTAATAATTCTTTTT
>Ga0315334_10002828_pt1 | contig 10840 bp, 5 predicted proteins | sample M150034915metaG_FD_205555 | JGI IMG/M metagenome (GOLD analysis project Ga0315334, IMG submission 205555) | Ammonia-oxidizing marine archaeal communities from Monterey Bay, California, United States - M1 500m 34915 | ecosystem: Environmental > Aquatic > Marine > Intertidal zone | place: USA... | reverse complement strand
TTTACTCGAAGAAGATGGCTTAGAACTAGAATATGCAATGGCAACCCATACTCATGCAGACCATATCACTGGATGTTTCAAATTAGCAGAAATGATTGGTTGCGAGTATGTAATGTGGAAGGACACCCCTTCATTGGGCGTGACAATGTATGTTGATGAAGAAATCTCAATTTCAATGGGAGGTGTTGAATTTCACTTCCATCATTCCCCCGGACACACAAGCGATTCGATGATTATCGAATGTGATGGTTATCTATTCACTGGAGATTTCTTGTTCACTGGCGCAGGAGGGGTTGGACGCGATGACCTACCTAGTGGCCGCACGCACATGCATTGGCAAGCTCTTGATGTTCTAGAGCGCTTCTCAGGTGATGCACTCATTTGCACAGGACACGATTCTCCTGAAATCGAAATGCAGACACTTGGATGGAATCGCCAACATAATTTGGTTCTGAAAATGGAAACTTATGAAGAGTATGTGACTTGGCAAGAAAATACAGCATCTTCTCTCGGGTCTGTTTCCAAAATAAATATTGCACTGCCTGCCAATATCTTTGCTGAAATACCTAAGGAAATCCCTTGGCTAGAATAACTATTCTAGTGGGTTTGCAGGACTCGTAATCACACTCTCATGCGCAGTTGGTAGATTATCGAGGTCGGTGAATGTAAGGTTAGTACCTGGTGCGTTGTCACCCTCTATTCTTTCAGCCATGGAACAGCGTACATTGAGTTGAATCCGACCCCTATTTCTGGTTAGGTCGTAGGATTGAGGGTTTAATTTGTCAATCGCTTGTCTTTCAAATCTCTTCCTTACAGTTTTACCATGCCACCAAGTATAGCCCCATTGGAATGTAACTCCAACAGCAGTTGCACAATAAAGAACGAGTAATACCGTTGCAGAAAAGAGGACAGTGTTCCCGCCATCTCTTGCTTCCGCCATCAAATCTCGGCCTAACAAGAAGAGCAGTCCAACACCAACAATTGGAGTTAGCATCGATTCTAACCAATCTGAGATCGGAATTATTCGACCCCTTGCAGGGTCTACCAATACTAAATTTGATTCGAGAGCAGTAGTTACAATACCTACAATACCAAGTAGCAGAATATAGAACAAACCAGAAAGTGCAAACTCAACAATTATTGAATCCAGTCGTAATGTCCAGTGAATGATTAACCATGAGAATAAACCTAGGAATACGACGCGAGGAACTTTGTAGAAATGAACGGCGATGTTTGATGCATCAAGCACTTTCGCATCATTGCTCCAATGATCATTTCCAGCATCAGGGATGTGGATAATTTGCTTTCCAAACCATGTTTCAAGCATTTTAATCGCATTGATTAGAACACGTCTCCGAATCAGAACAACTTCCACTGCATAGATAACTGGAATTCCAATAATAATTATTGGAAGAGATAGTACTGCTACAATTGGCAAAATGAATATCATGGGAGTTAACAGGAAATGAGTTAATGTCAATGGATACAGAAGGTCTGTTTCATTCAATTTTGCTCGACTCGGTTTGATTTCAAGGCGTCTGGCTTCATCATTAAGAACTTCGCGGAATTGCTCAACTTGCATTCCAGCATCAAGGATTTTTTGTATTGTACTTCGATAACTTCTCTCTGCTGGGCCAATGCCGAGAATGACAGTCTGATAGACAATTTTTGCAGGCAATGCAAGTAGTAATGGAAGGCCCAATATGGCTATGGCCCACAACAAATTCTCCACATCTAATGCCGAGGCCATGTTTGGTGAGTAGGCCTACCCCTCAAGAATGTTCATGGAGGTCCGACACTTGAAGTATCGATTATGGCACGAATTGCAGTTACCGATGGTATGGCCCCCGAGGCGGTTACTGTTTTAGAAAAAGCAGGCCATGAAGTAGTTCTTGGATTCATTAAAAATGAAGATTTGTTAGCTGGTGCTTTGAAAGATTTTGATGCGATTATTGTTAGGAGTGCTACAAAATTAACTGCAGATGTTATTGCAGCAAGCGTAGGGCTTGCAGTAATTGGAAGAGCAGGAGTTGGTGTCGATAATATCGATTTAGAAGCCGCAGGTTCTGCTGGAATAATGGTAGTAAATGCTCCAAACGCATCGACACAGTCAGTTGTTGAACTGACAATTGGCCATCTGTTGTCGTCAATCCGCCATATTCCTCGCGCCAATCTTGGAATGCGGGATGGCAAATGGGAAAAGAAGGAGATGAAAGGTACTGAACTTTCGGGAAAATGTTTGGGACTTATTGGATTTGGTAGAATCGCACAAGGTGTTGCAGCGGTGGCTTCAGCAATGGGTATGGAAATCCACACTTATGACCCATACCTTCCGCCAAAAATCGCAAAATCACAAGGTGCGTATTTGCATAAAAAAGTAGATTCATTGTTCAAGACCTGTACTCATATTTCCATTCACTGCAATCTCACTGATGAAACTCATCACTTGGTCAATTCAAAGAGAATGAAAATGATGCCAGGGAAGCGTGGTGCCATTAAGTGCGGTAATCATATCGTAAATTGTGCAAGAGGTGGAATCGTGGATGAAGATGCACTGCTATCTGCATTAGAAGATGGAACTGTTACAAGTGCCGCCTTAGATGTGTTTGAATTCGAACCACTTCCGAAAGATTATTCTTTGACTCAACATGAAAATTTCCATGGTACTCCACATATTGGTGCTGCCACATTGGAAGCACAACAAAGAGTAGGGATCGATATTGCTGATGCGGTAATTACTGGTTTGAAAGGGAAAAAACCCAAGACACTAGTCAATGGTACCTTTTTGTGATTTAACGCATTTCGAGGGTTGCGAAATACACTAAGCCAAATTCTAAAATAAACAAGATTAGAATTACTCCCCAACCGCCTGATGCATCATAGTTCACGGTAACTGTGAACTTATCAACAATTGTTTGACCTGTATTAGATTCAGGGAATGGCCAATTATCATCGTCATCCCCTCCACCATCATTGGAAGGCTCCATCGAACCAATCATGATATGAAAATCCTCACCATCTGGAATCCATGAAAAGGATGAATCATTACCAGTAGATGGTCCACCCGCAAGGAAATCAATCTTACTATTACATGAAACGATTTCTCCATCATCGTCACCTCCTAATTTCTCAAGAGATTCATATGTTTCAACATCGATTACACCAATCCATAAGGTGTCATCGTCCCACGAAACATCGACTTCTATATCTAAAATGGCACCAGAACCGGGCACATCAGAATAGGATTCCTTGGTAACACCACATAAACCGGCATCTGGTTTTGGAACATTATCAATAATATTCTCGCCCGAATAACCGATTAAAGATGCTATAATCAACAATCCCACAACACCAGTCAGTATTGCCTTGATTGCAGCCATGGTATTAGTTGGCTAACACTTCCTCATCAAAGCATTGGTTTCGCGTTCTTCAAAAACCCCCGACTATGGAATAGTTCCATGGCGTCGCGGATTTTGATCCATTGTGACCTCGATGCTTTTTTCGCTGCAGTAGAAACTCTTCATCACAATTTAGACCCAACCGTTCCGTTAATTCTAGGCTCAGACCCTAAAGGGGGCCGAGGCAGAGGAATCGTTTCAACCTGCAATTATGCTGCAAGGAAATACGGTATTCATTCAGCTATGCCAATCGGTGAAGCGTGGCGGCGTTGCCCTGGTGGGCCACATGGTCCTGGCCATTATCTGAAATCAACTAGGGGTTTGTATTCAAGGGCAAGCCGCAAAGTGATGGCTATTCTTTCCGAATATGCAGATAAATTTGAGCAAGCCAGTATCGATGAGGCATACCTCGATGTGACTGAATATTGCGATAATGATTGGGACAAAGCACTAGCATTGACCCGCCAATTACAATCTGAAATAATGGATAAATTGGGCCTCTCCACATCGTTCGGTATTGGCCCTACTAGAATTTTGGCTAAGATGGGTAGTGAAGAGAATAAACCAGCAGGGATTCATCGCACACTACCGGATGAAATATTTTCATTTTTTGAAGGAAGACCGGTTAGAGAAGTGCCTGGAATCGGTCCCAAAACAGCAACAAAATTAGCAGAATGGGGCATCACTACGATGAATGAAGCCTCTGAAAACGGAGAGATTGCACTTGCTAGATTTACTTCGGAGCGCTTTGCTTCTTGGATAATGGGAGTAATAGATGGAGATTCTAGCGACGATATTAGCCCTCTTAGAAGCCGAAAATCAGTAGGCAAAGAATATACTTTTGAAGTTGACCAATTAGACAGTGAAGTTGTAATGTCACAACTGTCGTCAATGGTTTCAAAAGTGATGAAGAAAGCAAAAGGCATGAGTGTTGCTGGACGGCTAGGTGAAGTTAAAATTAGGTATCAAGGGTTTGAAACTCATACCCATGGAAGATCAATTCCAGTTGCAATGGATGATGAAACCGTGTTCATGCGCCTAGCCCACGGACTATTTGCTGAAAATGCAGACCTTGAACGTCCAATTCGATTAATTGGCTTTAGATTGGGCAATTTAGAAATGCCAGATACTCGCCAAATTACATTGGATTTAGACGAGGTTTATTTGTAACCACGTTTCTTTGCACAGCATCTGATAAAGTTTCTACCACTACCACATGGACATTTGACCTTTTTCATATGACACTTAGCAAATTGCTTTCCTGAACCACATTTACAGCGTGCTTTCGGACTGATTGGAATCTTTGCGAATGCCACAATTTCTGAAACTAAATGCACATCCTTATTCTGTCTAGATTGGCGTTCAGCCTCACTCATCGATTGCCACAATCTCTCATCTTCTTCATCAACAACCCCATCTTGATTTATGTCCTTTGGATGGTAAGATGGACGGCTAACGAAGGATTTCCCAGTACCTGACATTTTTTCATTAGTCACCTTTTCACTCAAATTAATAGCACTCTTAGATTGAGCAGAACTTGAATCTTCATAGCGAGAGTTCTCAAGGTCCTCTCTTACCATATCTAATTCCATTTTAGCAGCTCTAAGGTCTTCAATGCCTGAACGGAATTCCATTTCACTCACTCCAGCCTGTATCAATGTATCATTGGTGATGAAATCCGTTAATCCAAGATCTTCAGATCTCATTTCAATACGTGACAATAGGTCACCATATGCGCCACGCAATATCAAACCTTTCTTTTGCGCCTTTTCAATTTCAACTTGGATGCTTCGTAATTCGCTTGCAGAAGATGCATTGTCTATACGTTTCTCAAACTTTCTGCAGCGTTTCTCCATTTTGTAATCAGACCGCATTGTAACTGCTCTATAACCCCAACCAAGTATTGCAAGGCCAACAGTAGCCATACTAATATACCGGCCATATTCGGTTTGTACCTGCTCGATTAAAACACCGAAAACAGGTATTTCAACCCACCAATCTTCTTCTATGATGCTTTCATCAATGTAAGTTGGGCATCCGTTTCCGGGTAAAGTCGGGTCGACCAACTCTGGATTCGAATATTCCCATTCTTCACACCCATCTTCGTCATCTGATGGAATTATTGAACTGAGATATGTTGCAGTCAGTGCAACTTGCTCATCGCCTTCGTCGAATAGTTCAAGATTGAGACAATATTGCCCGCCTGGCGTCCACTGTGATTGTGATGCGTAGTACATTTCTATCGGAGTCTCGGAGATTGCTGCACCTCCAACAACAACTATTGTGCCTTCATCTAATCTTGATTCAACTGCTGCACATTCCCCATTAACTCGATCGATATACCAATCGAGTTGGTAATCCTGATCTAGTTCTGTATTGGATACAATATAACTTGCTAATAGCCGAGCACCGCCTGCACCGTTTTCTTGTCCGTCATCTTGGGTTAGTATGGCAATTAGATTTACGACTTCTTGATTAAAGGGGCAACCATACCAGCCAACTTCTTCGCCAATCGGCGTATCATCACATTGATCATAACTGTTAGCAACACCATCATCATCATCGTCAGGGAAAGAGGTTTCACATCCATTTGCATCAACTATGGCTCCAACTCTTGTAAGAAGACAATCATCAGACACATCTGTCCGGCCATCAGCATCGTCGTCATCATCTTCGGTAGCATCATGGCAGCCATCGTGGTCGTGGTCTAGCACAGGGTCTTCTTGCCAGGAATCCCAATTTGTATTACCTCGGAAGCATGAGTCATCTTCGTCGTCAATTTGGTCGTTATCATCATCCCAATCTTCGGTTCCATCAGAACAACCATCTTGGTCATAATCATTGTTTGTGTTAGAAGTCCATCCGGTATTTCCATCCCAGCAAATATCATTGGAATCTTGAATCCCATCACCGTCGGTATCGGTTCCTGAACCACCTTCTCCAGAAGTTGGTATAGTTACACAGGAGCCACCCTGTCCAGTAGTTGCAACTTGTGTACCAGCATTGTAAAGTGTCGCCTCTAGACAATATGTTTCTCCCCGATTAATACCATTCTCGTTTTCAGGACTGCTCAAGGCCCATTCATCCCATAATTCGTGGCTAATTTCAAACAGGCCTACCGCAGTGAAGTTTTCACTTCCCTGGTCAATTAATTGGTCTTGCCCATTATCTTCTGCATGCCACAAGAAATACTGTACTTCGTACGAGTCATTAATAGTCAAAATTGTACTATCAATATCGACGGTGAGGTTTAGGGAGACTGTGTCGAAATTGAGATAAGAAGTAATATTTTCACTGCTGCCTGAACCTGATGGTATCGTTACACAGCCATAATCAGAAGAAATGTAATTGCTTTGCCCAAGGTGTGAGATTTCATATTGGATACAGTATGTAGACCCTTCACTCATCCATAGTTCCTCTAAAGCCCAACTTCCAAAACTGCCCGACCAGGTCAAACCGGCTGGGTTAATCATATGGGTGCCATTTTCTCCTTCAATGGTATTATTTTCTGCGTCCATCAAATTGTGATATACAGTATATTGGCCTCCATTCTCCAATCCAGCAGCAGAATAGTTAGCATGTAGTCGTTGATTTCCAGTGTCATAATGGAGCAGATTAGATATTGATTCCGAATCCGGTATTGTCACACATGCCTCATCCGTCGCTAGTTGGCTACCATCTGAGTCATCGTATAATGTAACCTTGACACAGTATGTGTCTCCTTCTGTAAGATTGGGATTCCCTGATGGAGGATTATATTCATACTCCGTTGAACCTGATAATTGGGTCCAGGGATAGTGGTGAGAATTGAGAGACTGGAAATTAGAATCTAACACTTGGATAGTAAGATTGTAGTCTTTACCTCCTACTAAGTTAGATGCATTCCAGGCACCCATCAGTAAATCTGATGTAGTGTTATAATATGGATTACTATTGACTATTTCAGAAGAGCCTCCACCAGTTTGTATTAATTTTGCATAAGCCAATTCAGTACAAGTTAGTCCACACGACTTGAGGTATGAAATATGTGGCACATCATTAGAATCTACATCGATTGAAACATAATAGGTATTCTCAGTAGAGGCCACTTCAGTGGACCAAGAAGATCCCGACGTTGAAGGCTTCAAAGCATATTTTAGATCCGCATCTGAATCTACGTAATTGCCACTATAAGCGATGTGAACAGCACCAACTGAGTCGACGGTAAGAGAAGTCATTCCACGCATTGTTGATGAACCTAAGCCGCTACCATCAACGGTGTATCCATTCCAACCACCGTTTTTATTTGTGGTGTAGCGTAATTCAGACTGACCATCCGAATCTTCATCTCTAGCATAGGAAATATGTATTTCTTCCCCACCCGTTTGAGGTGTGTAAATTTCCATAGAGGTATGTTTACATCCATTACCTTGACCATCAGGGTAACTCATCGACCAATATTGGCCGCTAGGATTCCATTGCAACACCATCAAACTACCATTGTAAGAATTACACTGGGCGATAATAGGTTCGTTATTAGAATTAGTTGCAATGGAGGTGTGATACCCTCCTCCAACCTCAATGCCACTCGACAGGACTACTGCATCATCATCCCAACACCAACCACATGTTGTGGTGAATGCATATCGCAATTTCCCATTTGTGTTGTCCCTATAGGCTATGTGAGCAGTGTCATCACTACCAATTGTCATCGATAGATGGTGCCCCATATCTCTACCTGTTGAAACCGTCACCTGCGCCCAATTCCCTGACCAAAAAATATGGTGCAAATCATAAACTGAATTATTTGAAGAACTAGGTCTTCGATATGCTATGTTTACCAAACCCTCTGAATCAAGTGCAATGGCAGTTTTCCCCTGAACACCGTCTTGTAACTCATAATTGCTACTATTTGTGCCAAAAGAAAAATTTTGGGTTGTCCAACTTGTACTGGAACTATTTGTCGAATATAGTAATTCACCATTTGTAGGATTAATGTGAGCAATATGCATTGCCCCATCATCATCAACTACTATTGAACTAGACTCACCCGCATCATCTGGAAATGAAACTGTGCCTAGTTGCCAATAAGCTGAGCGTCCAGAAGTATTTCCTTCCATACCTGATAATTCTGAACTGGCCATTGGGGTAGCAATTACTGCAGTCATAAGGAATGCCACTAGTACCGGCAGGTAATACGAAGATATCGTAGAACTCTGCGAAGTATGACTTGCCATGAGCCTTGCTATACCTATGCGATAATTGAAACCTCCCATGAGGGAAAAATCCGCAACTAAGGATTTGAAGCACATACACTTGGAGTTCTATTCCAGTGGTAATGTAGGATATCGAAGTATTCTCATAATTGCACAACAATTTTTTTGCAAATAATATCTAGTGTGGAGAAAGTCAGCCTTATAGTTTCAGCCTCGGCAATTTAACAAGGCCCAAGACAAACTACACTAGGCGTTGAGGAGTAATCACTCAAGTTTGTGCATTTGAGTTAGTATTTCGCTAAATTCACTCAATTCCTCTGGTATCGTAATGCCGCCAATTGGTGCATTTAGTGAAAGTCCGGCCTCTTTCTTTGTTCTCCACGTTGCTCCATTGAATTCCTCAATCGCATTCGTTAGTGCTCGCAAAGAATCATCATCTGGAGTTCTGGATGGAAATTCTCTGACATCGACAGCGCTTATCTCATAGAGAGTGCTGGAGATGTGGTGTGTGAAGAATGGACAAACAGGTGATAGCGCAGACATGAAATCACGTACAATCCTGTGAATTGTCCACGCCGCATTGACATCGTCATCGTACAACCGAGATTTCGACATTTCCAACCAATGGCTAGGTAATATGCCAGTTCCAAAGGTCTTGAGTGCCTGAGTTGCGGTATAGATATCTAGTCCAGACCATCCTTTCTCGACCTTATCCATAGTGCTAGAAAATTCTGCTAGAATCCATCTGTCTTCTACTGATAAATCAGTTGGAGTCATATCAAGGTCATCCGGCGTATCGAATTGGCTTGCAAATCTTGCGACATTGAATAACTTGGTTAGCACGCCGAAATACTTAGCCTCAATCTCTTCAGGGTTGATTTGGAAATCATCTCCTACTTGAGCATCACATGCTTTCCAAAGTCTAAAACATTCAGAACCGATTTTGTTTGCCTTTAGTTGGACACTCTTATCCGGTCCTTTGACTCTCCAAGAGCCAGTTCGGCCACCAGCTCCACATTCGAGTACACTATCAGCATCGATTCCATTGCCCAAGGACTTTGACATCTTTCGGCCCCATGGGTCCATGCCTAGTCCATCGATCCAGACATGCTTGAATCCAGGCTTATCAAGTAATAGAGCACTTTTCAGGAGAGAGTAGTAGAGCCATGTTCTAACAATTTCTTTTCCTTGGGGTCTAATCGCAGTAGGGAATGCTTTCTCAAATGTGTCCATGTCAGTTAGATAGCCGGAAACGTATAGATTGGAGTTACTAGAGTCCATCCATGTATCGAATACTTTCTCTTCCCCAATGATTTCACCTAGTTGGTCTTTCATTTCACCAAATGTTCCCAATACTTCCCTTGTTTCTCTATCAAGAACTTCACTATTTTCAGGAGGTGATTCACACCATGGTTGAACATATACTCCCGATGGGGCACAAATTACTTTTGTACCATTATCTGCATACCAAATTGGAATTTCGGTATGGTACCATCTCCTCCTACTAATCGGCCAATCGATGGAGATATTTTCCATCCAATCAAGCAAAAATTGTTTATTCCTAGGGGGATGGAATTCAATATCCTCAGCCAATTCACCAATGCGGTCTTGCATGTGGGTTTGCCTGACATACCATTCTTTCAAAAGAATAATTTCTACAGGGTTTTTGCCCCTCTCAGATACTGGAACTTCCTGTTCCTTTTCGATTATTTGATGAATCCGGTCTTCTGATTCTAGGTATTCAATAACGGCCTTTCTGGCTTCAGCCACTTTCATAGTGGCAAAGGGCCCGGCAATACTCGTCATACATCCTTCCAAATCAATAGCCTGGAATGGCGTTAGGCCTAATTCACGGAATACAGCAACGTCATTTTGGTCACCGAATGAACAGACCATCAAAATACCCGAGCCAAAATCGCTTTTTACAGATGGATGTGTTGCGATTTCGACACTGATTTCACGGCCATTAACTGGTATCGGGAGCATTGCTTTCTTTCCGATAAGGTGTTGGTATCTCTTATCGTCTGGATGAACAACAACAATTCCACAAGCGCAGATTAATTCTGGTCTTGTAGTGGAAATAATCAGTTCATCTCCATCTTCAGTAAGCCATTTTACGTCGACAAGTTTTGTTCGGCGTTGCAAACGTTCGACTTCAGCATCTGCAATAGTTGTCCCTTCTACAGGGTCATAGATATTAGGGCGCAAATCTTCAACAATATCACCACGCTTGAACAACTCTGTAAA
>Ga0315334_10002827_pt1 | contig 10840 bp, 13 predicted proteins | sample M150034915metaG_FD_205555 | JGI IMG/M metagenome (GOLD analysis project Ga0315334, IMG submission 205555) | Ammonia-oxidizing marine archaeal communities from Monterey Bay, California, United States - M1 500m 34915 | ecosystem: Environmental > Aquatic > Marine > Intertidal zone | place: USA... | reverse complement strand
TTGTCGCGGCTGCCAGTAAAGAGCAACGGGTAACCGTCGGGATCGATCGTGACCGAACCCTTGATGATGTCGCCCGTGGCGAAGTCGTCGAGTAGACGTTCACCGGTGTCGGCATTGAGGAAGTGAACCTTGCGGCTGAACGCGCCAAATGTTACCCACGTCTGCCCGTCACGTTCGAACATCGCCGGCTGACCGGTCCATCCAGACCCGCACCAGTTTTTTACTTCTCCTCCCGATTCTGAGTTCGAGCACATCGCCTGATCCGGGAACCGCCACAGGATTTCCGGGTCGCTCGGCACCGGCCCTTCGCCATAAAACGAGCGGGTGGGGTTGCCACGAAAGGTCAGCAAACCCTCGACCGTGTCACCCCATGACTCGCCCGAAGACTCTGGATCGACCCAGCCACTGCTGGGCGCCTCAGTTGTCGTAGTCGAGGTCGTGGACGTTTCGTTCGCCGGCGCGGCGTCCGCCAACTCGTCGCCCTCTCCCGTCGGCGGCGACCTGACGATGAGGACCACGAGGAGCCCAAAAAGCACGGAAAGTCCGCCGAGCATAAACCGGGTTGCTGGGCTCCAGCGCGACTACATACCCAGAACTTAGCCACCCGAAGCCGGCAATATATTTCAGAACACAAACTGGCTCATGGCGTAACTCGCCGACACCTCCCCGAGCAGGTCTTGTTCGCAGTGAACCGACGGTCAAGCCCGAACAACGATTAGCTGGCACCACGAACATCCACGGCGCTGCGCGTCGATGCGTGATCTACATGGGTCAGCGAAGGTTTCAGACAGCCAGCCGGAGTTGGCCAGCCTTAGGCTCCCCTGCATGCCTGCTACGCCCAGCAACCTCCGCCTGATCTTGCGCGGCATCACTCGACGGTGCGCCGTGTGCGGCCAGCGTGGCCTGACCGACAGGTTTTTGCGGCTGCGTAAGCAGTGCCCCCAGTGCGGCTACGTCTTCGAGCGAAAACCCGGTCACTTCGTCGGCGCCGTCGGCATGAACACGATCTTCACATTCGCCTTGATCGCCATCACGCTCGTGGCCGGCACCTTGTTGATGTGGCCCGATGTCACGTTCATTCCGCTCGCCGCTGTCACCGTCGGTATCGCCATGGCGGTGCCCGTGCTGTTCCACCCCATCGCCAAAACGCTCTGGGTCGGGATCGACCTGATCATCCACCCCCTCGAGCCCGGGGAGGCCTTCGTCGAGACCGAGGAAGGCGCGGCGCAGCAAGGGTGAACGAGCGCTGAGGAGTACCTCAGGTACCTGACGCCCACGTGTCGGCGACCACGTCTGCGTGGCCGGGTTGGTCGACGATCCAGGAGCCCCGTGCACTCGAGGACGACGCGGCGACGGTGTTGCCTCCCGGCGATCAACGAGGGTCCAACCCTTCGGTGGCTTTGCGCGCATGAGATGGGTTTCGCAAAGCATCAGCCCGTAGCGGTCACCGACAGCATCGCCCAACAGCACCAACTCGGCGCGGCGCTCGTTGCGATGCAGAAGCATCGTTGCCGCCTGGGGGCGGCTACAACCGGGACGCTGGCATAGAGCCATGCTCGGAAGGTACCGAGCATTGATTTCCCGCGGGGGGACGGTCACCAAATCTGTGGATAAAGCGGGCGTTACGCTGCCTACATGATCATCGGATTCGATGCTGACGACACCCTCTGGCACAACGAGGATGGCTTCCAGGCCACCACACGCACATTCGAGGGTCTGCTCGGGTCCTGGGCGGACGCCGACGAGGTTGGCGATCGGCTCTTCGCCATCGAGAAACGCAACATGAACCGCTACGGCTATGGCGTAAAGGCGTTCACTCTGTCCATGATCGAAGCCGCGATCGACATCTCTGACGGCAATATCGACACTGCGAATCTCCAAATGATCATTGAGCTCGGTCATCACCTCCTCGACCGTCCCGCAGAGTTGATCGACGATGTCGTCGCCGTGCTCGAAGAGGTTGGCCGCGAACACACGCTGATGATCATCACCAAGGGCGACCTCTACCACCAACTTGCTCGCATCGATAGCAGCGGACTGAAGGATCACTTCTGGCGGACTGAAGTCGTGGCCCACAAGAACCCCGCTACCTACAGCCAGCTACTCAGCCTGCACGGCGTGCTGCCCCGCGAGTTCGTCATGGTCGGTAACTCATTACCATCCGACGTTTTCCCAGTTATCGAAATCGGCGGACGCGGGATACACATTCCGTACCACGTCACGTGGGCAATGGAGCACGTCGATCCAGACGTTACACACTCCCACAGCGCCCCAACACTCGACTCCTTGGCCGAGCTACCCGCATTCCTCGCCGACTGGGAGTAACACTGAACACAACTCGGTCACTGCTACCGAAATCGAGCGTTACTTCTCGGCCACGATCTCGACCGGGCGGACGAAGCCACCCCCAACGGCGCTGCGCAGGTTGGCGAACATCGTGGGAAACTCCGCCCCCATCACGAGTCCGAGGTTGAGTGGTGTTGTCGGCCCATCGGCGGCACGCTGAATGACCCGTCCGACCAGTTCGGTGCGCTCGATCACGTGAACGATCGAAAGCCCAGCACCTGTGAGCGCGGCCACGTACTCGTCGCTGCTGGCGAGGTGGCTGTCGCTCTCGTCTGCCGCGAATGGCAGCGGGAAGCCCAGTTCGGCATCGGTGCCTGCGGTCCTCATGATGTCATAAATTCCGAAGCGTCCACCCGGCCGCAACGACGATGCTATGGCGCCGAACAGGCCCGGCTTGTCGGGTACATTCATTCCGACATGGATCATGGTGGCGGCGTCAAACGCTCGATCGGATCGGTCGAGCACCGTGACATCGCCAACCTCGAAGCTCGTGGGGCCCTCCATGCCCGTCATCAGCGACAAGCCCTCGGCGGCGTAGACGAACTCCGGTTGCAGGTCGATCCCCGTCACGTGACAGCCATAGGTGCGCGCCATCTCGCGTGCCGGGCCGCCAAGGCCACAGCCCACATCGAGAACACGGGAGTCAGCGTCGATTCCCAACGATGCCGTCAAGGCCATCGTTGCCTCGTGCCCACCGAGATGGAACTCATCAACCGCAGCAAGAACGGTGGGGTCGATGCCAGTCGCCGGATCGAGTCCCATCGTTGTAAGCGCTTCGATAATCCGATCTAGCACTCCACGGACCCGGCCGTAGTGAGCGACAACTCCGGACATAGCGGTTCCCCTACGGTGTGGTGATGCGGCGTCTCGAAGGACCCGAGATCTCTGGTTACGACGTTACCTCAGCAGCGGTAGCCAAGCGGGTGAGAATTGTGCGAGTGCCGCTGCTGGCACCCGGCGCCGATGGCATGACCATCGGGCCTTTCATCTTCCTACGCCGAGACGACGACCGCAGCGGGACTCGGGAGGTAATCAGCCACGAATTGGTCCACGTTCAACAGTTCATGGAACTCGGACCCTGTCGATTCCTGGGCCGATATGTCCGGGACTATCTGACCGCACTACGCCGGTTACGCAACCATCACCAGGCGTATCTGGCCATCCCATTCGAGGCGGAGGCCCGAGACATCGCCGCCCAATGGGCCCACCCATCGCCGGCGGCGCCCTACAGCGCCCTAGCCCACCGCCGGTAGGTCACACGGGGCAGACTCGTGACCATTTTCAGTAGGTACTCAATAGGTGTAGAAGCCCTGGCCCGTCTTGCGACCTAGATGACCGGCGGTGACCATGCGACGCAACAGCGGCGGTGGCGCATAGAAGGCTTCGTTGTATTCGTCGTAGAGCGATTCAGCGGTCCACAGCATGACGTCAAGCCCGATCATGTCGCTCAACGTGAGCGGGCCCATTGGGTGCCCGGCGCCAAGCTTCATTGCCTCGTCGATGTCTTCGGCCGAGGCGTGTCCAGCTTCGTACATTCGCATGGCCTGGCACAGGTACGGCACCAGCAACATGTTGACGACAAACCCTGCACGGTCCTTGCAATGCACGACCCGTTTGCCGAGTACATCGGCGGCGAACGCAGCCGCCTCATCCTTCGTAGCATCGGCGGTGCGTTGGGTGGAGATGACCTCGACAAGCTTCATCACCGTGGCCGGGTTGAAGAAGTGCATGCCAACGACCTGCTCGGGTCGTCCGGTGGACATAGCCACTTCGATTATCGGGTACGACGAAGTGTTCGTGGCGATGATCGCGTCAGGGCCGAGAATCCCGTCGAGTTCAGCGAAGATCTCCTTCTTGAGCTCAAGGATCTCCGGCGCAGCCTCAATCACAAGGTCACAGGCGGCCAGGTCGGCCAACTCTGTCGTCCACGTGATCTTGGCGACCGCCCCATCACGAGCGGCTTCGTCGAGCTTGCCGCGCTCGACTGCCTTCGCCATCGAACTCTCAACCCGGCCCTGCCCAGACTCAACGGCCTCCGGCGAGATGTCTCGCGCCACAACAACGACCCCAGCCTTGGCAGCGACTTCGATGATTCCGGTACCCATGGCCCCGGCACCAACCACTCCCAGGGTTTCGATAGCCATGGCTCAGCTCTCCTCAATGACAATCGAATTGATGACAACGTCAGTGTCGGGACGATCGCTGCGGTCGGTGGCGACACCCTGCATTTCCTCGACGACTTCGAGCCCGCTGACAACCTTGCCAAACAGTGAGTACTGCGGGGGGAGGCCCACACCGCTCCCACCGGAGATGATGAAGAATTGGCTGCCGTTGGTGTTGGGACCAGCGTTCGCCATAGCGAGCGAGCCAACCTCGTAGCGTCCGGGAGCCGGAAGCTCGTCCTCGAAACGGTAGCCGGGGCCGCCGCGGCCTGTTCCGGTCGGGTCGCCGCCCTGACACATGAAGCCCTTGATAATGCGGTGAAAGACGATTCCGTCGTAGTAGTGGTACCGGGCGAGCGTCACGAAGTTGTTGACGGTCTTCGGTGCTGCCGAAGCGTTGAGATGGACCACCATCGTCCCGAGACTGGTATCCATGGTGGCCGTGTAGGACTTGGTGGGATCGATGCACATCTCGGGGGCTTCGTCGAACTCCCGACGCTGCGGCGACGAGCCGTCCGCATTGGGGCAAGGGGTCGGAGCCATGTCTGTTTCCTCTCTTCGCCGCAAGGGTTTCTCACGACCTCCTAAAGGCTAGGCCAAGTCACGCTGAGGACAGACCCCAGCGTGACTGAACCGACTGGGGGGCGGCGCGGCTCAGAGCATCACCCAATTACGGGTTGAGTGCGATCTATGTTGCCCCCGTGGGCAAGACCACCATTCCTGACGATCTGACGAGCGAGCGGCTTCGGCGCTGTGGGCGCTGCGACGTCACTTGGCGCGGCACGGCGACCACAGGCTGCTGGGTGTGCGGTTCTGAGGGAATCATTGCTGCGGCGACACGAATCGTCGAGGACGAGCCCGCGGCCTAACCGCGCCGGCATAAGGATGAGCCATCAGCCAACCGATAGCGTCGCCATATGACGCTCCACTGGGCTGACAGCCGTCTTGAGGTTCACCGTTACGTCGTGGGCCCGATGGACAACAACGTCTTCGTGATCCGCTGCACCGAAACGGGCGACGCCGTTTTGATCGATGCTGCCAACGAGCACGAGATGCTGCTCGAGGTCTGCGAGACCCTTGGCGTGCGAAAGGTGCTTGAGACACACGGCCACTGGGACCACATTCAGGCTGTCCCCGCGATCCGCGACGCCGGCTACGAGGTCGGCATCACTGCGGCGGATGCCAAAATGCTGCCGAGCTACGACTTCGTGATCGAGGATGAGTCGGTCATCGAGGTCGGCCAGCTTCGCATCCACACCCACCTCACTCCCGGGCACACACCCGGTTCGATGGCATACAGCATCGAGGGGGCACCCCTGGTGTTCAGCGGCGACACATTGTTCCCTGGCGGCCCCGGGGCAACCCAGTTCGAGGACGGCGACTTTGCCGCCATTATGGAAAGCCTCGAAAACCGATTCTTCCGCGTCTTCGATGCTGACACCGTCGTCCTGCCCGGCCACGGCCTCGACACAACGATTGGCAACGAATCGCCTCACCTCGATGAATGGGCGGCCCGAGGCTGGTGAGCCGGCGGCTCGATCTGAATGCCGTTTCACTGCTGGTTCTAGTTCGTGCCCTCTGACCATGCCGCGTCGTCCGAGCCCTGTTCGAGCTTGACCGTCACCCGCTGATAGGCACGGAGATCGATGGTGGAGACACCACCCCAGCCTTCGCGTCGCATGGAGCCGTCGCCGCGGACAACAAGGCCGACATCGAATCGGTAGGCGAGCCCCGCGGTGGTCCCGCTGACAACAAGGAGCCCAAGGAGCGAGAGGAGGATGTAGTCGCGGACACGACCAGTGGCAACAACAGCGAACATGGCCAGGAATACAGCCGACGCCAACCCGATGCCGATTACAAACCGGCTCACTACACGCGCAGCGGACGAGTACCCGCGCGTCAACGACCAGAGAACGGCTCCCGAGTCAGCCTCACCCGAACGGGCGACCTGGATCGCGGCTCGAAGGGCAGTGATATCCTTGGTGCGACGGCTCGGCGCGTTAACGACGTCTTTGCTGTCCTGGCTTTTCCAGCAGTTGATCTGCACAATGCAAGCCTGCCAGTCGGGAACCAAGATTAGTGGTTCATCGTCAAAGATATACCGGACGTGGCCCGCAGGCATCTTGACGAAAAAGAGCACCTCTCATGCGCCGTTTCTTGGTCACCGTTGCGACACTTCTCGCCGTCGCCTTTGCCGCCACCGCGTGCGGCGACACCGCCCCCAATAACACCGTTGCCAACATCACCGCTACCGACGACACAGCCCCAGACGACACAACCCCAGGCGACACAGCCCCAGACGACACAGCCCCAGACGACACCGCTACCAACAATGACGAACAACCGCTCGGCGCCGGCCCCTACCCGATCGCCGATCTGACGGTCGCCGCCTATACCGACGGCAGCGATAACTCCACAGGGAGCGTCTACCGTCTCGCCTGCTTGGGTGACACCGCCACGCTCACCGGCGACTCAGTCGCACTCTCAGCCGACAGCATGTGCCTCACCCTCAACGACGACAGCGTCCGGACTCGATTGATCGACGGCTTCCCCGACGAGATGGCTTGCACGATGCAGTACGGCGGCCCCGAACTGGCCGTCATCACCGGCACACTCGACGGCCAACCCGTCGACACGACCGTCGACCGAACCAATGGCTGCGGTATCGCCGAATGGACCGGCCTGCTCGGCCATCTACTCCCACCCCCTTCGGCCTGAGGTCTACATCGGCCCTGCGGCTCACCCGTATGGACCGACGACGTGAAGACCCGTATCCTTGCCTCCGCTGCGACAAGTGGTGGCAGCACCGCCGAACATCACCCGCTGAACAGGGAGCATCTGATGGGCGCCAAAGAACACCTCGAGGAGTCGCTCGAATCCCTCCTCGAAGCTGGCGAACGTATCGAGACGTGGCGCTCCGTTGTCGCCAACGGCCGCGTCGAGGATCCGTCCTATCAAACCACCCTCGCTCTCCTCGGACCTGCTGTCTTCAGCCGGCATGCCCAAGGACATATTGCCAGTAGCGGAGAAGTACCCGACCGCACCAACCTCGTGGTCGTCACCGATCGCCGTGTCCTGTGGTGCAACAAGAGCCGCCTCAACGGCGAGGTGACCGTCGGCGGCAGCGACTCCCTCGGATCGCTCCACACGGTGAGCGTCGTCCCCGCTCGCGTCGCTCTCGCCAAGCTCCGCTTCACATTCCACGATCGCTGCGTCGCTCACTTCGATCTACCCTCGGACCACAAGGCCGCGGAGTTCGCCGGCGACATCCAGCGCCTACTACGCCCCGCGCCCACCACAGCTTGATGCCTGTCAAGCCGATACGGTTTCAGGCATGTCTGAGACCGTCATTCTCTCTGGAGCCCGCACCCCCATCGCCAAGATGTCGGGCGGGCTTTCCGCTTTTTCAGGTACTGACCTCGGTGGTTTAGCCATCAAGGAAGCCCTCGCTCGGGCCGGTGTTCCCGGTGAAGATATCGACTACGTCTATATGGGCCAGGTCGTCATGGGTGGCGCCGGCCAGGTGCCCGCCCGCCAGGCCGCCTTCAAGGGCGGTATCCCGCTCGACGTTCCATCAACCGGTATCAACAAGGCGTGCCCATCCGGGCTCAATGCCATCCAGCTCGCCCACCGCCACATCATGGCGGGCGAGGCTGAGATGATCGTCGCTGGCGGCATGGAGTCCATGACCCAGGCGCCGTACATCCTCCAGCAAGGACGTGGCGGCTATCGCTACGGCGATGCCACCATGCACGATTCGCTCACTCTCGACGGCCTCTACTGCAGCCTTGAGCACGAACTCATGGGAGCTGGAACCGAGCGCCATGCCGCCGCCGCTGGCATGGCCCGCGAGCCTCAGGACGAATATTCGGCTATGTCTCACGAGCGTGCTGCTCGAGCACAAAAGGATGGTCTGTTCGCCGAGGAAATCGTGCCCGTCATCGTCCCGCAGCGGCGCGGCGACGACATTTTGGTCAGCGACGACGAAGGCATCCGCATCGGCACCAGCGCCGAAACACTCGGAGCGCTCAAGGGGGCGTTCGAGCAGGGCGGCAATGTCACTGCCGGTAACGCCAGCCAGATCTCCGACGGCGGCGGCGCCACAGTCGTCACCACCAAGGCCAAGGCCGAGGCGCTCGGGGTCGAGCCCTTGTGTGAGATCATCAGCTACGGCGAAGTTTCGGGCCCCGATACATCTCTCCTCACCCAGCCCAGCCGTGCCACCATGGTTGCTCTGGAACGGGCCGGGCTCTCACTGTCCGACGTCGATCTCTTCGAGTTCAACGAGGCCTTCGCCGCAGTTGCTCTGGGGTCGATGGCTGATCTTTCGTTGCCCGATAATGTGGTCAATGTCAATGGCGGCGCCATCGCCCTCGGCCACCCAATCGGCATGAGTGGCGCTCGGCTCGCGATAACGCTTGCCTACGAACTCAAACGTCGAGGCGGCGGTATCGGCGTAGCTGCACTGTGTGGTGGCGGCGGTCAAGGCGACGCTCTCGTCATCAAGGTCTGATCCGACGGCCACTCGCGACCGTGTGGCGAGTGGCGATGCCACAGACGAAAGAGTCCCACCGGTGCGAACCGAACGGACGAGTAGTCTCAGATCAATGATTGAGCCGCCTATCTCACTTGACGTCGTCGACTACATCCAACAGACCCGCGACTCCTACTCATCGCTCGGCTACGCCGACTACAACTGGGCCTTCAACCCTGAAGCCCCGACCATCAATCCGCCGATCCAACTCGCCGACAGCCGGGTCGCAGTTGTGGCATCCGGCGGCATTTATGTTGAGGGTCAGGTCGCCTTCCATTACAAGGACGACGCGAGTCACCGGCGAATTCCCATGGACGTCAATGTGGATGATCTACGGATCAGCCATTTCGCCTACGACACAACCGATGCGAAGGCTGACCCCAATGTGGTCTTGCCGGTCGAAGCGCTCCGGGCGCTTGAGGCCGACGGCACCATCGGGTCGCTCGCTCCCACCGGCCTCACCTTCATGGGCGGGATCTACTCCCAGCGCAAGGTCACCGAGGGCCTGATCCCCGCGCTCACCGACGAACTGCGTGAGATGGCTCCCGACGTCGTTCTCCTTGTCCCCGTTTGACCGGTCTGCCATCAGACAGTTGGTCTGATCGCCCGCCATCTCGAATCTGAAGGGTTCGTCACCACCAGCCTTTCGTCAGCCTGGTCGATCACTGCATCGGTCAATCCACCCCGAGCGGCATTCCTGAACTATCCGCTCGGGCACACCGCGGGTCCGCCCCACAACCCCGCCGTGCAGCGCGAGGTCGTCGAAGCCGCGCTTCGTTTGGTCGAGCGCCGGCAGGATCAGCCGGTGATCGAGCCGCTGCCTCAGCAGTGGCCCAGCGACTGGAGAGCGATGGCGCGCAAGCTCAACGATGACCGGACACCTCGCTACGACACTCCCCAGTACGACGTCCGCCCCTAGCGGGCGTCTTCAGATCGCGACAACTGCCTCACCACGGGTTTGTGTCCGCCACATAAATCTGATCTCGTCAGCGTCAACGGGGTGTCGCCGATGCATCACGACACGATTGTCCCAGACCACGACTTCACCGACCGACCAGTGATGGCGGTAGGTAAACGCCGGCTGCGTGGCGTGCGCCCACAGTTCGTCGAGTAGCGCCTCGCTCTCGTCGAGAGGAAGACCGTTGATGTAGCCATCTGTGCGGCGACCCAGGAACAGGGCCTCCTGGTCGGTGCCCGGTATCTGCCGGAGAATCGGATGAACCTCACCGATCGCGTCGACCGGCGTAGCGGGCACAGCCATGCCGGGCCGGATGATCCCGTTGCTGCTGTAGGTCGAGTCGTGCTTGATGTCACGGCCCTCAACCCTCGCCCGCAACTCTGCCGGCAGCGTCCGGGCGGCGAGGATCTGACTGCAGAATCCCGTGTCGCCTCCCTCCGCTGGAACCCGACGAGAGTGGAGCAAACTAAAAGTTGGTGGGGCAGAGATGTAGGACATGTCGGAGTGCCACTCCCACTCGCCGAAAAACTTTTTGTTGACCTCGCGACGCTCGCCGGTATGCGGGTCGATATTGCCGAGGTACATCAGGTACGGATCGATTCCTTTGGCGCGAAGATCGGCAATCTGGGCGTCCACTGACCGTTCCCGTTCGCCCTCGACTCGGCCTTTGCCGATGCCTGCGATCATTCCCGGTGCGAACTCTTTCTCGCCGAAGACGGCAGTCAGCGCGTTCAGTTCATCGACGGTGAGCAGTTCGTCAAAGCGGAAGCACAACACGCCATGATGGTTGCGAGACGCGGCCCGAAGTTGACCTGCGACCGCATCGCCAATCTGCGACGC